>ERZ791800.168-NODE-168-length-67387-cov-56.180568_pt1 | contig 67387 bp, 69 predicted proteins | sample MGYA00510310_ERZ791800 | MGnify/ENA primary metagenome ERZ791800 (study PRJEB30046, sample SAMN00791954) | human gut metagenome | study: EMG produced TPA metagenomics assembly of the A metagenome-wide association study of gut microbiota in type 2... | reverse complement strand
TGCCATAGCTCAGTTGGTAGAGCAAAGGACTGACATTGTCTATAAATTGGCCTTGTGTCCCCGGTTCGATTCCTGGTGGCACCACAATATAAAGAGTCATTCTTCGGAGTGACTCTTTTTTGTTTTCATTTTATCCATTACCTTTGTAATGTTTTTTCAAAAAAATCAATGTTTTGCTTAGTTTTTCGCTTTGCTCAACTGTATATAAGTATATGACACAAGAAAAGGACATAGAACTGATGTTTCGGCGGCACTATGAGAAGATGTGCAATCTGGCCAGATACATTCTCTCGGATGACGACGAGAGCAAGGATGTGGTGAGCGAAGTGTTCACGCAGATTCTTGCTGATGATGTAGTCCTGTTGCCTGAGAGCGAGGAAGGCTATCTGATGCGGAGCGTGCGCAACCGCTGTCTCAATCTGATTGCTCACAAGAGCATTAAGGAAAGAGTGGCGAAGCTATTGTTGGATGATGCCGACGTGATTCTTTCTGAAGACACCGACGAGCGTCTCGAACAACTGCTGCTTCTCATCGACGACCTTGAACCTCCCATCCGTAAGCTAATCTTCCGTCTGCGCTATCTGCAAGACAAGTCGTATCAGGAGGTGGCAGACGAGGTGGGAGTAAGCAAAGTGACGGTGTTCAATCATCTCTCTAAGGCAATGGACTGGATTAAAAGACAAATTAAATGAGCAAAACAATGAGTACGATGAACAAAGACGAAAAGCGGTTGATGCTCTTCGATATGCAGGAGCATCCCGAGAAATATACCGACGAGCAGGTGGAACGCTTGCTTGCCGACGAAGAAGCGCAGGAGTTTCTACGCGACTTGGCTATGGCGAGAATGGCTGGCAAGAAAGCCACGCCAAAGAAGGTGGATGTGGACAAGGCCTGGAAGGAGTTTTCGGAAAAGCACAATAAGGCTAAGTCTATTAGCAACGGAGCAAACACTTCTTACCGCAACCGAATGCAGATTGCAGCCTCTATCATTGGCATCATCTTCCTCTCGGGCGTAGCCTTGGCTGCCGTGCAGAACGGCTGGTTAAAGTTCGCGGCTTCTGACAAAGTTGCAGACAATAAAGCCGTGGCAGAACAGACAGACAAGTCTGGTCTGTCAGTCGACGACAGCCTTAAAGCCGTGACTGCAGAGCCAAAGGACTCGCTCGACATGAAGCCCGTTGTGTTCGACAATGCCGAGTTGGGAACGATACTTACGCAGATGGCAGACTTCTATCACGTGAAGGTGAGGTATGACAACGCCGACACACAGCATGTGCGTCTCTTCTTCAACTGGAACAAGACGAAGACATTGGAGCAGAACCTGGAGATTCTGAATGCTTTCGATCGCATACAGATAGAGTATGCCGAAGGAGAATTGGTAGTGAAATAAGAACGGAGGACGTATTATGAAAAACATATTTAAGCCAACGCCCGACAGCAGCAAGACCATCTACCTGCTTCTTTTCTTTCTGCTGGCTTTCGTACAGCAATCTCACGCCCAGCGCATCACCAGACAATATAATAATGTGTCGTTCGCTGAGGCGTTGAAGGACTTGAATGCCCGTCAACATAAATACACCATTAACTTTGTGTACGACGAGTTGGAGGACTTCAAGGTTACAAAGAGCATACGCAACATGAGTGTTCCAAATGCCATCATGCAACTCATTGGCTTCTACCCTATCAGAATGACGCAGGTAGAGGACAACATTATGGTGGAATGTACGCAGAAGTCAACGCTTCGATATAAGGGACGTGTTGTTGACGAGCGAGGCAATGCTGCCGAATACGCCACAATAGCCTTGCTGTCGCCCATCGATTCCACCATCGTAGGTCAGGGCGTGAGCAATGAGAACGGCTACTTTGTCATTCCTTCCAACTACAGAAAGGTGTTGGCCCGTATCACATACATTGGCTATAAGACCGTAAACCGTATATTCAACAATACGGAGATGGGCATCATCCGACTGCAACCCAAGACCATGACGGTTAAAGGCGTTGTGGTGAAGGGCAAAAGAAATACAGTGAAAGTAGGATTGAACAAGATAACCGTGGATGTGGCACATTCCTATTTGCAGTATATGGGAAAAGTTACCGACGTGCTCGGCATGATTCCAGGATTAACCTCCGACTTGCAGTTGTTAGAAGGTGGAACTCCAACATTTGTTCTTAACGGAAGACCCGTAAGTATGGCTGAGCTTAAAGCCATACCTGCGTCGCAGGTAAACAAGATTGTGGTTGATTCAAATCCAACGGTAGAATATAGTGCCAACAATAAGGGCGTTGTGTACATCACCACCAAAACAGCATTGGGCAATACACTGTCTACAGAGTTAAGCAACACGTCTATTTTTGCCAGAAACTATGTGGATATGGCAAATGTGTCCATAAACGAGAAATACAAGAAGGTGAGCAATATTCTTACGGCAGGGTTTTCGTATTTAAGTACAACACAGATAGACAAAACCACAGAGACTGTATTCTTGCCACAAAAAGACATAGAGAGCGCAAAGGAGAGACATACGATAGGAAACGCTCGTATGTTCGAATGGTTCTATTCGATGAACTGGGAAATCAGCCGACAACAGTCGTTCGGCTTTCAATATACGGGCAACATAGGCAACACGCATATAAAAGAACCTACTCGGCAGACGATGAATGGAACCGAAATGACGTTCAATCAGAAGAAGCGAGGAGCTGACTATCTGCTTAGTGCCAGCGTGAACTATAGAAACGAAATCGACTCTACACGCACACTCTCTATTATAGCCGATTACGCACAGAACCACTCCAATGAGACAGGATTGGCTGCCACTGTTCCTGCTGTCGCTACAGCAAGTGAGGGAAAATATCACATCGGAGGTACACGCCTATCATACAACAGTCGTCGCAAGTGGGCTAACGTGTCAATGGGGCTTTTCTTCTCGACTATGAACAATAAAGGCAATTATGCCTACAATGCGGATGTAGAGACATACGATACTCACGAGAGTCTGTATGGTGCATATTTGTCACTTTCGAGACAATTCAGCAGCTTTTATTTGCAAGGCGGCTTGCGCATGGAAGCCGACCGTAGAAAGTTGGAGACCGGCGTGTCTGGAACGTTCACCGACTCTACAGAATGGAAACTGTTCCCCAACTTGGTAGCAAAGAAGCAACTGACAGCCAAATCTTCTGTGAGCTTATCCGTAGGACAGACCATCGGACGCCCTTCGTTTTCCAACTTGAATCCCGGACTCTACTATTATGATGCCATCTCATATAAGGTAGGAAACCCGCAGCTGAAGCCAAATGTAACAACCAACATAAAGCTCAGCTATAACTATGGCAACTTGTTGGCATCAGTAGCCTACAACAGAAGTAAAGACAGAATAGTAGATCTGCCGTTCTGGACAGAAACGTCGGTTGACAATAAGAACATCAAGTTTATGCCTGTGAACTTTAACAAGTCAGAGAACATTGTGGCTACCGCTTTATATAACTTTTCGATAGGTCCGGTCCAGGTAGATCTGACTGGTTCATTCGTCCAGCCCTTTGTCAAGGCAAACTATTTAGGAGAAGAACACTCATGGAACAAAGCTTCTTGGGATATTAATGCAAATGCGCAGTGGCCATTGAACAACCATTCAATTTTAGTATTCGATGCTTATTTCGACAGTGGCGGTACAAGTACGTTGTTCGACCATAAGAGTTGGTGGACGATGGATCTGGTCTATATACTTCACATAATGAAGGGCAAGCTGAACTTGACGGTTGCTGCTAATGACATATTCCATACCGACAGGTCGAACAACTGGACAATGAAATATAACAACATACGGACAACAATGGATACCAGCGGCGACACTCAACGCCTGGTAGTGAAATTGAGCTACAATTTTGGCACGTTGAAACTTGACAGCACTAAGAAATCAGCTTCAAAGGATTTCTTGAACAGATTGTGATAAGCGGCTTCCTGTTCAAAGGAATCCGCTATAAAATATCGCAGTCCAAAATTAAGCCAGCGTACACCACATGGTGACGACGAACGGCACGGTGAAGTCGGTGACGAAGCCGTGGTATATGCTGAGTGCAACGTAGCGCTGACCAACGGTCTGCGTGATGATGGGCAGCGTGGTGTCCATTGTCGTTGCGCCGCCAGACGATATCGGAGCTAGCGGACCGAACCACTTGGCGAGCAGCGGAGTGAGCAGAAGCGTAATCATCTCGCGTATGATGTTAGCCAGCAGAGCGATGGTGCCGAGTTCGGCACCGCGATACTCGGTGATAAAGATGCTCGAGAGCGAGTAGTAGGCGAAGCCACTGTCTACAGCCAGACAGTCGGTGAGCTGACGATGGTGAAGCACCGAACACACATCGTTGTTCATCAAGAAGAATGCCGCCATCGCTCCCATCCACGAACCGAGTATTGTGGCTACTGGCAGCAGGGCGATACGCGGATTAAGACTCTTTATGTCGCTCTTCATGTCGGGATTGAGACCTATGCTGATGCCTACGCAGAGCAGCAGTGCGCACAGCGCCACGAAGCTTGTACCGCTGCTCAGCATCCACTCGGGCATACCACCGCTGCGTCCTGCCAGCACACCGAGCACGAAGAACGCCACTACTATCAGACTGCCTTTCATCGCTTCTCTCCTCCTTTCATGCTTTTCCACAACGCCCACGCCAGCACGCAGCTGCCAAGCGTTGCGCTCACCGACAACACCATCGCCTCTACGCCCAACGTGGGCAGAGCGGCGATAAGCTCTCTGTTGCTGCCCACCTCAAGACCGAGCATGAAGAGCAGCAGCCATATCAGCCACGTCGTGAAGCGTCCGTTCAACGCACTTATCACGCCGACCTTTGAAGCCAGACGGGTGCGCAGGGTATAACCCAAGGCTATACCGAGAAATATAAACAATATTACTATAAACATTACTTTTGATGTATTAAGAGTTTGTGCGAAGTTACGACATTTCGGGCAGACTGCAAAGAAAAGAACTGAAAGTATTTAGGCTTTCAGAATATTATACGGGAAGCCTAACGGCAAAACATTTGCAATAACGCCACTTTCGATTTTTACAAATATTTGCAAGTGGTTCGCTTTTTACAAATAAAGGTTCGCTTTTTATAAATGCTTTGTCTGATATAAGCCGTAACTTTGCAAAGTAAAAGTTAGGAGGTATGGGCATCTTGCCCATACCACGCAGCCTAAAAAGTAAAAGAGTTTTAAAAAAGAATATATAAACAATTTAAACAATACAACTATTATGGCAAACGAAAAGAAATTCAGAATAGAAGCCGACCTCTTGGGAGAACTTCAGGTTCCTGCTGACGCACTCTACGGCGTGCAGACTCAGCGCGGAATCAACAACTATCATATCTCACGTAAGACGATGAGCGACTACCCCGATTTCATCATCGCCAACGCATACGTGAAGCTGGCAGCAGCACAGACCAACCACTCGCTCGGCGTAATCAACGACGAGATCTCGAGTGCGATATCTGAGGCTTGCCGCGAGATTATCGACGGCAAGTGGCACGAGAACTTCCCTATCGACATGATTCAGGGCGGCGCAGGCACATCAGTTAACATGAACGTCAACGAGGTTATCGCCAACCGCGCACTCGAAATCATGGGTCACGAGAAGGGCGAATACCAATATTGCTCGCCTAACGACCACGTCAACTGCGGTCAGAGCACCAACGACGCATACCCGACATCTATCCGTCTGGCACTCATTCGCATGAACATCCACCTCGTTGGCGCACTCACCGGACTCATCAGCGCGTTCCGCTACAAGGCAGAAGAGTATAACGACACTATCAAGATGGGTCGCACACAGTTGCAGGACGCTGTGCCTATGACAATCGGTCAGGAGTTCAACGCATACGCCAACAACCTTGAGGAGGAGATTCTCAACCTCGAGCGCAACGTGAAGCTGCTGCACGAGATCAACATGGGCGGCACAGCCATCGGTACCGGTCTGAACGCCGTTCCGGGCTTCGCTAAGCTCTGCGCTGCCAACCTCAGCAAGCTCACCGGCGAGAACTTCGTATCGGCAAGCGACCTCGTAGAGGCTACACCCGACACCGGCGCATACGTAAGCTACTCTTCTGCTTTGAAGCGTCTGGCTATCAAGCTCTCTAAGATTTGCAACGACTTGCGTCTTATGGCTTCTGGTCCGCGCTGCGGCTTGAACGAGATCAACCTCCCGCCGAAGGCTCCTGGTTCTTCAATCATGCCGGGCAAGGTGAACCCTGTTATTCCTGAGGTTACAAACCAGGTATGCTTCAAGGTCATCGGCAACGATACCACCGTCAGCTTCGCAGCCGAGGCTGGTCAGCTCGAGCTGAACGTGATGGAGCCAATCATCACAGCGAGCCTCTTCGAGAGCCTCACATGGCTGAAGAACGCCATCGAGACACTCACCGAGGAGTGCGTTCTCGGCATCACCGTCAACAAGGAGCGTTGCTACGAGATGGTGAAGAACAGCATCGGCATCGTTACAGCCCTCAACCCCATCATCGGCTACAAGGCAAGCTCGAAGGTGGCAAAGGAAGCTCACGCTACGGGCCGCTCCGTGTACGACATCGTTATCGAGCAGGGCTTGATGAGCAAGGAAGAGCTCGACAAAGCACTCGACCCGAAGGAGATGCTCCACTCGCACAAGTTCTCTTTGAAATAAAGCAATAAGGTAGGAGGGTATGGCATCCTTGCCATACCCACGCACCCTTCTACGCAGCCCTCATAGGAGGGTATGGCATCCTGCCATACCCACGCAACCTTCTATGCAGCCCTCGTAGGAGGGTATGGCATCCTTGCCATACCTACGCAACCTTCTACGCAGCCCTCGTAGGAGGTATGGGCATCTTGCCCATACCACGCCACCACAAAACATTTAAAAGCAGAGAGCTAATAATAAATAGACAAGTAAACCTGTAAGCGAAACCATATTTCAAACAAATGGTTTTCTGCTTACAGGTTTTTTTTTATAATTTTGCACTACATAAATCAAAAGAAGACATATTCGATGAAAGTATACAACTTGGAAGAGTTTGCCACCAAATATAAGCTGAAAGATATATATGGAGCATACGCCGCCCACTTCTCCGTGAACGGAGAAGATAGCGACAGCTTTTCCGGCTTTGAAACATCCGAATACAACATATTTCATTGTATGGCGGAAGAGCGAACCCTGTTCACCAAACTACTCTTGGTGCATGAGGGCAGTTGCCGTATGCGCCTGCAGGAAAACAACGCAGAGCAGAGCATACAGCTCTCAGCTCACAATCTGCTGATAACCACGCCACACGAAGTGGCACACATCGAACAGCTGTCTGCCGACTTCAAGGCGGAAGCAATACTCGTCGACGAGAACTTCGCCAAACAGGTGCAACGCTACCAGCTCGACGACACAAAATACAAGAGCATAGCAGACATCTTCCACTTCGTGCGCGACATCGTGCGCCACCAGCATATCAACAAAGTAGAGATGATACGCAGTATGTTCAACGTGCTGAAGCTCATCATCGACGAGCTGCCCTACGAGCAGTGCTCCGTAACGCGCGACCTCGGACACAAGAAAGAGGTGTACGAGGTTTTCCTACACCACCTCTACCGCAACTATCGCAAAGAACGTCAGATACGCTTCTACGCTGACCTGATGAACGTGTCAACGGCTTATCTCTCGCGACTCGTAAAGGAGATAAGCGGATCGACCATAAACGAACACGCCACATCGCTCGTCTACAAGGAGATCTGTAACCTGCTCACGCAGACCGATATGACGATGGGCGAGATAGCCGACCATCTCAACTTCAGCGACCAGAGTGCCATGACCAACTTCTTCAAGCAGCGCTCCGGCATGACACCACTCGCCTACCGCAACAGATAAAAGTAAAAAAGTAAAAAGGTAAAAGAGTAAAAAGTAGGAGGTATGGGCATCTTGCCCATACCACGCTGCCCAAATTAAGATAAAAGTAAAAGAGCCCCTCCCAACCCTCCCCGTCGGGGAGGGCATAGTAAGACTTAAAGAGGCATAGTAAGGCTTAAAGAGGCATAGTAAGACTTAAAGAGGCATAGTAAGACTTAAAGAGGCATAGAAAAAAAAGGGAACAAACAGGATAACATATGAAAACACAACCAACCAAAGAACACGAACCTTCCGCCACAGCAAAGGCTGCATCGGTGAGCGATATGACGGTCGGATCGCCACTGCGCCAAATCACGAAGTTCGCACTGCCCTTGATACTTGGCTACATCCTTCAGCAGATGTACCTCGTCATCGATGCCGTCATCGTAGGCAGATGGATTGGTGTAGAAGCATTGGCAGCCGTAGGCGCATCCACCTCCATAACCTTCCTCGTTATGGGCTTCTGCAACGGAGCCTGCGCAGGCTTCGCCATACCCGTAGCACAAGCGTTCGGGGCGAAGGACTACCGCAAGATGCGCATCTACGTAGCCAACGCTGTTAGAGTGTCGGCTGTCATAGCCACGGTGATAATGGTGCTCTCGCTGATGTCCTGCCACCGCATCCTGCAGATGGTGAACACCCCGACCGACATCTTCCACGATGCCTATACGTTCCTCATGCTGCAGTTCGCAGCCATACCGCTCACGTTCGGCTTCAACCTCCTCTCCGGTCAGATACGCGCACTCGGCAACTCGCGCCAGCCGTTCTACTTCCTCATTACTTCCGCCCTCGTGAACATCCTGCTTGACGTTGTGCTCATACTCTTCTGCGGCATGGGCGTAGCAGGAGCCGGCATAGCCACATGGCTCTCGCAAGCTGTATCCGTAGCATTGTGTATATGGTATATACGCAAGCACATGCAACTGCTCATTCCGCAAGGCGACGAACGTCGCTACGACAACCGCCGCACGAGCATACTGCTCAACAACGGTGTGCCGATGGGCTTGCAGTTCTCCATCACCGGCATTGGCATCATCATGCTACAGAGTGCCAACAACGCTCTCGGCACCACCTGCGTAGCAGCCTTCACCGCCTCGCTCCGCATAAAGTATCTCTTCACCTGCGTCTTCGAGAACATCGGCGTAGCAATGGCTACCTACTGCGGTCAGAACCTCGGAGCACAGCGTATGGACCGCGTAACGCGTGGCGTAAAGGATGCCATACGCCTCATGCTCGCCTACTTCGTTTTCACCTTCGTCGTGATATATCCCTCTGCCGACTACATGATGCAGCTCTTCGTAGACAGCGGCGAGGCTGCCGTGGTGAGCAACGCTGCGCAGTACATGCGCATCAACAACTACTTCTACCCCACCCTCGGACTGCTCACCATTCTGCGCTACTCCATCCAGGGACTCGGCTTCAGCAACCTCTCCATGCTCAGCGGCGTGATGGAGATGATAGCACGCTGCGGTGTCAGCCTTTGGCTCGTGCCAGCTATCGCCTGGACCGGTGTCTGCTTCGGCGACCCCATAGCCTGGATCATGGCAGACTTGTTCCTTATTCCGGCATTTCTGTGGGTGCAGCGTAGATTGAAAAAAAGAAAGTAATACAATTATCAAACAATTAAAGAAAGAAAGGACAACACTATGCACATCGAAGAAAGTTTCATTTGTGGCAAGCACACAGCAGCTGACTGTGAAGACGGCATCGTATGCACACCCAACTTCGTGGCTGTAATCGACGGCAGCACAAGCAAGACACCCTTCCGACTCGACCCAACGATGAAGAACGGACGCTTCGCCATGCTGCTCATCCGCAACTATATCCGCCAGATGGCTGCCGAAGCCACGCTGGAGGAGTTCTGCCAGGGCATAACGAGCCGCATCGCAGAGGAATACGCAGAGCGCGGCATATCCGAACGCATAGCTGCGCATCCTGAGGAGCGTCTCACTGCTTCTGCAATAGTATACAGCGAACATCGGAAGGAGGTATGGATGGTGGGCGACTGCCAGGCCATAGTAGACGGCGTGTTCTACGAAAACCCAAAGCCTTACGAGCAGGAGACAGCCATGCAGCGCGCCGACATGATAAAGGGCGGCATGCTGCCCGCAGACGCCCGCCACGCCATAGAGCCACAGATAATAAAGGCAATGCTCGAAGGCCAGAACCGCCTGTATGCCGTAATAGACGGCACACCGATATACATGCCCGGCACACGACTCGTCAGCGTACGCAGCTCCGCCGTACTTGCCTCCGACGGCTACCCCACTCTGCTGCCCACGCTCCGCGACACCGAAAAGGCGCTGGCAAAGCAACTCGCCGACGACCCGCAGAACATTCGCAGCTTCGTGGCTACGAAAGGTCTCGTTGAGGGCAACAAGAGCTTCGACGACCGAGCGTATGTAAAGCTAACCGTATAGCTGCCGTTTTGTATGATTGTCGCATTCGCACTATCCGCCACAGCACAGACATCCGGCGCATAGTAGGCTGTGTATCAACCTATCTGCCAGCATCTGTATACATCACTGTGTATCAACAGAATAAAGGCTGGCAGATAAGCCCCAAGAACAGCGAATCTGTCAGCCACCATAAACGAGCTTATCTATTCCCCTTCGCCCTATTATGTGTCTTGCAAAGCATCTGACAATTACTTTCGTCGGTCGCTCCTCCTTTGCTCCAAGCCTCAACGTGATCGGCATCCATTTCTTTTAGTGCCCAAATCCTATCTTTGTTTGCATCATGCCCAAGAGCACAGAGAGGACAGTTACTGATGTTTTTTTCTTTAGCTTCTGCTGTCTGACGATTATACACTCTGCGTTTGATATTTTCATCAAAAACGCGCACATTCAGAAGTTTTTTATCTTGGCATCCACCGAGCACATATTCGAAGATGTTCTTTTTATCTGTAACGCATGGATCATTTTGTAGCTCTTCCACTTTTTGCGCAACCTCTTTATGATCGTATGGTTTGTTGTGATACTTATCGTATAGTTCGCCCCATTTAAGTCCTTTCATCGTAGAATAATAAACATCAAAGGTTTTTTCTATCCATGAGATAATATCACTAAAGTGCAATTTGAGTTCGTTGATGTTGTCTTCACGACGATGTTCTTGCATGTAGTCTTTGATATGTCCATGACTCACCCAATTAAGTGCCGCTTGCAGAAATTCTTGTCTACTAACAGACCCTGATATATAACATCCCCATTTTTGCACACGAGAATCTTGCTTATTGCTGAATTCCTTTCTTGCAGCACTAACGAACGGACCGGAATATATAGCATTGAGCGTTTCCTGTTCGTTAAGTTTTATTCCACCGATATTGATGATTTTAAACCATTCTTTTATTTCCGTTTCTGTACCCTCGCAGATATAAGCAAGCATTTCTGTATTTTCAATCAGTTCCCTTTCTTCGGCATTTAAAGCCTTAAATTTATAGGGAACATCACCTTTCATATAAGAAAACTTACCTATCAAGTATCTGCCAAGACTCGTGAGGCGTTGCTGACCATCAAGAACCTCCAAACGTCCATTAGGGAGCTTGTTAAAATAAAGCAATCCCAACGGATATTTTTTCAGCACAGAATCGATAACAGCAATCTCTTTTTCACTTTTGTTCTCACTGTAGAGATAATTGCGCTGATACTCTGGCTGTATGGTAAGTTTCCCTGCTAAACCATACAATCCTTTTCCGTCAACTTCGCTATAGTCGAATTGTTCACATAGCTCCTTTACTGTATAAGTGTGTAATGTAGCTTCCATTTCCTATTGTTTTTTGCGGATTAGAATTCGAGCGTAACATTTTGAATAATAAACACCATCTACTATATAGTTTACCTCACCTTCTTTTGGAGATTCTAACCTTATGGATGCACCATCATTCAATTTAGTGACAACAGTTTTTTACCTGTCTTACTGACTTGTATTTGCTTAGGATATATTTTACTTGCCATTCCAAACCAACTCTGTGTTATTCCGACAATTTCAAATTGTTCGGGACAATATTTGTCCATATAAGTAAGTGAAACTCCCATCATACCATTATAATCAGAAGGAATCGCATCAAAATAGTTTACTTCTATCGCATCAAAATTATCATATCGCTTATATCCTATATTCTTAATCTCTTTATGTTTACTATATTTAATATTATCTTCTTGCGTCATCAGATTAAGTGGCTGATGTCTTCTACCATGCTCTATATTGGTAAACCAACATATAGAAGGAACACGATTTACTTTCATTCCATTTATTTCCTTCTCAAATTTATAGGTTGGTGCATATTCAAAATCTTCAGGAACTCGAAAATACATACCCCTATTAAAATTAGTCGCCCCTACCCATATTTTGTTTTCCTTAAGTTTTGGAAAAACTTCTTTATAGGAAATTGCATTTATATTTCCTAAGATAACAAATGATTTATCTGTCTCTACTATCCATGTAAAGAATTCTCGGAACAAAGAAAACGGAGGATTTGTTATGATGATGTCGGCTTCATCTCTCAGCTTCTTCACTTCATCACTTCTAAAGTCGCCGTCACCTTCAAGATAATCCCACTGCAAGTCATCAAGGTCGATAACCCCATCGCCTGTAGTATCTTCTGTAAGCACAAAGATCTTTCCGTGAGTTCTTGTTTTGTCCTTGTCGAATTTGGGCGATTGCGTCTCAAACAACGATAGTTGCGTACCGCCTTTATACGTTTTGCTATCAGGTGCATAGCTTGTTGATATGAGTTTCTTCAAACCCAATTCCTCAAAGTTCTGCGCAAAATACTTTGTGAAGTTGCTCCATTCAGGATCGTCACAAGGCAGCAACACGGTTTTTCCACGAAACACATCCGGATTGTAATCAAGATATGCCTCCATCTCAGCCTCAATGTCATAGAACTGCGTGTAGAACTCGTCTTTCTTGTCGGCCTTTGCTTTTGATAATGTACTATTTGCCATAAAAATTGATAGTTGTTTTTAGCTGGCACCCAACTATCAATCCGCAAACGCGACATGGTACGACAAGACATAAGAAAAGCGTGATGCCATCCTTATCGCGTTTAGCACGGGGTGGCCTCGGATTGGAACCCCGGAGTATCTCTAAGAATGCACCACGCCTATTGCGTGTGCATCGCTTTTTGATACTACAGGGATAACTATACGAGTCACCTGTCACATATTATTCGTGCTTTTTATTCCAAAGACAAATTGCTGCTACGCAATTCATCTTCTACCAATTGAGTTTCCGAGGCTCTTGGCTAAACGCGAAATAATAGCGAATGCTTATTTTTTTTACCACAATGTCTGCATATCCTCATATAGAATACGAAGATATACAACGCAAAGTTACGAAAAAACATTGACAAAACAAGTGGCAAACATAACTTTTGCCGATTTTTCATATTACCAAACATTTGCAATATCTACAACATTAAATCCAAACAGCAAAATCTTTTCGGAGATTTATTGCTGTTTGGATTCTCAATAGGCTGCTATATAAAATCGAGTTGATGAAAATATCTACCATATCTTCCTGATGATGATGCCAAGAGCAGACGGCATCATCGTCTGTAAGATATGTTGCTAAATGATTTTATTTATTGATTACCAAGCTATTGTTGTCCAACACAACATGATGGGCAAAAGAAAGGGTTGTTCCGTCGAATACTGCCGATACGTCTACGCCACGACGCACAAGCTCGTCGATAAGAGCCTTATCATGGGCTGCTCGCATGGAGTTGAAGCCACGATTTCCTACCTGACTGTTAAATGATTCGACAAGTGAAGTGAGTGTACAAGCTGCGAAACACGCAGCGAAATCGTTGTAAAATGAATTGTTCATAATGACTTATTTTTGAAATTAAACTTATTTCCACATCGTATCTTGACCACCGTGGCTGTCGTGCTCGGTTGGTGCAGATTCTAATACTGCTCTTGATGTTTCGGGTGCAAAGGTATAAAGAAAAATGTGATTGGCAAAGAAACGGGAGGGATAATGGCTCTATGTATTAATAACCATAATACAAACGATTCAATTCCCTATTATCATTCTCTAGTTTTTTAGGATAATAGTCACCAAGGAATTACATTGAACCAGCCATTCCAATAAAGAAATAGATAACACCTACAATGATACTAACGATGAGACCATACTGAGCATATTTCTTTGCATTATCAGCGGCTTCCTGCGCACCAGAGTAGTCTCCACTTCTATAGAGCCCATCAACTTTTGCAGCATGAATGATTGCTACAATACCAAGAGGTAAGCAGCAGAACAGAGTACTCAAAACCAGACCATATTGTTGTCTGGTTTTGAGTTTTGGTTTCCTATAAATAAAAAGTTTTAAATTAGTAAATTACTTGTGATGCGATATTTTCGCTTAACTATAGTTATATGTATTTTCTCATTAGTGTCCCGTAAAAAGTGGCACTAATGATGTTATTAAAACAATTGTGTCACTTGATGAAAATCCTTCCTGTTCCATAGCATCTGCTGCAACTATAAACATATCCGTCGTTACTTTGCACTCGTCCTCGTCCGTAGCATTGCATACAGTTTATCATTCGAGGCTGCGAGGTTGTTTGCGCATTACTTCGAGTAGTGTTATTTAACATACGACTACCACCAATAACCACACCTCGTTGGACATTAGAATTTTCTGCAGCACTTGCTGCCGCTTTATTTCCTAATTTCTTTGAAGCCTGTGTAGCACTGTTTACACTTGTCTTAATTTTATTGGTAAGTTTTGCAACAGACGAACATCTACTTGCAGTCAACACCATAATAAATGAGACTCCTAAAAGAATTTGTCCTACAATTTTCATAGTTTCTAATATTTATATAAAGAATAAAAATTTTACAATATACACTACAATCGCAATTATAATCAGAATATACAAGCATCCGACAAAGCTGAACTCAGGTTCTTTTTCTTGTGTATCGTTTTGCCATAGAGTACTTTTTCTGTTATAGTAATTCCCCGGTTGAGAACCATTCGACTGATACTGTATCTTGGAGTTTTCAACAAAAACCGTTGCGTCTTCTGTATCATCTACAAGCACCGTTGTATCATCATATGACGATCCTGTCCATTTTTTTGATTCCATTATCGTCAGAATTTCATCAACGCTTTGAGATCGTTTCTCTCTATCTGTATTCATTAGCCAAGCAACAAGGCATCTCATTTCATCGGATACACCTGGCATTGGCAATGCAATGTGCTTGTCGCGTGTTTTGTCCTCATTAAGTGCCGTCCATGTTGGTATCTCATTACAAGTAAGCAGATAATATATGGTGGCGCCAAGAGCATAGAAGTCTGACCATGGCCCCAATTTATCGTAACTTCCATCAATCTGTTCTGGCGGAGCATAGCGGTCTGTTCTTGCCATACCAGTAAGAACAGTTGCTCCAACGCCTCGCATGTAATCCTTACTTGCACCAAGGTCTATCAGCTTAACATAGCCACGTGCTGTCACCATAATATTCGCAGGCTTTATGTCAAGATGCAATAACCCAACAGAGTGTATAGCTGAAAGACCATCCAGGATTTGTCTCAGATAATTCCGTACGGTTTTCTCTGAATATGGTATTCTACGTTGTTGCAGTCTTCCCTTTAAGTCATCACCGTCTACGTACTCCATTACATAATAGGCTGTTCCATTTTCCTCGAAACAATCACAAACCGTCACCACATGAACATTGGAAATCTGTCTGAGGCGCTCATATTCTTTCTTGAACTTCGATAATTGAGACTTAAAAGCATTGGCATTCTACTTAGTTCTGTCAACGCTTACAGACACGCCATCCGACTCACGCAAATTTGCCGTGTTCATAAAGAACTCCTTGATGGCGACCTTTGTGTCGTGAGAACCATACACGGCAAGGTACGTCTTTCCGAAGCCACCCGACGAGAGGTGGCTTACTATTCGGTATTTCCCTTTCAGGATAGTGCCAGAACGTAGTGCTTGATAGTCGCTCTTCATTTATCTTACTCTTGTATAAGTTATTGTTATCTTTCTGCCATCATCATCTATCGACTCCGTAACATGCTTGTTCTCTTGCAGCATCAGTATTCGTTCGGTTGATGCTTCAAGAAGTCCCTCTTTCAGTTCGTCTGCAAAAGCACTTGATGTCTCTGTCAATTCGCTTCCCGTGAGTTCTGCAATGAACGAACCGTCAGAAGGGTCATAGTATTTCAAACTGGTCACTTTTACTCCTGCGGATGTTGGAGTGGTAACAATCTCTTTGTCGTTCACCGTCCATTCTCCGCTATCCTTAAAGCTAACCCCCATCTTTACTTGGACATTAACACCTTCAATCTCTGTGTCAACCGTATAGACAGCATTTGCGACACCTGAATAAGTGCCGTCGTCATTATTCGTTTCAGTTCCCTCAAATCTCATCGTTATACCATCAATGGTCATGGTCTTGACACAATGCCAAGTTCCGACCAACTGGTCTTTAGTGGATCTCTGACAAGCAATCAATCCTATGAGGATTGCTACGATTGCGGTAACGATTTGTAATTTCTGTTTCATGTTGTTTATTTGTTTTACCATGTGTGAAACTTTGGTTAGTGCAATTCTATTTTGTCTATCTCTTTTTTTAGAAAACAGGTAATATTCTTCATTCCGTCTTGAAAGAATTTTTCTGTAAAAGGATATTCTTGGACTATTTTATCTATGATTTTCCTCAAATTGTTAGCATCATCTAAATTCTTTCCTATAGTATTATTAATCGGAAATGAACCATTTGTGAGCATATCCCAATAGATTTGCACCATTTTCTCATTCTTCACTTCAGAAATAAGCAATATGGCATAGACTATATGGGGTAACAAATTGTCGTCTGCTTCACAATATAAAGAGAATGATTGTTCATATATATCACCATTGTCTATCTGCCAATTAATTGTGAAGTTATGATGGCAACCATTGCGTGAAAGATAAAATTTCAAGATGTCCTTGACGACATAAAATATAGTAATTCCATTTAATTTTATATTGTCTTGTTTTCCATCAAGGCACAATGAAAGACGTCTTTCGTTGAATTGACCATAGTCTGACCAACAACGTATCGTTCGTACCGATGCAATTAACCTATAGATACTCACATCAACAAAACGAAATTCTTCCTCATCGCCCAAATCAATTTGGCGAAGCATTCCTAGATTTTTTTCTAATGCGTATATTCTTTCTTTCATATTTCTTATATTTATTACTCCATTACACTATTGCCCCATTAAAGTAGACAAACCATTCTTTCTTTACCTGTTTGACTGTTTACTTCGAACAGGTCGTATCGTAAATCTCAGAGTAGGATCACTTTTATGAAAACCATCCACAATATTACAGCTCAACACTTTGTCTCCTTCTCTTGTATCCGTCCATGACATTTGGTATTCCCATCCCCAAAAATACTCATTTTTATAAAGAGAGGAAAAAGGAAAAAATAACGTATTCCCATTTGGTCCAGTTACAAGATAGCCTTTTATATTGTTCTTTTCTATCTTTTTAATACTACATTGATCATGTAATTCATTGAACTGTTCTAAATTAGGCATACACCAATCTTCTCCCCATTTCTCTTTTACAATATCATATTCTGTACCTGATATATTATACACATTGTCAGGCACTTTTACTGTATCATTCATTCCCGTTGGATCACCCCAAATAAACAGCATTCCTTCATCGGTCTCATCTAATGCGTCTAAATTTCTATCTGCCCATAAGGTTCCAGAAGGCAATCCCAAATCAACAGCTTTACCAGAAGCATTTTGGGGATATTCAAAAGTATTCTCTATAGAATCAGCACATTGTTCAGATGTCAGTTTTTTATTACCTCCACATCCTCGAAATCCAGAAAATACGAAATATAGAATCACAAGAGGTACAAGACATGCAATGAAATATTTTATTTCTTTACGTGAAGTATCTTCTTCGTCATCATCTTCGTCATAAGTTTCTTCTACTGCTTTTTTATTGGTGGGCAAACTGCTATTCTTCGTACCTTTATCTGCGACGACTGTTTCCTCACCATCTGTCGTTTGTGTTACTTTCTTTACAACTATAGTTTCTTTTTCTGCCGATTTGGTCTGGATAGACTCTGGTGTCTGTACAGAACAATCTGTCAATGCGTCCCTAAACTCCCTGATGCTCTGTGTTCGTCTTCTTACATTCGGACACATCGCTTCGGTGACAACCTTGATAAGATTGTCAGACACTCCCTTTTCACGAAGTTTGTTCTCCAGAAGTTCATCGTCACTTACGAGGTCGGATGCGGGTGGTGGTGTTTCACGGGTGAGAAGTTTGTAGAACGTAGCACCGAGTGCATACACATCTATAGTTGGGCGGAACTCTCCATTCTTCGCTTGGTTTCCTTGTTCTATAGGAGCATATCCTGCTGTACCGAGACCGATTGTGGTAGATGTCTCGGGTTGGCCATCAGTACTATAATGCTTGCTCAATCCGAAGTCTATGAGGAAGACGTGTCCATCACTATTGCGACGCATCACATTGCCTGGTTTCAAGTCGAGGTGGAGCATGTGCTTCTCTTCGTGCATATAGATGAGGGCATCGGCTACAGACTTGATTATGCTTACGGCTTCAGCCTCATCTATATAATGCGACTTGATATAATCGTTGAGGTTCTGACCTTCAATGAAGTCCATCACATAGTAAAACGTGCCATTCTCGCTGAACGAGTCGGTGACACGAACGATGTTAGGATGATCAAGGCGCGAGAGGTTGATAGCTTCCTTCTTGAACTTCTGGCAATAGTTTTGAGACAAGCTGCTGTCTGACATGCCAGTAATACTACCATCCTCACCACGTGAGTTGAGCTCCTTCATAAAGAACTCTTTGATTGCTACTTTCTTTCCAAGGTTAGTATGCTCGGCAAGGTAAGTTATGCCGAAGCTACCTTGTCCGAGTACTTTCTCTATCTTGTATGTTCCATGCAAGATAGTTCCTGCTTGCAACATTAATTTGTTGTTTATATCCATATATGGTACCTTATACTTGCCGTTCTACATCGTGCCGACAGGAAGAAAATCCTTATCGTTTGCCTTTCCTATTTTATTTCAATCTGTTGTAAGTGTATGTTGTTTTTCCTCCGTCCTCATCCGTCGACTCCGTAACATACTTGTTCTCTTGCAGCGTAAGAATCCTTTCGGTTGATGCTTCAAGAAGTCCCTCTTTCAGTTCGTCTGCAAAAGCACTTGATGTCTCTGCCAGTTCGCTTCCCGTGAGTTCTGCAATGAACGAACCGTCAGAAGGGTCATCGTATTTCAAACTGGTCACTTTGACTCCTGCGGATGTTGGAGTGGTAACAATCTCTTTGGCGTTCACCGTCCATTCTCCGCTATCCTTAAAGCTAACACCCATCTTTGCTTGGACATTAACACCTTCAATCTCTGTGTCAACCGTATAGACAGCATTTGCGACACCTGAATAAGTGCCGTCGTCATTATTCGTTTCAGTTCCCTCAAATCTCATCGTTATACCATCAATGGTCATGGTCTTGACACAATGCCAAGTTCCGACTAACTGGTCTTTAGTGGATCTCTGACAAGCAGTCAAGCCTATGAGGATTACTGCGATTGCAAATAGAATGTGTAGTTTCTGTTTCATATGTTTTTTAGTTTTTACGTTTATCATCAAACGTTTCTTGTATGTAGATTTTCAAGATACTGATTTATCTCGGACAAAACCATTTCACAATCACCATTATTGTAATTTAGATGTGAACACATTATCGGTGTAGATAGCTGTGAATCATATGTGAATTTATAAGTTTCCAGTCCATCTGCATACTCCACAATTGGCAAAATTAGAAGATTATCCAAATCATCAATTTTGACAAGCCCTTTTGTCTTGTCTTCATACTTTTTCTTAATTCGACCAAATAAAAAATCAGCCATGCTTTCATTATCTTGTTGTTTGAAAGGGTCTATATTTTGCAATGTAAGTATTTCAACACCTATAATATCGCCATACTTGTGTTTTAAAATAATGTCGACAGTTTTCTTGTTTATTAAAGGCTTTTCTATCTCTATTATCTGCACATTATCACATTGATTGAAATAATCTATTGTAAGTAGTTCATTTAATCTGTTTTTGAAGTCTGAGTTACCACCACACATGTCATCATCACCAGTAATAAATAGATTTTTGAATACAATTTCTATTTTTTGATGTAACGATTTTTCCGATTCATCCATAATCCTTTTTGCAAGTTTGTTAAACGATTCTACAAATTTCTTACTATGGTTTCTGACATCGGGGTTTGTGCTTTTCACTCCAATGACATAGTCGATAAAAATGTATGAAGAAATAGTGTCATCTTTAGCAACTGGAGAAATCCTCTTTATTATACGATTCTTCAAGTTGTTCCATTCTTTAGTGTTCAACAAAGCCATCATTGGAACAATTGAAATCAATTCTGATTTTAATCGTTCAAAATGTTTTTTTAGTTCCTCTATAATATCATTCATATATAGGTATGTTATTTTGTTTTTACTAATCTGACACTTCTTGGAGTTGAATTAAACCACCAGCTTACATTTATTTGTTTGTCTGTTAACTCTAGCTCATACGAATTGTCTTCATATTGTGTTTGCGGCGTCGAAGACCAATAGAATCCAATACTGCCTTCTTCAAAATTAGACTCATTAGCTTGTGCTGCAGGAAACATAATAGAATTACCATTTGGACCGGTGCATTCATAGCCATCTCCTCCAATAGTACTAACCCATTCAAACTTGCATTTTTTTACCAATTCATCAAATTCCTTCTTTGTGGGTAGCCTTTCGTTGTCTTTATTGTAATGCATTGCTTGACTCCAAGTCACTGGCGTGCCTAAATTCATAAGATATTTAGTGCCTAAATTTGTTGTTGCCCATTTTACGCTCAACCCCAAGTCTACGTACTCCATTTTTGAATAAATAGTATCTGAATCCGCATTTGCATTATTTCCACATCCTCTAGTCATTCCAAAAAGAATGGCAAAGAATATGATGATGCAGATTGCAGCTACGACACATCCATTTTCACTGTCATTCGACTTGGATTTTTCCGTTTTAGGAGAACTTACTTGTCGGTTTGCTGTTTTTTGAGTATTTGCTGTATTTCCGGCTTTCTTAGCAGCTATAACACGTAACGTCACTTTTATTCCATGTGTATTGACATAAAGGAGTGCATCCTTTTCTTCCACATTGAACGCTTCCATATATTCTTTCACCAATCGTGACTTTTCATCTTGTATGGCAGAATTGGCCAAAGCGGTTTCTTCAGTGTCTAATGAATTGTTTGCAGAAGTGACTATAGTTTCGTCTTCACCTGTTCCAACAACAGTCTCGTTTGAAGATACATTGTTTGTTGTTGGGTTAGCTTCTGCCTTTATACCATCAAAGGCGTTCTTGAAAGCCCGAATGGTCTGTGTTCGTCTTCTTACATTCGGACACATTGCCTCGGTGACAACCTTGATAAGATTGTCAGACACTCCCTTTTCACGAAGTTTGTTCTCCAGAAGTTCATCGTCACTTACGAGGTCGGAAGCTGGCGGTGGCGTTTCACGGGTGAGAAGCTTGTAGAATGTAGCACCAAGAGCGTACACATCTATAGTCGGGCGGAACTCTCCGTTCTTCGCTTTGTTTCCTTGTTCTATAGGAGCATAGCCTGCAGTACCGAGACCGATTGTGGTAGATGTCTCGGGTTGGCCGTCAGTACTATAATGCTTGCTCAATCCGAAGTCTATCAAGAAAATGTGCCCATCGCTTTCTCTACGCATCACATTGCCTGGCTTCAAGTCGAGGTGAAGCATGTGCTTCTCTTCGTGCATATAGATGAGGGCATCGGCTACAGACTTGATTATGCTTACGGCTTCAGCCTCATCTATATAATGCGACTTGATATAATCGTTGAGGTTCTGTCCTTCTATAAAGTCCATCACATAGTAGAACGTGCCATTCTCGCTGAACGAGTCGGTGACACGAACGATGTTGGGATGATCAAGGCGCGAGAGGTTGATAGCTTCTTTCTTGAACTTCTGGCAATAGTTTTGAGACAAACTACTGTCTGACATGCCAGTAATACTACCATCCTCACCACGTGAGTTGAGCTCCTTCATAAAGAACTCTTTGATTGCTACTTTCTTTCCAAGGTTAGTATGCTCGGCAAGGTAAGTTATGCCGAAGCTACCTTGTCCGAGTATCTTCTCTATCTTGTATGTACCTCCATGCAGGAGTGTTCCTATAATCAATTGTTGTTGCATGACTTATTTTGTCTTTTCGTTAGGATTGTTTGTTTTGTCTCTCTTTCATTCTTGGGTTGAGATGGTTTGACAAACTTATTAATAGCATTGCTCGTTGCCGTGTCCTTTTTCAGCGTATCCTTTTTATGTTCTATTGGTCGAACCTTGGCAGGAGCCAACTTGATACTATCGCCAACCAATTCCGAAGCATTGTTCTTGCCTCCGCACATAAAGAATGAAGCAGCGGCAGCTATAACCGCAATGACAGCAATACCGACAATCCATTGCCATACTTTCCGTTTCTTCTTTGGTTTGTTAAATTCTGGAGTAATCCATGTGCCTTTTACGGGAGAGTGAGATTCTTCGTTTGAGGCAATAGAGGCATCGCCCTCCACCCCATCAATATGTATAAGGTGCGCCGTGTGATTGTCCTTATTCTCTTCTGTCACATTGCGTAGCATCTCCAACTTCTGCTCATCCGTTGCATTAGGCTTGGTAATGATATTGAGGATGTTCTCGTCAGAAGCTTCTTCCAACATACCATCGGAGCACATGTAGAAATAGTCGCCAGGTAGGACGTCTGTGAGATGAGCAATGTCTGCCTTAGCACGATGCTCCTGGCAAGGCTGCATAGCACGTGTGATGACATTCTTCTGCGGATGGTGCTTAGCCTCCTCTTCTGTTATCTCGCCTATCTTCACAAGATCGTTGACGAGCGAGTGGTCTTGCGTGCGGAAGACGATACGTGCTGGAGAGTTTTTTGAAGCCGGACGCAACTGATATATACGGCTATCGCCTATATGCGCCACTGTGGCACCACTGGCGTGCAGACATAAGAAGGTGAGCGTGGTGCCCATCTTGCGTTCTTCGCCATTGTCTTTAGCATCAAGCGCATCGTAGGCTGCACTAAGGGCTTGCAGGAAGAGTTCGTCGCTCAACACTTCACCTGGATGCCAAGCGGAAAGAATGACACGGCTTAATGTCTCGCACACCGTAGCCGAAGCCACCTCGCCTTTCTCATGTCCGCCCATTCCGTCGCAGAGAACGAACAAGCGGTCGTCAGACGTTGACTTACCCAATGCAGGAAAGAGCGAATCTTCTTGATTTGTTCTTTGTCCGAGTTCCTGCAGGTTGTATGCTTTAATCTTGAATTTCATATACTGTTACTTTTTGAATGTCAGTTCTGTACCACCCATCTTGATACGATCACCATTGTTGAGCACCAGTTGGTCTTGTTGTCCGATGAGTACTCCGTTCATATAGGACGGATTCTTGTTCGCTCCATTTCTGAGAATGTGAATTGTTTTTCCTCCTGCATGGCTCACTTCTATCACGGCATGACTTCGGCTCATGGTGCGGTCGTTGGTGGCTATCTGTATAGTTGCTGTCGACGAAGCTGCACTACGTCCTATAGTGTTAATGCCTAAACGCAACGCATATGTGCTACCCGTATTGTCCACAAGTACACCGACCGTAGGGCATGAAGCGGAGGCTGTTCGTGTTTCATCTCCACCACCATGTTGAGGTTGTGGACCAATCCTTGTTTCATCGCCTCCCGATTGCTGCACAAAACCACCTCCATACTGGGTTTCATCACCCGAAGAAGCCATAGGCTTCGGCTGCTCCACATATCGTTGACACTTGCCAACGATATGCTTTTCCTTGCATACGGGGCAGGTGAAAAACGCCGCATTGATGTTTGGTACGTCTTTCAAACGGAGCACCTTGCCGCAAGTAGGACATTTTATCTTTATCTCATTCATTGTTGTTCTGTTTATATTGGTCTCACCATTTCATCACGGGCATATCGTCGGAGAACTTGCCCCACATAACGGGATGCTGACGGTTGCCTGAGTTTTTCTTCACCTTTTCGCTAACATAGTCGAACAGCTCCTTTGCCGTAATGATGCGGTCTCGGTTCTTGTCTGCACCTCCTCGCAATCCATGCTGCAAGGCGTAAGTGAAGAAGCCGTTTGTCATACCTGGTCTCTCGATAGACTTCTCGTTGCTGCGACTGGAGAGGAAGAACATCACATTGCCCTTATTGACGCTGTTTGAATTCGCTTTGGCGTTGCTCTTACCCTGGCGTATAGCTCCTGCGAAACAAGCGTCAGCAAACACCATTTTGTTTTTGCTCTTGCACGATGCCATCGCCGTATAGATATCATCGTAATACAGGAAACCGTCATAGCAGACAAATCCGCCTTTAACTCCGTGACCGCTGAAGAATATCACAACGATGTCGTCGGCAGTTGCTACAGAAACCATCTTTTGCAGAGCCTTCTTCACGGTAGCCACCTTTACCTTATCGTTCATCAGCAAGCAGACCTTTGCCTGTTTGTTCTCCTTGTAGAGCCACTGCATTGTGGCTGCATCGTTGTGCGGCAAACGGAGGTCGTTCCGTGTGCCAGGATAGTCGGATATGCCGACTGACAAAAGATAAATCTTCGCTTGGACTGATAATGGCAGCAAGGCAAGTACTACCGATAAGAGTAGTATCTGCGTGACTTTATACATATGACAAATCGGCATCATTGTTGTAATCCGGCTGGTCATCGCTGGCGTTATAGGCAAATGTATTTTGCTCCTGATCCATCTGCATCTGTTGCTGTTGCGCCATATACAAATCCTGATAATCCGCCATATGTACATTATCGTTTGAGAGGTCGTACACCTCGCCTTCATCTATCTGCTGGTTATGGTTTTCGTCTACAGCAAGAACGTCTGCTACACCATCACCGTCTAAATCCACAACAGCAGCTACCTCATGGCCGTTGGTCAGCATAGCCGCTTGCATGGTTTGTCCGTCCTCGCCTTGCGCTTCGTACATACCCAACACCTGCACCTCATGGGCATTGCCGCCATTGGTGTCGTCAACCGTAGCCTGCACTTCGGGATTTTGTGTTACGGGGTTAGCACCATTGTGATTAGTATAGTCGGGTTCGCCACCTTCTTCATCGTCTACTCTGGATACGAGTTCCTCCTTTTGGGGTTCGTCAGACTGATCCTTTTGAGGTTCGTCAACGACTGCTGTAGCAGGCTTCTCCGCTGCCACTGCTTCTTCCTCAGGCTTCTGCTCCTCTGCCTCTTCCTTGCTATGGAGCATTTCCGTAGCAGCATAAGCAGCACCACCACCGACTACACCGCCCACAATTGAGGCGGCTGCCGTAGCGACTACTTTCTTGCCTTTGTTCGACTTCTTATCAACTGTCTCTACGCTTTGTGTCTGTTCTGCCTTATTGTTCTGCGGCTTCATGACGATTGTTTCTTCGTTGTTCATATCAATAGCTTTTAAAGTTTTTAAATCATTATTTTGATGCTGCAAAATTATGCTTATTATACCTCAACACCATGAGAAAATCGGCATCCTGTATGAAACGCCCCGATCATTACACGAAATGTCAGTGGGTGTACTTGCAACCACAAGCCAAGCACTGCTTATTGTACTCGATGTTGCGGTACGGTATCGCACCAAATGGTCTTCCACAAGCAGGATTAGGACACTTGTACTTCCTGGCATACTCATCGTCGAGGTCGTGCAACTGTTGTTGAACGGTTGCAGTGATGCTTCCTTTTATAAAGAAATATATACCTATGGACAAAGCGGCAACAATGATGATAATGCGTATTGTTGGGTCTATGCCAGGAATAAAGCCGAGACACATACCAAACATGGAGAATAGACCTTGCAGACGTTGTTTGTTCGCAGATTTTGCAGCATCGTTCTGTATCTTCATTCTGCGGTTGTCGTATTCCTCCCACACAGCCTTCATGGGTTTCAACGAGAATGTCGGTGCCTCTTTTTGCGGATCCACTCCGTTGGCTGCTGAGACACCAGCCAGTTGCAGTATCTGCTGCAGAGGTACAAGAAATCGCTCTTCGCCTAACTGCACACGGCTGTTCGAGGTGATACCTTTGCTGACTACCTGATTGCCGTCTACAAAGGTTACGTTCTGCGCCTTTATGTTCTCTATGCTGATATTGCTTCCATTGACTGAAATCTTGCAATGCCGACGACTTACAGACAATGGCACTGCGCCTGCCTGACCTATATTGAATTCACGTCCACCAACAATACAATGTAGACGACGTGCGCCTTCTTCTCTTCCTATTATAATTTCCATCGTTTTTGATTTTATCCTACATTGATTTGAGTTCGGTCTGGAACCCGTCCGACGAGAATGTCCTTTAGCTGTTTGAGTGCTTCCTTAGATATACCGAGTTGAAAGGTGAAGTGAACACCATCGGTCACAACAAGGCTTTGCAGCAGAGGTTGCACCTTATATATAAAGTTGAGATTTACGATGAAACGCTTACCTATGCGTGCAAAAATAGAGGCACGCTCACGCAAGCTCTCAGAGATAAACTGCTGCATGTTGCTGAGATTCATACAGACAGCCACCTTCTGTTTGTTGACAAGCACAATGTTGGTATAGTTGCCATCACCCTCCATGTACACAATCTTGGAACAGTCAAGGCGAATCAGTTCGTTGCGAGTGTTTAGATACAAAAATCCTGTAGCCATAATAGACTTATTTTGGCACATTGCTTTCTCCTGAACAATGTAGGGTTAGCATTCTGATTAGGTTATTATTCTGGCACAAAAAAAGCGTGGAGAACCTACCTGTTGTCCATTCCACAGCTTGAGGCTCTCGCATTGCCTATTATAGTCGAACAGACAACGTCAGAGCCCACGCCGATATGATAATCCTACCCGTGAGGTCTGTGTACACAACCACGCACTGCACCTATAAGGGTACAATGATGGCTTACAGAGAACCACACAGGAATGATATAATCACACCCGGGACATCTACCGTTGCTAAGTTCAAGACTATAATGACTTTGAATTTGCGAGATTCCAAGCTGTCTCAAACAGAGCGTCAAGTAAACGCCTTAATTATGTCGTGCCTCTACCCACCCTTTCTCCTTTGTTTAAAGTATAAATACCCGTAAAAGGCTCGGCGTGAACTGAGGCATGAATCGATTGAAACGAAGTGTACGAATACACAAAGTCAATTAATCTGCACAAAATTAATATATTTCTACGAATAAAAAAAAGGAAATTCAAAAAAATACCTCAATAGGTATAAAATCGAGTTGATGAGGATATCTACCATATCTTCCTGATGATGATACCAAGAGCAGACGGCATCATCGTCAGGAAGATATGTTGCTAAATGATTTTATTTATTGATTCATTAGTGTCCCGTTAAAATCGGGACACTAATAATCTGTAATTTATAAATAGTACAAACGTTTTTGCTGAAAAAATAATGTATTTTTGTAAACACAACGTATATAAAAACAAGACCCGATAGCTTGACAAATCAGAGGCTACCGGGAATCAACACTACAAAGATAACGTTTTTTCTTGTTACAACCAAGTAAATGAACGAATTTTATGGAATATTTAGAATTTGAACGAATTTTATCTGCCAAACGAATGCAGAGATATAAATATACTCACATTCCAAACTGATTGCAGAAATGGAATTCGGTGTATGGAAATATATGTATTCTGTTTCAGACTCCATGCATCGGAAATAGACACCAGTTATATCATCAATGAATACCAGAAAATTCAGACTTTATTCTCTTGGATGGGAATAGATTCTCGTTCAATGTTGTATGGGCTCGATCATGTGCAGAGTGTCTGTTCCAAAATCAACGCCTTAAAATAAGGCGTATTTGCATTCTACTTCCGATTCTAAATGCAAAGATACGCATTAGGTGTCTCAATATACGTTACAGGATAAAATTTTCTTCATCACCTGCTTCCAAGCCGAACGTAGCCCTGGTGACAGCGGTTCGCAACTAATCATTTCAAGTGTTTGGCGCAGTTCATCAAGCAATTCGGGCCAGTAGCGCATCTGCTCGTAGGCAAGCTTGATGCACTGCGCCCTTATTGCATACGGTGCTCGGGTGTCGGTTATACGCGCAAGGCAAAAGTCAATAAAGTCGGTACGGATAGCTTCTTCATCGAATGGTTGGCGAAGAAGCAGAGTGAGAATAAGACGGAGCTTCGTTGTGTCCTTTTCATTCAAGCAACGGTCGATAAGCTGGTCGTGCTTGGCAAACAGCCAAACATTATCGTCAGCAGCGAAATGCGTGAACGTCCAAAGCGCATTGATAGCCACACGGCGGTTGGCATCCAATGTCAATTGGTATAGTTCCTCTTTAAGATTGTCGTTATGCTCGCCTTGAGTCAAGGCGCACAATTGCATGATTTCAGATTGAGAGAGACGGTGAGTGAGGAGGGTTTTCATATTTGCAAATCTACAACATTAAATCCAAACAGCAAAATCTTTTCGGAGATTTTGTTGCTGTTTGGATTCTCGACATGATAAAGTGACCTGTTGCGAGTTTGCCAAATTTGCGTTTCAAAAGCGGATATTCAATAAAAACGTTGGCGCTTAGAAGAAAATACTATATCTTTGCAGACGAATAAGAACCAAAAATATAACAAAAAGGTTTCAAAAATATGGTACAAATATCAAGCCAAAGCACTGTAAATAAGATAGAAATGAGGCTTAGAGGAAAAAGACGTGGTTCGATAGTATATCATATTATATAGTTGTCATTTCTCAAGTTAGGGATTATTTGGCACAATTGTATGAAATCCTTTAAACATGATATATATTAAACACCTTAATAATTAGGCTTTTGCCCTTGCAGGGCGTATGGGGATGTGGGGATATAATGTTTACCCAGGGCGCTGCCCTGGGCTATGTGATTGTTGGGCTTTCAGCCCGTCTTTGACCATACTGTCTGTTTTACCGGACAGCAATACTTCACAATATACACGCCATTTAAGGACGAGTGTGCATAGATATACAACTGTACGACATTACAATTTCCGCATCACTTGCCGCCATGCCGAGCGCAGCCCTGGTGACAGCGGTTCGCAGCTAATCAAGTCAAGTGTCTGGCGCAGTTCATCAAGCAGTTCGGGCCAGTGGCGCATCTGCTCGTAGGCAAGCTTGATGCACTGCGCCCTTATTGCATACGGTGCTCGGGCATCGGTGAGACGCGCAAGGCAATTGCATGATTTCAGATTGAGAAAGACGGTGAGCGAGGAGGGTCTTCATGGCTTTTGACTTAACAACTGGGCTGTCTAAGAAAGGACATTAATCATAACACGCTGAAGTATTTAGCTTCCTTACCTGTTTCTTTGCGGTACTCATCGCGCATACTTTTCTCCAACTCAGCTACAAAAGCTTTCTTTTTTTCTAAAGAAGCCTGGAATCTTCTCAACGCTTCTTCTCTTGTTAATTTCTTTGTTTCCATTGTCCACTGTCTTTATCTCATACTTTATATTTGCAAATCTACAACATTAAATCCAAACTGCAAAATCTTTTCGGAGAATTATTGCTGTTTGGATTCTCAACAGATTGTTATACCAAAATCGAGTTGGTGAAAATATCTGCCATATCTTCCAGCATCGACACATCTCACTGTGTATCAACAGAATATAGGCTGGCAGATAAGCGCAGAAACGACTTATCTCCCAGCCTATCTCCCAGCCTATCAGCGAGCACTCGGAGATATCCATTTCTGTTCTTATCCCAACTGGCTTATAATTCGGCAATTTTATCTAAATTTGTAAGCAAAAACAGAAATTTATGATACTAACAGACTCAATGCTCGACGCAGCATTCCAGTGATTTCTGCAAGAAATGCGACATCAAATTGACAAAGGCCGACTCTCTGCCCGATCTTGACGATATATGCACCTACGTGGTGAATGATATGATGTTTGGAAACTTCTAATAATACTAATTCCCGCACTGCCGGAATAAAACTCCGGCAGCACCGGAATAAAACTCCGGCAGCACCGGAACAAAACTCCGGCAGCACCGGAACAACACTTCGGTGCCACCGGAACAACAAAAAGCAGCACCGGAACTACACTCCAGTTGTGCGGGAGTTTCGCAGTTTGTTGCCTATGCTTTAGGAAAGTTTTACTTCGATTTTGCCTATGTTTTAGGGAAGTTTACGTCTGGTTTTGCCTATGTTTTAGGAAAGTTTTACTTCGGTTTTGCCTATGTTTTAGGAAGTAAACTGGTAGATGGACGATGAAGGCTGATAGATGGCTGGCAGATAACCCTGACCGAACAGCTATCTATCAGCCCTCAACTCTCTGATTTATAATGGACTATGCGTCTGCTGATATTTCTGACACATTTTTTCGTATACTTATTGTTTTTATGCACAGCACCATTAAAGTATATGGCAAATTCTCATTGTTTATTTCACAATACCTGTTTCTATCTCGTTTTCTAAATACGAGAACACATATACAGCCCCTTCATAGTATAAACCACAATGGCTTATGGAAACGCAACTCCTCAATCATGAACCTATAAATAGCGGAGGTCAGGAGATCATGACTCACAGGATATCTCGCTGTGCATCAGCCTATCTCCAATGCCATGTGTAAGTGTCTCCTTCTGTGAGCAATAGGATACCCTTGCTTTGAAGAAAAATTTAACGGACTATTGATACTACGGAAAAATTGCTAAAAAGTGATAATTCCATGAGTTGTTTGATGGCGTTTTGAAAAACAAGTGTTATCTTTGTACCCGTTAGGTAACATGAGCATTCGCCTTAAGAAACTCATGCTAATAACGAGATAAAAAGTTTGGGATAATGCGTATTATTAACAATAGAAGAATGCGGTTTGCCTGGCTGCTGATGTTGGTGTATCTGCCAATGATGCTCGCCTTCACCTTCCACCACCACTCGGAGGCGGAGGGTAGTGCCGTTACATCTTATTGTTATGAATGTGCGCATCACATCCACCACGATGGACATCTCACAGCCGAGCAGAACTTCATGCACGAGTGCGTACTCTGCCAATTGCACAATTTGCCGTATGTGGTACCAAACATCGTTCACATAGCAGTGTTTATTGCTATGGTTCATATCGCCGTTGTCATGTCTTGCCCATTTGTCAAGACCCGCCAAGGCGATGTACATTCTACTCGTGCTCCACCTGTATTCCTATCTTTGTAGTTTTTTTGATGATTAATCAAAACCAAAATCGGCTATAGCTATATCCTGACGGGCGATTTAGCTTCCTTATGGTCGGTTTAGCCGATTGATTTTCAAAGATTTATGATGAAAAATAAGAAGCTGGTATATATTGTGCTTCCTCTTTTCATCAACTTGTTTCATGCGCTTACGGCAAGTGCCAAGGCTATGTCCTTACCTAAAGATTCGGTGAGGATTTCGGCTCAGGCAGACAGTGTCAAGCGGATGATGAGGGATGGTGTATCCCTAAAAGAAGTTGTAGTAAGCGGAAGCTCCAATAAAGAAATACAGATGAAGTCAGCCCTCAATGTGGTGAGGGCAAACCAAAAATTCATAGAGGAAAATTTCAGCGGTTCGCTGATGCAGACGCTGAGCCGATTGCCTGGTGTGCAGGCAATGAATGTAGGTTCGGGAGAGTCGAAGCCTGTAATTCGAGGCTTGGGCTTCAACCGTGTGTTGGTGGCAGAAAATGGCATCAAGCATGAGGGACAGCAATGGGGCGATGACCATGGTCTGGAGATAGACCAGTATGCCATCGACCAAGCTGAAGTCATCAAGGGGTCTGCCTCGCTCACCTATGGCTCCGATGCCATCGGTGGTGTCATCAATCTGAAGAGCAACACGATGCCGCTGAAGAAGTTTGCCGGACAGGTGAATCTCTTTGGCAGAACCAACAATGAGTCGATAGGCTCATCGGTTCGACTGACAGGTAGAAATGGCAAGTTCTGGTATAAAGCGAATGCCACATGGATGGATTACGCCGACTACAAGGTTCCTGCCGACAGCATCGAGTATTACTCCTATTGGATTAAGCTCAAGGACCAGCGTCTTCGCAATACGGCAGGACGCGAAATGGATGGGAATCTGATGCTCGGATATGCTGGGGACAGGTGGACCACCTCTTTTCGCATTGCCGATGTGAATGCAAAGGCTGGTTTCTTTGCCAACGCTCACGGTTTGGAGGTGAGATTGTCTGACATCGATTATGACAGTTCGCGTCGCGACATCGACTTGCCTTACCATACCGTCAACCACTTCTGGGTATCAAATCATACCGACTGGAATTGGGCGGATGGCATGCTGGAAAGTAATTTCGCCTACCAAAACAACCGACAGCGCGAACTTGCCGAACCAGTGTCGCATGGCTATATGCCGATACCGACGAACACCCTGGAGAGAAGTTTTACGAAGCAAACCTTCTCCGCCAACGTGAAGGCGATGCAGCAGATGGGCAAACACGACCTGCAGGCAGGGGGCAACGTAGAGTACCAACGCAACCGCCAGGGAGGATGGGGATTCATCTTACCAGACTTCGAGCAGTTGACCATTGGTGTCTTCGCCATGGACAAGTGGAATTTGAGCGACAAGCTCAGCTTGACCGCCGGGGCGAGATTCGACCGTGGAAGCGTGAGGATTCACAGCTATCACGATTGGTACAAGACACCGTTGAAGGCATCAACTTCCGATTCTCCCATGGATGGAACTGTGCTGCAAGGTACATTACAGCAAGGAGATTCCACTTATATGGAGCGTTCCGCCAATCTGAGGCGTAGCTACAACAGCTTCACTTGGTCGGTGGGCGTGAATCGGATGCTGGGCGACTGGGTGCTCAAACTCAATGTGGGCAAGAGTTTCCGTATGCCGATAGCCAAGGAGTTGGGAATGGACGGCGTGAACTACAATATCTTCCGTTATGAGAAAGGCAACACCAGTCTGAAGCCGGAGGAAAGTTATCAGGTGGATGCGGGCATCGTATGCGAAAAGGGTGTGCTTTCAATGCAGTTGACTCCTTATCTCAACTATTTCCCCAACTATATCTATCTCAATCCTACGCCTCAGTACAAGGAGGGCTTGCAGCTCTACTATTACACACAGGCCAAGGTACTGAGATGGGGCTTCGAGGCAAGCGTTTCGTGGAAGATTCTTCCATACTTGAAATTGGATGCCGACGGCGAGTACCTTTACGCACGCCAGCTCAGTGGAGAGAAGAAAGGTTATGGCCTTCCGTTCTCCACCCCATGGTCGGCTCGCGCAGAGTTACGCTATCTATTGCCCGCACAAAATCCTGCCAAGTCGGGATTCGTGGCTTTGGAATGGCAAGTGGTGGGAACGCAAGATATAATCGTTCCTCCCGAGGAGAAGACCAAGGGGCACCAGCTCTTGAATGCCAGCATCGGAAAGAAGTTCAAACTTGGTGAAAACCAGTTGGAAATAACCCTTCGTGGAGAAAACTTGTTGGGCAAGCGATACTACGACCACACTAGTTATTACAGACTGATGGGAGTGCCTGAACCTGGAAGAAACTTCTCGGCTATGGTTTCCTGGAACTTCTGATTCCTTCCTCGAAGTTCTCTTGGAAGAATGATAGCCAAGCGGCAAGGAAGCCCTCCTGTCAGTTTGACAAAGATGGACGAACAGTGCGCTTCTGGTGTACAACAAAGCGTTTCTGTAAGTATATAAAAGTAAATAAAAAAGATTAGAAACAATGAAAAAGATTATATTTTTTGCAGCCTCAGTGCTGTTTTGTGTATTTAGTTTAGTGTTGTCATCTTGCAGCGATGATGATGATGCAAAGCAGAGTGTAGCAAAACCAGTTGTAGCCCTTGCCGAGGTAGGCAAGGAGAACTCCAAGGAAGCCATCGCCGGCAAGGATCTCCACTTGGAGGGCAACTTGGTGGCAGATGGTTTGATTGCCCGCATTGACGTGACTATCGCCGCAAAAGACGGCAACAAGACCATCGTCAAGCAATCTTATACCGAGGGCAAATACATCGGTGTGAGAAACACTACCTTCCACGAGCATCTTGACATCCCTACCGATGCTGCTCCTGGTGCTTATACTGTAACATTTGTCGTAACCGACAAGTTGGGTCAGAGCACTACCTTCACTTCCGACCTTACAGTCAAGGCACTCGACAAGACAGCCCCAACCATTACTTTCAAGGAAGTGGGCGAGGATGATAGCAAGAAGGCTGTAATTGGCCAGACGATGCACTTGGAGGCACAAATCGAGGCTCCTCACAAAATAGCCAAGATAGAAGTGGAATTCCACAACACAGCAGCTGGTTACGAACATGTATTCACCTATACAGACGAGAAATATGTAGGCGAGACCTCAGCTCTCTTTCACGAGCATCCTCAGATTCCTACAGACGCTCCTGCCGGCGAATACCACATTCACTTCACCGTAACCGATGCTGCAGGCAATTCAACGATCGAAGAGGCTGAGGGCATTCAGATTACCAAGGAATAAAGCTTCAGGTATGAGATAAAAAATAAAATGACAGTTTCTTGGCTTTGGCACTTTGGTGCCAAGCCAAGAAACGAAAACTTTAATACGTAAGAACGATGAAAAGAAGTACAATTTATTTGTTATACATATATTTTGCTGCAGCGGTGATGGGGATAGCTGGTAGCTTGACCTCTTGTTCAAGTGACGACACCGATGACACAACGGTCAACGATCAGGAAAAGCCTGAGATTGTGGATGGAGACTTGCCCAACCCCATCGACTGTCAGCAGTATCATAGAGGCGATGTTATCACTTTCCGTTATACTTTTACAGATAATGCAGAATTAGGCAATTTCAACATAGAGATACACAACAACTTCGACCACCATACCCATTCTACTTCGGCTGGCGACTGTACGCTCGACCCTAAAAAGAACCCAGTAAGTCCTTGGGTATATAACCAAGACTACCCTATTCCTTCGGGTTTGAAATCGTATGATGCAAAGGTGGACATTACCTGTCCTAAAGACATAGATCCTGGTAATTATCACTTTATGGTACGTGTAACCGACAAGTCTGGTTGGCAACAGCTCAAGGCAGTTAGCATCAAGATCTTAGAATAAAAGGTTCTTCCGTTAAATGCGTAGACGCTTGTCGTGTAGAGCGTATAGCTTTAACGTGAAGAACTCATCATTTCTGAATCCATACATTTGTCTTTTCAGCACTTTTATCTTGTTGTTTATACCTTCAGTAGGGCCATTTGATATTGGGTAGTCATACCATACAAGTAACAAGTATTATGCAATCATCAACGGTTCATTCAAGTTCAGCACATTGTCAAGCCTTGTCTTGTATTTGGCATCAAAGATGTCGTTGCCGTTTCTCAGCAATATCCAGCGCGTGCCCTTGATTACATTACGCTTGTCCACGTCTTTCTCTGCATACCACAACTGGCGGCACAACTGGCCTATCCTCTCATTCATGAGTCTTACCACATGAAAATAATCCACTACAAGAGAGTGTTTGATGGTTCAACAGACAACACCAGTTTCTATCTCGTTTTCTAAATACGAGAACACATATACAGCCCCTTCATAGTACAAACCACTATGGCTTATGGAAACGCAACTCCTCAATCATGAACCTATAAATAGCGGAGGTCAGGAGATCATGACTCACAGGAAATGAAAACGCTTTCACTTCGGGGGATATTCATAAAATGTTAGAAGCTACAATCGTTTGAAAATATAAAAGGGCAGAATTCTGTATATTAGAGCAAGTGATTGTTCATAATGACTTATTTTTGAAATTAAACTTATTCCCACATCGTATCTTTACCACCGTGGCTGTCATGCTCGGTTGGTGCAGATTCTTATACTGCTCTTGATGTTTCGGGGGCAAAGGTATAAAAAAAATGGGATGGGCAAAGAAAATGATGGATTATTTCTGGCTGTATCATTTGTATGATAAACTAAAATACAGTATATTTGCAAAAGAAATTAAACTTTTCCGGAGTGAAAAGAAATATGCTATAAGAGTTCATATTTCTCTACATGTTAAATTATTATTGCTGACAACTATGAAATTGAAGACAAAACTCAATGCAATAATATTAGGATTTACAATGATCCTTTCAATGCAAACAGCTTTTGCAGCTTGCAAACTGTCATTTGCCGCTCAACAAAAGAAGGTAGCGACCATTAGCACAAAGAAAGTCGCTGGTGGTAAGAAAAAGGTCGCTGGTGGTAAGAAGAAAATTTATCGCAAGGCTTCGATGCGGAAATATTCCCAAAAGGAACTAAATCAAATTATGCGAACACTTGAAAGGAAGTTTTTGTCGGCAGACAATTCTTCAGCCTGGCGAAATATCGTTGGATTTGGAATAGGAAACAACTCCATAGATGTTTCACTCCGCTGGAACACCAAGGAGAAGCAACAGGAGTTTCGCAATCAGATATACAACTCGTCTGTCATTAAGTTTGGAGACAAACTCGACCCTGTCATAGATAATAAAACAGGAGTAAGCTCTTATAATGGTATTTCCATCAAGGCAGAGAGTCCCTCCTATCCTTTGGGTAGTACAGAAATCAAAATCACTATTACCAACCATAGTGGCAAAGAATTCATGTATGGCGAAGCATATAGCATCACAGCCCAAGGTAGGGATGGTAATTGGTTTATTTTACCAACTGACTGCCTATTCAATGCTATTGGGCATATATTAAGCGATGGTCAAAGCGCCACCATAACTGTTCATCTTTTTCCCGATATTCTGCCAAACAAGCCTGGCATCTATCGCTTCTTTTACGAAGAAAACATAGATGGCAATAAGGTGCTGCTTATGACAACCTTTGAGTTGGAGTGAATAATAAAATATAGCTTATGAAAATACTTTTCAGTTTATTGGCTTTTTTGTTTGCAGCATGCGTCCATTCCCAAGAGGTGGTGGACACGGTAAGTGTGCGTGTACAGTATCGTGCATTGTATAAACATACGCAGGAGCAAAAGGAAGCGTATGATGATATAAATCTGTTGGATATAGGGAGACATTCGTCTCGGTTTTATAGCCAACGGTTTGAGCAGTTCCTGCATCAGCGTGATTCTGTGAAGAGTGTGAATGCCGACCCTATGAACTATTTGCAGTTCCTGGCAAATACGTTTGGCTCTAAGAAAGGACGCGAGTATGAAGTTTATAAGCACATTCCACAGAAGGGCACTCTCACTTATACGGATGTCCTGCACAATGACTTTTTCTTCTGTTATGAGGAATCCATTCCGACGTTTTCTTGGGAACTTGCCGATGGTGACACTATTATTATAGGTTATCCCTGCCATAAAGCCGTTTGTCAGTTCCGTGGGCGCACTTGGACAGCGTGGTATTCGTTGGACCTGCCTTTTGATAATGGTCCATGGAAGTTAGGTGGTTTGCCCGGACTCATATTGGCGGCTTCTGAAAGCCGACATGAATTCTCGTTTGTTGCTACAGGCATAGAGCAGATGCGGCAAACAGCAACCATCAGCTTTCACCCCAAGCGTTACTTGCGTTCAACTCCTGCCAAGTTGCAACGTCTGCTTGAAGATTACTGGAAAGACCAATGGAATACTACAAACCGCTTGCAAGGCAGTGAATATAGCGAACCGCCTAAGGCACAAAGGACTTTCAATGCCTGCTTAATGGATAAATACGAATAATGATATCCATTAGGGATGTGGCGAAGTTGAGTGGTAAAGGGGTTAGTACCGTACAACGAGTGAAGCGATTACTAAAAATGCGATCATCGCAATAATACTATTGATTTTACGTCCTTTTCAAAGAAAGGTTTCGTGTGATAGTAGTTTAAAGACTAAAAGCACTACTTTTGTACGCAATATAACAAAACGTTTAAAGTCACAAATTGTGATTTTGATAATTGATATAAATATGACAGATATAATAGTAAAGACAGAGAATGGCGAACTGGTCACAAATCGTGACCAGTTGGTTGTTGTAGATAATATAGAGTCTCTAATAAAAGTAATTAGAGGACAACAAGTTATGCTTGACCGTGACCTTGCCACACTTTATGGCGTTGAAACAAAGCGTCTTAATGAGCAAGTAAAACGTAATATTAAACGATTTCCAGAAGATTTCATGTTTCAATTGACCAAGGACGAATGTTTAAGGTCGCAAATTGCGACCTTAAACGAAGGACGCGGACAACATTTGAAATACATGCCTTACGTATTTACTGAAAACGGAGTCGCTATGCTTAGTAGTGTTTTACGTTCTGACACTGCGATTGAGGTGAATATTCGAATAATGCGAGCCTTTGTTTCCATGCGCCATTTTATGGTAAACAACGCTTCTGTGTTCAGCCGCTTGGAAACAATGGAGTACCATCAACTGGAAATGCAGCAACATCAGCAAGAAACAGACAAACGCATTGACGAGGTATTCCGCAGATTGGACGAAGGCAACGCAAAACCGAAGCAAGGTGTGTTCTACAATGGACAAGTTTATGATGCCTATACTTTCGTGTCCGACTTGATTAAGAGTGCAAAGAAACGTATTATCCTTATCGACAACTATGTTGATGAGACAGTATTGACATTGCTTGATAAAAGAGGAAATAGCGTGTCTGCAATCATCTACACTCAGCAGATAAGCCGTCAGTTCCAACTCGACATAGACCGTCATAATGCTCAATATGCACCGATTGATGTTGAAACATTCCGTTTATCACATGACCGCTTCCTTTGTATAGACAATGATGTGTATCACATAGGAGCATCCATAAAGGACTTGGGCAAGAAGTGGTTTGGTTTCTCCAAGATGGAGATACTTACACCAGACGAATTGGTGGAAAGAATCAACAAAGGGTAATACACAACAAAGGGTAATACACAACAAAGGGTAATACACTACTATACGTATAGCAGAACATTCTCGTTTGTGGATTGTTTCTCGTACTATTGAATAACATAGAAAAACTCTTAGTCAAAGGGCATCGGGTGAAAAAGTGATTGTTTATACTGTTTCTGGCACTGATGCAAAAGTCGATAACGAGGTTGAAGTGCCTAAATATAACCATTTGGATAAAGAATGAGAATTGCCGTTTTTACTTTACTTCTGCTAACAAATCTTTCGCTCTATGCACAAACCTTCACAGGAAAGGTGAAGGGTAAGAAAGGAGAACTCTTGGTAGGTGCCTCTGTTGTGGCATCGACTGAGAGCAAGTCAACCGTGGCGTATTGTCTCACAAGCGATAAGGGTGAATATAAGCTGACTATTCATAATGCAAAACTATATTAAATCACATGCTCTTTTCTGTAGTCATCTGACAAATCTTGAGGACATTCAAAACCAACCTCCAAAGCTTTCACTTCAGGGGATATGTAATATTTTTCTTTCGTAGAAACCTTTTCCTTAAATTTCTCCAAAAAGGAATTCAATCCTGTCACAACTGCTTCTGATACACTAATATTGTTCTGTTGAGCATATCTGACAATACTATTATATGTGTTATTGTCTATAGTTATTGTATTCATAAATAATCCTCCATACATTTTAATACCGCAAATCTACAACATTAAATCCAAACAGCAAAATCTTTTTATAAAATGTTAGAAGCTACAATCGTTTGAAAATATAAAAGGGCAGAATTCTGTATAATAGAGCAAGTATGTGCCATCGTTTGGTGACATATACTTTTGACTTCTTTCTGCTAATAGCTGCAATGATTTGAGTAGCAACTTTCTCTACCGACATCACCCAAAACAAGCCTTCTCCCTTTGCCATAGCTGTGTCAACAAGACCTGGTCTGACATCTGTTACGGTTATGCAACCACCATTTCTGAAAGCCTTCTTGCGTATTGCTTCCATATAATTAATTTGGTAGGCTTTTGTTGCGCTATAGGCTGGTGCAGCCGGTTCGCCTCGCAATCCACCAGCAGAAGTTATAGCTACAAGATGACCATAACCTTGTTGTTCAAAAATGCAATACAATTTATCAATAACATATGTCCAACCAACAACATTTGTATCAATGGCGGGACTCTCAATCGCATAGTCAAGCGTGGCATTAATGTCACCAACGCCTGCACACATAATAGCAAGGTCTAAGTGACCGAACTCTTTTAGAAGAGTATTTATCGCTTGTTCTGTCTCATTTAAGTTTGTGACATCTGCTTTTGAAACAATGGTTTTGGAAGGATACTGCTGACTTAATTCATTAAGCAGGTTTGTTCGCCGACCTACAATGCCAATTCGATTATCTGCATTGGCATACTTCAGAAAAAGAGCTTTACCAATGCCTGAGGTAGCTCCGATTATAAGAATATTCATACTGTATTTTTTGTGCAAAGTTAATGCTTGCCCATTAAAAACAGCACGTGTTCTAAGACTATAAAACATTATAAGGGCAAACTCTCAAAGTGTTTTGAGAGTTTACTCTCCAAAAGTAAATTCCCTACGTATATTGCTTATAGTTGTTGGTGTAACTTTCAGATAAGAGGCTATATCCTTCAAGTTGATGCTTTGAACTAATTCCGGGCAACGAATTAGCAAACGCTTATATCGTTCTCTGGTTGTCATACGATAGGTATCAAGATATTGTGCATAAACTTGAGCAAAAAGGCTATCGGATATGGCCTGTTTGAGTCCTTTCGTATGCAAGGAATCCAATAAGTTATCCAGTTCTTTCCCTAATATTTGGAATATCTTACACGTTGTTCCAGCCACAATAGTCAACTCTGACTTTCTGCCAGTAAGACAATTCGGATAGTCAGCCACAAACTCTCCTTCGAAGGCAAAACCGGTACAGTAGTCTTTACCTTCCTCTTCGTTATTCACCATATACTTGAAGCATCCACGCTCCACATAAGCCACATATTTTGACGGCTTGCCTGCATCCTCAAATATCTCACCACGCTTCAATAAGCGTTCTTCTCCATGTTCCATGCAGTAATGACGCAGAAGCTCAAGATCAAGTCCATCCTGATATGAATTGAACATCTTCACTTATGATTTCTTTGGGCAATATGATATAATTACTGCATACATATCGCCCTCATTCTTTTGACATAAAACATTATAAACTTAAGTAGCTCACATAAATCCAAACAGCAAAATCTTTTCGGAGATTTATTGCTGTTTGGATTCTCGACAGACGGCTATAAAAAACGAGTTGGTGATAATATCTGCCAGCCATCTTATTGCTTTTCGACTGCAAACTCGAGTTTCTGGAGTCCTTTCTTGTGAATGTTAGCGAGGACGAGCGAGTAACGCACCGACTCACCGGGCTGCATCGACTTGATCTTGCTGAATTCTTCTTCAGGCACTACGTCCTTGAACATCGGACCGTCGGAATTGTTGTATACCAAACGCAACTGGTCGGCGAAGGGAGTGACTACGAACGAATAGTACGCCTGATAGGGTATCGACTGGAACTTATTCCAATTGGCATCGGCTTTGTCAAGGATGTTGTCGAGCCAAATACGTGCCGACTTGTAGGAGGGCAGCTTGCGTCCGTCGGCGTAGAAGATGGCACCATCGGCGTTGACGAGATACTTGGTGCTGATGGAATACTTCGTGAAAGGGCACAAGTCGTTGTACTCGATGTCTGCCTCCGACTTGATGTCGTTGTCGACCTTCGTACTGGGTTCGGCAACGAGTCGGTCTTGGAGTATGCGTATCAGCTTGTAGGTGCGATTGTAACCGTCGGCGGGCGGGTTGGCAAGTATCGTTCGCTTTACGGAGAGATAGTATTCGTGACCTCGCTCGTAGATGAAGCCTTCGATGCGGTTCATACCTAAACGTTCTATCTGGTTTGGATTGTCGTCGGTCTTGACGAGCAGGCATTCTATCGGGTTCTCCTGCTTGTCGTCAAACGGAGAGTACATGATGCCGGTTTCGGGCAAAACGGTCATTCTGATTTCCTTGACGCGGTCTTCCGGCTCGTCATCGGTGCAGGCAGCAAGTGCTGTCGTTAAAAGGAATAGCACAAGGAGCATTCCTTCATAAACTTTGGATTTCATAATTTATGGTTTTTAAAAATACAATTCTACTCAACGTTTCGCATGTCTTTGGTATGCTGTCTATCTATAAAATGCTCTTTCCTGCGAAATCTTGCCTGTAGCGTACCGTTTTTTCATCATATTGCTCGATTTTACACAATTACCACGCTGCAAAAACATAATTACCGCACTGCGGTTATATCGTTACCACGCTGCGGTTATATCGTTACCACGCAAAGGGAACAGCGTTACCGTGGGGTTATTGCACGATACCTGTTTCTATCTCGTTTTCTAAATACGAGAACACATACACCGAACCTTCGTAGTATAAACCACAATCAGGGTTGCACAAACGCTTATAGGTTTCAGAAGAATACAATTCGTCAAGTGCCTTCTTCATATCCCATCCATACTTTTGCATCAACATTTCAACCAACTCGGTAGAGAGGCATTCTATTTGAAATTGGATATCTTCGCTCATAATTAGATTTTCTTTAAGTAACTTATTGCTTTTTCTGTTCCAAAGAAATACTGAATCGCATGTTTTTGGAAACGCAGTTCTTCAATCATTCTCTCTATATCGATGTATCCTTGAATGAAGCGGCGCATCTGAAGACCAACCGTATCGTTTGCTATCGGACCTACAACTATATCATAAGAATGTGCAGGTTGTGAAGCCATATTCTTTCTGTTTTTCAAAATAAATTCAGCCCACTCCACTGAATAGTCCTCAAATATTTTAACTGATAATGGTGTACATTCGGAAGAAAGTAAACTGTCATCAAACAGGTAAGCATTGACTACAGGCTCGCCCTCCTGCATTCTTTGAGAAGTACGAACTGCCATTTCCATTGCTTGCGCCTTATTGGGGTTCAAATAAAAACCACACCCGAAGTCCTTGCCTTTTCGCGAACGACACAAATCTATCTTGTCAATCACGACATTGCTTCCATGATATAGCTTCAACATCCTACTCGTCCTCCATTCTTTTGACACAACAACATAATGTCCTCCACAGCATCCTCTATAGAAAGAGTATGCTCTGCAGCATAACAATCAATAAGGAAATCTATACCTTTAAACCTACGCAAGTAGGCATACGACTGTGCCAATGTCAATTTAAAGCGATTAGCAAAAGCTCCGACACAGCAGTTTACATATTCTATGATATTATGAGTCAAATCCATATATTTCTAAAGTCAATTGATTATTCTAAATATTATTATCTCAGCGCAAATCTACAACAATTAATCAAAAAAGCAAAATCTTTTTGGGATAATTATTGCTGTTTGGAGTTATAGTAGAATGGATTATCTATAAGATATAGAAATCATATCCCAACTTAGCAGATAGAGAAAAAAGAAGTAGTACTATGTGGCAAGACAAAATGTCATTAGAAAAAACTGGACAAAATAATACGTTTCGTTATTCTATATTTCGATTATTCTTTGTACATTTGTCACATTTATATATATTCATAATACACCTTAAAATAATAACCTATGCTATCTACACTCAAAAGATATTTTGGATATAATTCCTTTCGCCCTCTACAAGAGAACATTATACGCCATATACTTAGCAACAAAGACTGTCTGGTGTTGATGCCTACTGGCGGTGGAAAGAGTATCTGCTATCAGATACCAGCATTGATGATGCCAGGTACGGCTATTGTAGTTTCTCCTCTTATATCTTTGATGAAAGACCAAGTAGAGAGTCTGCGTGCTAACGGCATTGCTGCAGCTGCTCTAAATAGTAATGCCTCAGAAGCTGAGAATCATGATATAGCAGAACATGCATACAGAGGTGAATATAAATTGTTATATGTGTCGCCTGAAAAATTATTATCAGAGATTCAACATGGTATCTTCAGTAATTCTCATGGAACAGAACCAACTGGTTCTCTCAAAGTTAGTATGTTTGCTATAGATGAAGCTCATTGTATTTCTCAATGGGGACATGACTTTAGACCAGAATATACTCAGCTTGGTAAGCTAAAAGAATTGTTTCCTAATGTGCCTGTTGCGGCATTTACTGCAACTGCTGATAAAATTACTAAAGAAGATATAATACAGCAACTCCGCTTAGATAAAGATGAAACAGGAGAAGTGAAGATTTTTATATCTTCTTTCGATCGTCCAAACTTGTCGCTAGATATTCGTCGTGGCTATTCTGCAAAAGATAAATTGCGCTTTCTGCTTTCGTTGATTGCTCGTCATCATAACGAGAGTGGTATTATATATTGCATGAGCAGGAAAACTACAGAAATGGTGGCTGAGAAACTTCAAGAAAAAGGTATTCGTGCCAAGGCTTATCATGCTGGACTTTCTGCTAAGGAGCGAGACGATGTGCAAGAAGCATTTATTAACGACGAAATAGATGTGGTGTGCGCAACGGTTGCTTTTGGTATGGGTATTGACAAGAGTAATGTGCGCTTTGTTGTTCATTACAATCTGCCGAAAAGTATAGAGAGCTATTATCAAGAGATAGGACGTGGAGGACGTGACGGACTTCCTTGCGAGACTGTTCTGTTTTATCAAGTAGGTGATCTTATAATGCTTAGAAAGTTTGCAGAAGAAAGTGGTCTACAGAATATCAATAATGAAAAGTTGGATCGTATGCAGGAGTATGCGGAGAGTCAAGTGTGTCGACGCAGAATTCTGCTCAATTATTTCGGAGAAACAATGGATCATGATTGCGACAACTGTGATATTTGCAAAAATCCTCCTCGTAGATTTGACGGAACAATACTTGTACAAAAGGCTCTTTCTGCAATCATGCGTACCAAACAACAAGTAGGATTTAAACTGCTGATAGACATTCTCCGTGGTGCATCTAATCAAGAGGTTTATCAGAAAGGTTACCACTTGATTAAGACTTACGGATGTGGTCGCGACGTTATATTTAAAGATTGGCAAGATTATCTCCTACAAATGCTTCACTTGGGTTATATAGAAATAGATTACAAAGATAATTCTCATATCAAAATTACATCCCAAGGTGAGGATGTTTTGTATAAACGCAAACAGGCTCAGTTGGCAATTATTAATCGTGAAGATTTTACAGTCAAAGGTAGAAAACAAAAAAAAGAACGTCAACAATTACATTTTGAAGAACAGCAAACAGGAATGACAGAAGATAAAAACCTTTTTGAGAATCTACGTCAGTTGCGCTTGAAAATTGCAACCGAAAGAGGTGTTCCTCCTTATGTTATCTTTAGCGATAAAACTTTGCACCAGCTTGCTATCGTACAACCAATAACATATATTGCGTTTGGTTCTATATCTGGTGTAGGCACTCATAAGCTCGAAAGTCTTGGAACTATGTTTGTTAAGGCCATTAGAGAATATAAAGAACTCTCAACGAATGAAACAGAAGAATGGAATGATAAAAATATCAACAAAGACATTGAAATTAAGGATTCGGTCACTACTCCTAAAGCTAAAAAGTCAGTAAGGGACTTTGTTACATTCAATGGAACAGAATATCATATAGGAAGTGAATTAATGGGGTGTATCAAATGGCGAACAACTATAGAAAATGTAGGCAAGGATGTATATTATACTCTTTGGCAGGAAAACCGTTACCCGATGACTCGATATATAAGTGAAGGTGTACAATGTCGTGATATTGTTTTAAAGCGTTTTGCCGAAATAATATCGGCTGTATATAACGTGGTTGTTTCTCCGGATTATCAAACCGTAATCATTCCAGTTAGAACGGAATATGACGAGAACGGGAAACCTGTACATTCTTTAGATGGTGTATCTTTCGAAGAGGCTCTTGACAAATTTAGACAGTTTGTTGAGCAGAATGGTCATCTCCCATTTGCTACATCTGGTGAATATGAATGTTCTCTTCGTAGATGGCAACAAGAAATAAATCATGATATAAGACCTTTGACCCATACTCAATATAAAGCATATGAAGAACTAATGTCCTCATATGCCGATCTGCCAAAGACGCTTGTGTTATGGGAAAAGAAGAAAGAACAAGAAATAAAAAATATGTCGTATATAGAGCAACAAAGGTTGAAGCATTCAAAGGCTTATGTTCAATGGACGAAAGAGGAGGACCAAAAATTAATTGAACTGTATTCCAAAGGAGAAACAATAGAAGAATTGTGCAAAATCTTTGCTCGTAATAAAGGAGCCATTAAATCTAGAATTAAAAAATTAAGCCAATAATTGACATTAAAAAAGAAGTACTGCTTACAACTCACAAGTAAGCGGTACTACTTTTACAATCTTAGAGAGGATGATATTTCACAGCTCACTTATGTACTAAAAACCAAAATACAAACGATCCAATTCCCTACTATAATTCTCTAGTTTTCTAGGATAATAGTCACCAAGGAATCGAATTTCATCAAAGCATACACTATTAGAGTCTTTCTGATACTTCTCTATTATAGAATTATATCTTTTATCATTCTCTATATCGTGATGCAATTTGGACATATCTTCACTAATTGTCCATGAACAACAATTCAAAGCTCCACCCCATTTCTCGATAAATTCTTTCATCTGAACTTGATAAATCCTTCCTCTATAATCAGGATATAAAGCAATAAACTGACCCATTGCTTCATTATCAAGTTTTGTATTGCCAATTCCTGGAACAATAATAACATCACGTGTCTGAAGAGCGTTGATATATGCCCAACTTAATTCGTGATATTCAGAAAGATTCAACTCTATAACATAAAAATGTTCCATCAAGATATTACGCATTTGAGTAGCAATACCATCATCATATACTGAAAGATTAGTTAACACTACAGGTTTGCCATTTTTTTGTGCGCCGACAAATCTTAATATTCCATCCGTATGCCCACAAACATCCTTTTTATCCCATGGCAACCATACTATAGTTATTTCACCAATAGTTGAATTACATTCTTTAGGTTTGAAAGAATCCCGAATTTTAGATTCTATCTCCTTTTTAGATAATCCTTCGTTTTCTATCATCACCTTGTCTGTCATTACAATAAAGGATTTAGTGGTGTAAGTATCTGGTTGTTCTATTTCGCCAACAACAATATTTCCACCATCAATAACCAAAGAAGAATGATTGATGTCAAAATTCTTATCTCCAATCTTATTCATCACTTTATCTACATCAGTAATATATTTTTCCTTTCCTCTTAGATAGTCGGGATTGTAGACAAATTGGGAGAAATAACCACATGCAAATTGTATCGGCATATAATCACGACACCAATAATCCTTAGTTAAAGGAAGCATTTCATGCGCTACGTTATTAGCATCCAGAATTTCACAAACATCCTTATAGATATTGGGATAATCTGTACGTAGCAACTGTGAAAAAAACACTTTGTCTTTATATTGTTCTGTTATCATAGCTTTTCAACTCGTTTAAATCCCCATAATCTGTTGTCGTTTATTTTGATTCGTTGCATAGGTTCTGCATAGCCCAGCGTTTCATCAGACTCATCTATCCATTCTATACTAAACTTGCCATTGCTTAGCATATTTGCTCCACCAAATAAATCATACCAAAAATCATGAGGAGCCCAATCTTTTCTTTTTTCATTATTCTCCCATTCTTTTTCCCCAGGCACAATAGCTTTATAGCCTCTAATCAAGAAAGACGCATGATATTTCTTTTGTGGATCATCAAACAAAACATCAACGCCCGATGGATTTGGACATAAAGCACCTAAAGCATAGCCAAATTCATCTTTCCCTTTCAGATATTTTTTTTCATCTTTAGTATTGCCATCATCCTCGTGGTAATAAAATTCGATGCAGGTCAACTTTAGTTTATACGCATCCTTACAACCGCCATTAACAAGAAAATAGCCTGAGAAGAATGCTTCTTCAGCAATTTTCTTAAACTCTTTAAACAGGTTTGCTTCGCAACCATCAGCGCCTTTGAAAGCCTTTAAGGCTTGAAATAATCTTGATTCCATACTTGTTGAACTATCTTTATTTGTAAACCTCTATTGTTTTATCCAACCATTTACATATCTTCTTCTGAAGACTTTTGGGCTCTAACACTTTTATCATATTGCCGAAACTCATTAGTTTCATATAGAAGTCGTAGGTTGGACGCAATGTTAATTCAAAATCGGCATAATCATCACATGCATAGATTTCTTTTTGCGAGTGATGCAACGGCAATGTGCGCATATAGTGCTGATGGCATTTATCTGCCCTTAACACTATTCTCTGAAGCGGAGCAGATTCATCCAATACAATTCCAAAGTATTCTGCAAAATATTCTTTTGCACAAAAATCTTTTGGCAAGACAAAATGAGCATCTGTTAAGTTAACACCTTCTATTCTATCAAGAGAATACAAACGCAAGTAGTTATAGTCTACATTTCTTGCTAACATATACCAACGCTGTGCGGACATTTTCACACAGTACGGTTCAACAAGAAACGTCTTTGCCTCTTGCATCGAAAAAGAACGAAACGTCATCTGTAGAACTACATTTGACTTCATCGCTTCAAGTATTGTTGCAAGAAAGTCTTGGCTTGAAGGAATATTCTCTGTCAGTATTCTATCATGGATGGATATACAGCTTGATATTGTTTCTGCCGTGCCGTAGGTGTCAAGAAGCCATGTACGCAATTCTCCTTCGCTTAAAACTTCGGGATTGGCTATATAATAATGGTATCTGCCATGTTGTTCACAATCAATCACAATGCCGAACATGTCAAGGATACCGCCTTTCCAACGATCAAATGTTTGCCGTGGCAAGTTCTCACCACGGCTAAGGTCTATATTCTGACGCCACTTTTCATTGAGTTCCTTCAATGTAATGCGGCCAGAACGATGGATAGTCTTGATAACCCAGATGTATTTTTGAATGAGTGACATAGGCTTAATCCTTCCAAATATTCTCCCAACAATCCTCACATGAAACACCTTTCAACGGATTCACAAAAGCTTTATGTCTTTTCGTTTCAGGTTCATTTTCTCCCATAAGCCATTTGACATCTATTCCTGCAGGACTCTTTTCAGATATTTCTTTTTCTCTATACCAATCATACTTGTACCAAACATGTGCAGAATGAAGTAGTTCGATAAACTGACTACGTGAAAGTATAAAGTACCTAAACTTCCATTCCTCATTTACCATATTAACATAAACAAACACATACGGTCCCATTACTTTCTCCTTAAGCAAATCGCGCTTAAGACTATCTTCTATTGTAAATCCTGTTGGAATATTCTTTTGTACACTTGTCTTCACCTGAATAAGAGCAGACACTGGCTTCCATGGATAGTTAGGCGTTTCTTTTATTTCGCTATTAAGACAGACAATATCAATCGATTTGTAATTTTTTATTGTACAATTCGCATTGAAGGCATCCCATCCATTTTGCATAAGCATAGACACAACCATATTCTCTCCCACTGCTCCAAGACGTGCTTTTTCAGGTTGTGTCGACCTTGTACTAAGTGTATTATTTGTACTCATTTTGATTATATTATATAGTTATTTTTTCCAATTAAACTCCTCGATTCCAAGTATCTCAAGTCCCAAGTATTTCCATACTTCCTTATCAAAGTTTGGCGTGTATCTTGCCATAGTGCGTAAGACGGATTCTTCCTCTTTATCACGGTAAGTATTGTTGAAGGTCAATGCCTGCTCCCATATAGAAACTGGTTCTTCGCAAGGGTCGAGTTGATAAAATATAGTCCCGATACGCTCAAGATTATGACCATCCTCTTTACACATATCCAGTGTCAAACTGTGATTGTCTAAAGGAAAGCCATAGAACCCATCACTGATTAAACCACGTGGCGAAGCAAGACATAAAGCTCCCATTTCGTATCCATTAGGTTCTTTTACCAGCACAACATCGCCAGTGAACATCCTACTACCATTGCTGTCATCATAACCTGTGTCTATTCCTGCAAAGATAGAACGCAACGTATAGCCACGTCCTTCACAAGAATGTCCGAAGTAGTCTTCTACAATGTCAGGATTATGGTCTTCTTCAAATTCTTCACTCTGTTGCCAAACATACAGACCGCCATCTTCCCAAAAGAAGAAGTCACCAAAGTCGGCATAACCGAATCTGTTCTTGTCAATAACATAGCGTATGCGCGGACTACGTTTATCAAAGTTAGCCCCAATAGCAATTTCATTCTTATGCTTGATACAGAGAAAAGACAAGATATCCTCGTTTAGTACTCTCGGCATAAGTTCACAAAAGAGTTTCTTTGTTTCTTCCATATTCGTAGTATTATTGATTCAAATGCAAAGTTACGCATTAAGTGTCTCAATATGCGTTACAGGATAAAGAAAAATGGTCTGCAACTCGTGCTGAACGAATTGCAGACCATTATCCTTATTGTCGAGTTATTGAATTGCAAAACTCCTAACTCCTATATTCTACATCGCTGATGTAGCCGCTACGAGCCATCCGTAGACGCAGCTGCATACGCCGAAGAGGAGTACGCCTGCGGTGCAGAGGGCGAGGGCTGTGCGTGTAGCGCAGTCGCTCTTGAACGGAGCGAGAGGAGCATCGGTCTTGTTGATGTACATGCACTTTACAATCTTCAGATAGTAGTAGAGTGACGGTACGGTGTTGATCAATGCGAGGAACACTACTGCGTATGCGATGTTAGAACCCTGCTCGGCTGCTGCCATGAACACGAAGAACTTGCAGAACATACCTGCGAACGGCGGGATGCCTGCGAGCGAGAACAGAGCGAGTGTCATGAGGAACGAGAGCTTCGGGTTGGTGGTGTAGAAGCCGTCGAATACAGACATCTCGGTGTTGCCCTTGCCGCGTGTCTCAACAACGTTGATGATGGTGAACACTGCCATGTTGGCTGCTACGTAGATGAGCACGTAGTACATGAGCGCTGGCAGACCCATTGCGCCGTTGCCTACCGCTGCAAGCATGATGTAGCCTGCCTGCGAGATAGAGCTGAACGCCATGAATCGCTTGAGCTCTGTCTGGCGGAGTGCGAAGAGGTTGGCGATGGTGATGGTGAGGACGATGACGATGTACATCAGCATCTCCCAGTACTCTACCATCGGAGCGAACACCTTGGTGAGGATTGTCATCAAAGCGAACGCTGCTGCGCCCTTAGACACTACGCTCAGATAGCCTGTTACGGCTGTAGGAGCACCCTGGTATGTGTCGGCTGTCCAGAAGTGGAACGGCACGAGCGAAATCTTGAAGCCGAGGCCGCTGAAGAAGAACACGAGGCCCATGATGGTGAGCGGTGTTGCTGTGATCTGCGCCATTACGTCGTCGAAGTAGAGTGTGCCGCAAGCTCCGTAGATGAACGAGATGCCGTAGAGCATCACGCCGCTCGAGAATGTAGCGGTGAGCACGAACTTGGCTGCGCCCTCTGCCGACTCCTTCTTGAACTTGTCGAAGGCAACGAGGCATGCCATAGGCACTGATGCCATCTCCAAGCCGAGGAAGAACATGAGGAAGTGGCCCGACGAAATCATCATGTACATACCGAGCAAGGTAGAGATGATGAGCTCATAGAACTCGCCCTCCTTGTTCTGCACGTCTTTCTGCTCGAGCCACGACTGTGCCATCACTACTACGATGAACGCACCGGCTGTAAGGATAACCTTCATCACCTGCGCTGCTGCGGTGGCGGTGTAGAGTCCGGCGAAAGCCTCTGCAGGCTCTGCGGTGAAGCAGACTGCAATCTGAGCTACCAACAGCAGACCTGTCAGCAGGCTCAAGGTAGTATGTTTCTTCTCGCCCTTCAGGATGAGGTCGGCGAGGAATACTATCACGAGGGCTGCCATGAGGCCAGCCTCGGGTATCATATTAAAAAACTGACTATAATCCATTTTTTACTGCTGAACTGTTATTAAAGTGTTGGAATTACGCTGAGGATTGGTACTACGGCATCGCTGATAACATGGCTTGCCCAGATCGGGAACGAACCCAGACCTGCAACGCAGAAGATGAGGCAGCATACAGCGAAGCGCTCGTCCCATGTAGCGTCGGTGAGCTCCTCGAAGTGCGGGTTCTTCACCTTCTCGAAGAGGATGAAGCCCACGGTACGGAGGATGTACACAGCGGTCACAACGATTGAGGTGATAGCGATGACGGTGCAGCAACGGTGGAATGTGTCGGCATTCTCGAACGAACCGTTGAAGATGGTCATCTCGGCGATGAAGCCTGAGAAGCCCGGCAAACCGAGGTTAGCCAAACCTGCAATCACGTAGCCTACAGAGAGGAACGGCATAATCTTCATCAAACCGCCAAGCTCACGGATGTCACGTGTGTGTGTACGACCGTAGATCATACCGATGAGGGCGAAGAAGAGGGCTGTCATCAAACCGTGAGAGAGCATCTGAAGGATAGCACCTGTGCAGCTCACCTTGGTCATCATCAAGAGTGCAAAGAGCACCAAGCCGCAGTGAGACACTGAAGAGTAGGCGTTGATGAACTTCAAGTCGGTCTGTACGCAAGCCGAGAACGCACCGTAAACGACAGAGATGGTTGTAAGGATAAGGAATATCCAAGCCAAGTCGTTAGCTGCCTGAGGCAGGAGGAACATTGCGATGCGGAAGCAGCCGTAGCCACCGAGCTTCATGAGCACACCTGCGTGGAGCATAGACACTGATGTCGGGGCGCAACCGTGACCGATCGGAGACCATGTGTGGAACGGGAACAACGCGCCGAGCACGCCGAAACCGATGAACACAAACGGGAACAGCACGTTCTGAACGGCTGCCGGGATGTGGTTGTTGTGCGCAATCTCAAGGATGCTCATCGTAGAAGCACCGTTGAAGAAGTAGATGCCTACCAAGCCAAGGATGATGAGCGCAGAACCGCCCATAAGCATCAGCGTAAGCTTCATGGCTGCATACTCCTTGCGACCCGAACCCCAGAAACCAATGAGAAGGTACATCGGGATGAGTGCCACCTCGTAGAACATGAACATGGTGAAGAGGTCGATCGAGATGAAGAAACCGTAAACACCTGTCGAGAGAAGAGTGAACCACATGAAGAACTCCTTGGTGAGGGGCTTGAGCTTCCATGAAGCGAATGTACCGGTGAAGACGATGATGCTCGAAAGCAGCAACATCACAACAGAGATACCGTCTACACCAACCTCATAGTTGATGTGCAAAGCCGGGAACCACGCAGTAGAGGCATGGAGAATCATCTCCTCGGTGTTGCCGCCAGCGCGCTCGCTGATGAAGTGGAGCGTGAGCCAAATGCTCATTGCCAAGAGGCAAGATGAACCGGCAACCATCACACCACGCACCTGATTGACGTTGCGTGCGATCCACAGACCGAGCAGCATCAACGCAGGGATTACTACGAATAAACTTAATATATTCATATTCTAATTATAAGCAAAGTAATAATAATGTTAAAGCTACCGTACCTGTGATGAACCAAACGGCATACTGGCGAACGTCGCCGCTCTGCCATGGGCGGATGGTCTCACCTGCCTCGTTAGCACCCCAAGCAGTGAAGTCGATAAGACCGTTGATGATCTTCTCGTCGATCCACTGTACCGGACGGCTGACGTAGCGGAACAGAATCTTGTGAGTAACGAACTGGTAAACCTCGTCCATGTAGAAGCGCTTGTAAGCCCAACGATGCAGACGCGGGAATGTAGCGTACAGCTTGTCGGCGATAGGCTGCTTCTCACCCTTGTAGATATATGTGGCAAGGGCGATAGAGAGGATAGCGATCACTGTAGAGGTGGCAGCTACCTGCGGGTCGAAGTGAACGGTGTAGGCTGTGCCTGCTGCGCTCACGATAGAGCCGAAGCTTGCCCAACTCCAGTCGCAGAAGCCGCCGAGTGTTGTAACAACACCTACGCCTACGGTGACGATGCTCAGGAACACGAGCGGGAAGGTCATTGTAGCCGGAGCCTCGTGCGGTGTGTGGTGAGCGTGCAGCTCCTTGTTCTCTGTACCCCAGAAGATGCCGTAGTAGAGGCGGAACATGTAGAACGCTGTCATAGCGGCAACGCCTGTCATCCACCAACCGCAGAGCGGTGAGTACTCGAAGCAAGCAGTGATGATCTCGTCCTTAGAGCTGAAGCCCGAGAAGAACGGGATACCTGCGATAGCGAGGCAAGAGATGAGGAATGTGATGTGAGTGATAGGCATGTACTTGCGCAGACCGCCCATTGCAGACATCTCGTTAGAGTGAACAGCGTGGATGATGCAACCGGCTCCGAGGAACAGACAAGCCTTGAACATGGCGTGTGTGAACAGGTGGAACATAGAAGCCATGTAGCCAAGCTGTGCGTGGTTGTCGAGAGCCGCACCGTGGTGACCCGGCAGACATACGCCGAGCGCTACCATCATGAACGCAATCTGAGAGATTGTAGAGAAGGCAAGCACACGCTTGATGTCGCTCTGTGCGCAAGCAACGGCTGCTGCGTAGAAGGCGGTGAAAGCGCCTACGATAACGACAACCTCAAGAGCCTGCGGAGCGTACTCAATCCATACCGGGAAGAGACGTGCAATCTGGAACACACCTGCAACGACCATGGTAGCGGCGTGGATAAGTGCAGAAACCGGTGTCGGACCTTCCATTGCATCCGGCAACCAGATGTGCAACGGGAACATTGCCGACTTACCTGCACCACCGATGAACATCAGCACGAGGGCTGTAGGCAGAATCATGCCGCCTGCAGCAAGAGCGCGTGCGCTGTCAGCAGTTGTAAATGCAGCAGCACCGTTGAGATACTCTACATGACCAGCAAACGAGAAGTTGTAGCTTCCTGTGTAGTAGCCGAAGATGAGGATACCGATGAGGAAGAACATATCGGCGAAGCGTGTCACTATGAACGCCTTCTTAGAAGCGTGAACGGCTGCGTGCAGAGTGTAGTAGAAGCCAATGAGGAGGTAAGAGCTTACACCCACAAGCTCCCAGAACATGTACATCTGGAAGATGTTGGTAGCAAGCACGAGTCCGAGCATTGACATCGTGAAGAGAGAAAGGAAAGCGTAGTAGCGCTGGAAGCCCTTCTCGCCGTGCATGTAGCCGAACGAGTAGATGTGCACCATAAGGCTGACCGTTGAGATGACGATGAGCATCATCACCGAAATCGGGTCGAGCAGCACACCGAGGTCGAAGTGCAGATGGCCCAGCGGCAACCATGTAACGTTGTAGGGAACGAAGGTTGCGAAGGTGCCGTCGGCAAGACGGTCGGCTGTGAAATACTGGAACGCAGTGTAGTAGCTGAGTGCTGCCACCAAGCCCAGAGAGCAGGTGCCAATCAGTCCGGCTGTCTTATGCGACCAGGAATACTTCTTATTCACGAATTCTGGCAGACCGATAACCAGGAAGCTGATCAGCGGCAACAGAAGAATCCATATTGAATATGTAAAATCCATAATCTAATTAATATTTCATGTTTTCAATACTGTTCACCTGATCGCTGTGGAAATTGCGGTAAACGTTAATAATAATCGCGATAGCTACGGCGCTCTCTGCTGCGCTCACGCCGATTGAGAAGAGGGTCATGAAGAAGCCCTCGAACTCGCCTGGGAAGAGCAGACGGTTGAAAGCCGCGAAGTTCAGGTCTACGGCGTTGAGCACGAGCTCTATAGAGACGAGCATGGCTATCAGGTTGCGGCGTGTGACGAAGCCGTAAACGCCGATGAAGAACAGAAGTGCGCTAAGCACGAAATAACATTCTACTGGTACCATAATTTACTTGTCCTCCTTTTCTTTACGTGCTACAACGATTGCGCCAATGATACATGCCAGCAGGAACACTGAGATGAACTCAAAGGGCAATACATACTGATACTTTTCCGAACCGAGAAGAGCCTCGCCGATGGTCTGCATGGGCACCTCTTTGCCTTCTACAGCTACAGAGATGAAACCGTTCTTGAGCTGTACGCCGGCTACGGTAGCCAAACCTACGAGGCAGATGAGTGCGTAAGAGAGGGCACGGCAGCCCTTAACGCGCTCTACCAGTCCCTGGAGTGTGCGCTTGCTGACGAGCTGCACGGCGAAGATGTACATCATCACCATACCGCCAGCGTAGACGCTGATCTGTGCTGCACCGAGATAGGTGTAGTCGAGCAGGAAGTAGAGGCCTGCCACTCCGAGGAGTACGAAAAGCAGGAATGTGACCGAACGCATGATGTGCTTTGTGGTCACGCACATGACAGCCGATCCGAGGATTACTGCTGCCAAGATGCAAAACATTACTATACTTGCCATATTTTCTTACTCCTTATTTTGTTTTGGTGTTAAACGTTCCGATTTCGAAGTCGGCACCGCCGTCGATGATGTTAGGTAGCGAGCCGCCCTCGTACACTTCCTTGTCGAGGTGAAGCACGAGTGCTTCGCGGTCGAATACCGAGTTCTCGAAATCGTTTACAAACTTGATTGCGTCGAAGTTGCAGGCGTTCACGCAGAGTTCGCAGAACATGCAGTCGCCGAGGTCGTACTGATAGTCGACGAGCTGCTTTTTCTTCTTGCCTGTCTCCGGGTTCTCAACCATCTGCGACACAATCTTGATAGTGCCGTTCGGGCAAGCCTTCTCGCAGAGTGTACAGGCTGTACACTTCACGGCACCGTTCTCGTCGCGGTTCATCACCAGACGTCCGCGGTGGCGTGCTGCTACGTGCAGTGTGGTCTTGCGGTTCTCGGGATACTGCTCTGTGCTCTTCTTTGTGAGGAGCTCCTTCCATGTGGTCTTCATACCAATGGCGAGGGTTTTCATAGCCGACCCGATTTCTCCGAAATATGATTTTTTGTTTTCTTCCATTGTTTTAATGATGTGTTTTTAGAAGTGCCAACCGAATGCCACAACTACAGTCATGAGAATCAAGTTGATAAGACACAAAGGCATCAAGTACTTCCACTCGAGCTTCAGAATTTGATCGACACGCAGACGTGGGAATGTCCAGCGCACCCACATAAGCAGGAACACTATGCCGAATGTCTTGCCGAGGAACCATACGATGCCCGGAATCATGTCGAGCACGCTGTCAACGCCGGCAACACCGATGTTGAACGGAGCCCAACCGCCAAGGAATACTGTGGCAGCGATACCTGAAACTACAAAAAGGTTGAGGTACTCGGCGAGGTAGTAGAAGCCGAAGCCCATACCCGAATACTCGGTGTGGTAGCCAGCTGTAAGCTCCGACTCAGCCTCAGCCAAGTCGAACGGACCACGGTTTGCCTCGGCGTTGCCTGCTACGAGGAACACGAGGAAGGCGATGATAGCCGGGATGTGTCCCTTGAAGATGAGCCAACCGAAAGCGCCGGTCTGTGCATCTACGATGCCCGATACCTGCATTGTGCCGGTGAGCACTACGGCGGTGATAAGGCAGAGGGCGAGCGACATCTCGTATGAGATGAGCTGCACGGCGCCACGCATAGCCGAAACTACCGAATACTTGTTGTTAGAGCCCCAACCTGCCATGAAGATGCCCACGATGCCGATGCTTGAGATTGCCGACATGAGGAACAGACCTACATTGAAGTCGAGCACCTGAGCACCATTATTCCACGGGAGGAACGAGAAGGTGCCTACGGAAGCTATAATCACGAGGAACGGAGCGATGTAGTAGAGCACTTTGTCGGCACCGTCAACTGAGAAGATCTCCTTGATGAGCATCTTCAGCACGTCGGCGAACACCTGGAATATGCCCCAAGGGCCTACGCGCATCGGGCCAAGACGGCACTGGAACCATGCGCACACCTTGCGCTCCATGAAGATCAAGATGATGGCGAGGATGGCGTAGCCTGCGAGGATGCAGACACCAACCAGGATGCACTCGATCAGTATTGTCCAGAAATCTCCAAGACCGCAGGTCACTGAGAGGAGATTGTGGAGCCAGCTTGTTATGTTACTAAAGTCAAACATTTTGTTTAAATTTTGATTTTTGAGTTTTGAGTTTTGAATTATTGTGGCAAGCCACAATTTTGAATTATGAGTTGTGAGTTTTGAATTATTGAATTGCGATTTACCATATCAATTCAAAATTCTTAACTCCTAATCGGCGAAGCCGACAATTCAAAATTCAACATTCAAAATTCAACATTCCTTTTAACGGTCGATGTCAGGAATTACGAAGTCGATAGCTGCACCGGTTGTGATGAGGTCGGCAATCTTCTGTCCGCGAAGCATCGGGTCGAGAGCGCCGGTCAGTGTCAGACCCATCGGGCGCATCTTCATACGGTAAGGACTCTTGTCGCCCTTAGAGTCGAGATATACGCCGAACTCGCCGCTGGCTCCTTCTACAGAGAAGTACCACTGTCCCTCGGGCACCTTGATGATTGGCTTCTGCTTAACGTAGAAGTCGCCCTCCGGAATGTTGTCGATGAGCTGCTCGATGATGTTAAGGCTCTGATAGAGCTCCTTGATGTGACAGTAGTAGCGGTCCATAGAGTCGCAACCGGTCATTGTAATCTCCTCCCACTCTACCTTGTCGTAGAGGTCGTACGGGTGGCGCTTACGTGTATCGTTCTTCCAGCCTGCAGCACGTCCTGCCGGACCTGTCACGGCGTAGTTGATACAGTCTTCGCGTCCCATCGGGCCAACGCCAACCAAGCGGTTGTGTGTGATTACGTTGTCTCCGAACACGTCGAGATACTCCTGAATCATCGGGCGCAGATACTTGCAGAGCTTCTTTGTGTTCTCCACGAACTTCGGGTCGATGTCTGCCTGGCATCCGCCGATGCGGTAGTAGTTCTGGATGAGTCGTCCGCCGGTGGTCTCCTCCATCACGTTGAGCACGTGCTCGCGGTCGCGCATACAGTAGAGGAACGCTGTGAGGGCGCCCAAGTCCTGTGCTGTACAGCCGAGGTAGAGCAAGTGAGAGTCGATACGCTGCAGCTCGTCCATGATGGTACGGATGTAGTGGATGCGGTCTGTAAGCTCAATGCCCATACCCTCCTCTATTACGCCTACGAGAGCGTGGCGGTGCATCATTGCCGAGAGGTAGTTGAGACGGTCGGTGAGAGCGAGTGTCTGCGGATAGGTCATACCCTCCCACATCTTCTCGATACCGCGGTGGATATATCCGAGGTGCGGATAGATGCGCTTCACCTTCTCGCCGTCGAGAATGGTCTGCAAGCGGAGCACACCGTGTGTAGACGGGTGGTTCGGACCGATGTTCACTACGAAGTCGGTGTCCTCGAAGAGGCGCTTCTTTGTAGCTACGAGGTGGCCGTCGGCGTCGAGGCTGTACACAACGGTGTAGTCAGACTCTGGCTCGTCGGTAAGTGGGAACTGGTTTGCCTCGGGGCTCATGTCGAAGTCCTTGCGCAACGGATAGCCGTTGAAGTCGGTACGCAGGAACAGACGGCGCATGTCGGGGTGACCCAGGAACTTGATGCCTACGAAGTCGTACACCTCACGCTCGAGCAGCTCGGCTGCCTTCCAGAGTTCTACGACTGTCGGTATCACGTCGCTGCCGTCCACCTTCTTTGCGATGGTGCGTACGGAGCAGCGCTCGTTGTTGTCGGTGTTCTCAAGAATGTAGATACATCCGAAGCCTTCCTCGCCGAAGTCCTCGCCGATGATGGTAACAAGGTAGTCGAAATGTTTCTGGTTCTTCAGTTTCGACATCTCACTCGCGAAATTGTCGAATGAGAGTTCTATGTTTTCAAGTTTCATATCTTATACCTTATTATATTAATCAGTTAGACCTTTCTTTGCATCGAAGCCTTCCGGCACCTCGTTCACTACGATTGTCTCGCGCTTTGCTTCGCTGGCGAGAGCCTCGTTGCTCAAGCCGTGCAGACCACCCTTCGACATAGAGAGTTCTTTCTCATCCTTTGTCATCTTGTGGTTTGCTCCGCCGAAGAACTTCTCGACCTTCACCTTGCGCTGCAGCTGCATCATGCCGTAGAGGATAGCCTCCGGACGCGGAGGACAACCGGGCACGTACACGTCTACGGGCACAATCTCAGAGATGCCGCGCACTACGTTGTACGAGTTCTTGAACGGACCGCCCGAGATGGCGCAACCGCCCACTGCCACTACGTACTTCGGCTCAGCCATCTCGTCGTAGAGACGCTTGAACACAGGCGCCATCTTGTTGGTGATGGTACCGGCGCACATGATAAGGTCTGCCTGACGAGGAGAGTTACGTGTCACCTCGAAGCCGAAGCGAGAGAAGTCGTAACGGGCACAACCTACTGCCATGAACTCAATACCGCAGCACGATGTACCGAATGTTAATGACCACAAAGAGTTGGAACGACCCCAGTTGATAGCCTGGTCGAGTGAGCCAACCACTACGTTGACGCCGCCCTCGTGGAGCTCGTCTACGATTGTCTCAAGGCCCTTGTTGTCCTTGAACTCATCGTAAGGAATACTCTTGATGACAGGTTTTCTTACTTCCATTCCAACGCTCCTTTCCGCCAAGCGTATGCAAGGCCAAATACCAATACCAGCATGAAGAAACCAACGCTCGCAAGCGCCATCGCTCCAAACTGCTTGACAACTACTGCCCACGGGTAGAGGAAGAGGGTCTCAATGTCGAACATGAGGAAAAGGATAGCAAAGAGATAGTAGCCTACATGCACCGGAATCCAAGAAGATCCGCGTGTAGGAATACCACACTCAAAGGGCTGACCCTTAACCGGGTTGTACGAACGAGGACCTACGAGTTTCGCAACTACGTACGCACCTACTACCAATACAACAGCCGTCAAGATGACTGTGATTAATAAAATAGAATCCATAAAAATTTTTAAAACAATTTGTTTCTTTTTCTACGTAGAATACCGCTAAGTATTCGAATTGCAATTTTCAGTTTGCAAAGTTAGCAATAATAATTGGATTGTTGAGGTTTTTTACTTAAAAATATGTAAAGAATAAATGCATGGACTCTCCGCTTATGTCATCGTGCACCGAACGCAATCCGATCAGACACCGAACGCAATCCGATCAGACACCGGACGGAAACCGATCGGATGGCGGACAGAATCCGATTGGACGGCGAACGCAAACGGTAGGGGGTGCAGCTGTCTCAGCTACACCAACAAAGCAAACAGAGCAAGAACTGCACCAACAAAACCTACAGATATCATTTCACGAACCGCAGCCTGATCCACGCCCAGCGCGGTATCATGCGCCACGCAGCCACGAGCAACCGATAGCGCCAATCGATGGTCACTACCTTCTTGCCACGCTCCACCGCATTCACGATGTCCGCAGCCACATGCTCCGCTGAGAGTTGTAGTGGGAAATGGCTGCCAGCAATCAGGTCGGTAGCCACGAAGCCCGGACGTATGTCGGTGATGCTGATTGGCAGGCGGCGCATACTGGCGAGCTGCGCCAGACACTCGAGGTAGTGCGACTGGTAGCGCTTCGTAGCCGAATAGGCAGGCGCAGCACCCAGTCCGCGTGTGCGGGCTATCGACGTGATGCAAGCTATGCGCCCACGGTGGTTGTTGTCGGCAAACCACTGGTAAGCCGCCAGCACCATTCGTGTAAAACCAACGGCATTGGTCTGCACCGTCCGCATCTCCTTCTCCGCATCGAGCGAGCAGTTCTCCCACCCTATTCCCGAGCTGTGGAAGTACAAGTCCATGCCGCCCAGCCTGCCAATAAGCTCATGCAAGCCCTCGGGAGCATCGTTGCTGTCCACATCAATCTGCTGCCACGCCACTATGCCGTCCGTGGTCTCCACTATCTCCTGCAGCCGCTCCACACGTCTGCCGGCTATGCCTACGCTGTAGCCACGCACGGCTAAAAGACGAGCCACTTCAAGCCCAATGCCAGAAGTGGCTCCTATTACTATCGCTTTCTTTGTCATATATTTCTATAATAATCTGTGATGAAGAACAAAGTTATATTATTTATTGTTAACTCACAAAATAAACCGCCCACAATAGCGTTTATTTAACGTATTAAAAAGAAAGGAACAATACTATGATTTTCTCAACAACACCAACACTCGAAGGACACCCCATACGCGAATATCGCGGCGTAGTAACCGGCGAAACCATCATCGGCGCCAATGTTTTCAAAGACTTCATGGCAGGCTTGCGCGACTTCTTCGGCGGTCGCAGCAGTGCATACGAGGGTGTGCTGCGCGAAGCTAAAGACTCAGCTATGCGCGAAATGGCGCAGCGTGCCGAGAGCCTCGGCTGCAACGCCATCGTAGGCATCGACCTCGACTACGAAACCGTAGGACAGGGCGGATCGATGCTCATGGTGACATGCAGCGGCACAGCGGTGATCATATAAAAGGCTAAAACATAACAGGAAGATGGCTATCAAAAGTTGGAAGATGACTATCAAAAACTGGAAGATGGCTATCAAAAGCTGGAAGATGGCTAGAAGATAGCCCTCTCATTCAAGTTATCTTCCAGCCCTTATCATATTCACCTCCAACCCGTTACGCCATTTCTGGAAGATATGGCAGATTTTTTCACGCACTCGGTTTTTATATCTGCAAGAGTTATTAGTGGAATTTGCTCAGAATTACTTGTTTTGAAAGTTTTACGATTTTAGGTATGTCAGTCTTGACATTTTAACTCAAGCAGTGAACACTCGGAGATATTCATTTCTAGTTTTTATTCCAACTGGCTTATAATCCGAAAGTTTTATCTAAATTTGCACTATTGTTTTTAATTAACTAAAGAAGAATGATATGAAATTTACATGGATTCCATTCTATAAGGAGTTTGCAGAGAAGCTCCTGAATTACCGCAATGACCGAAAGTCGTTGTTAAAAATGATTTATGACCATAGGGAACAGTTTCTGGCCAATTATCTTCATGACCAAGATGGCGAGGATGATTTATGTCCAGACATTGACCCTTTCACTACAATGGGGTTATTCAATAGAGGAATCAAGTTAAATAACAGAATCAAATCTACTTCTTTATTCAAAAGCCTAATGGGTATTGTGGCCGACATACCCTCTGACTTCGTTGGAATTCCTATTCTTAACAACCAAAAATCGCATTTCTTTGGATTTAGAAACCATCGTAAAGATAGTGATATAGAAAATCTTTGGGCACTTTTCGAGAAGGTTGTAAAGAATGAGAATTTTGAAACAGAATACAATCGAGTCATAGAGCAATATCTCATCAAGGTAAATATTACTATGGCTCTTTTCTGGATCAGACCCGAAGATTTCTTGGCTTTCGACAGTACCAATAGAAAATATATCAAGAATCAATATGGTATTGATCTTCCAAATCGTGCTCCTAAGTACAACGAATACATGTCTATTCTCAATGATATCAAGCAGAAAATGAAATCCAATATAATCAATGAAAAGTCGTTCTCTGAATTATCTGCAAATGCCAACGATGGTGGCACGGCTGAAGAGGATGATATGAATGAAACTTGGCATGATGCAATCGTTGAAACCTGGAAAAGACGCAAGAATATAGTATTATATGGTGCTCCTGGTACAGGTAAAACTTATGATGTACCAGAGTTAGCCGTTCGACTCTGTGATCCAGATTTTAAGGCAAATGAGAAAGGCCGTGACGAGCTGATGGAACGTTACAATCAGCTTAAACAAGAAAAAAGAATCGCCTTTACTACATTTCACCAATCTATGGATTACGAAGATTGGATAGAAGGTCTTCGTCCGTTGGTCAACGACAATAATCAGATTACATACGAGGTCGAAAAAGGCATCTTCAAGCAACTATGTGAAGATGCTGAGCGTCCTGTTGTTAAAGATAAGCAGGCAGGTATTGCAGACAATGCTGTGGTTTGGAAGGTTTCTTTAATGGGAACTGGCCATAATCCCGTACGTACAGACTGCATGGAAAATAATTATATCCGTATAGGATGGGACGAATATGGTGCTGTCATATCTGACGAGACTGATTGGAGTATTTACAACGGCGAGGGTAAACAGATTCTTGATGCCTTCATTAACAAAATGAAAGAGGGCGACATTGTCATGAGCTGCTTCTCAAATCAAACAATAGATGCTGTTGGCGTAGTAACTGGCGACTATGAATACTTGGACAGCCTTCCAGATTACAAGCGCGTAAGAAGGGTAAATTGGATTTTGAAAGGGATCAACGAGAACATTGTTGACATGAACGATGGTAAGACTTTAACCTTGGGTACGGTGTATCGCTTGAATTCCATAACCCTTGACAAAGTCAAGACTCTTTTAGATAAGTACAAGAAGCCAACAACCATGGAATCAAACACCAAACCTTACGTTATGGTGATTGATGAAATGAATAGAGGCAACGTATCAAAGATTTTTGGTGAGCTCATCACACTTCTTGAGATAGACAAAAGAAAAGGTCGCAAGAATGCCGAAAGCGTTATACTGCCCTATTCAAAGAAAATGTTCCAGATTCCGGAGAATGTGTACATCATTGCGACGATGAACACCGCTGACCGTTCTCTTGGGTCCTTGGACTATGCCATTAGACGCCGATTTGCATTCATAGCCTATAAACCTATCTCATTGGAAGATGATGCTCCAGGATTCAATGCAGATCTCTTCAAAATGGTAAGTCAACTATTTATTAGAAACTATGACGAGTATGAAGAGAGTGAATGGCTTCAGTCTTTCAAACTCTTGCCAGCAGACACTCTTTCTGAAGAGTATCGTCCCGAAGATGTCTGGATAGGTCATAGCTACTTTATTATGAAGGACGAAAACGGTGATGACAACACCAGTGACAGACTCCTTTATGAGATCATCCCTCTTCTTGAAGAATATGTAAGAGATGGAGTTTTAACGGGCGATGCTCAGGCCACTATAGACGAATTATATCAGATAGCAACAGAATAATGAGAATTATACAACTTCGAGAGCAGATACTGGATAATACTCTTCTTCAGCAGACTGATGCAGACGCCCTCCTCCCCCATTTGGAGGATGGCGAGGAAGTTGTGTACTCTGTCAAAAGAGGATCTAACAATAATGAAATGTGTCTTAAACTTCACAGACAAAATAATTTCATAAAGGTTACTGGTTCTTATTTTGTTGGCATTGACTGGGTCAAGGAAAATGAGCTTGCTATCCAAGTCAGTCCTAAGATGAATGACGGATTCGAGATTGACTATGTAAAAATGTTGAATGATGCGCTTTCAGAAGGCGACAACTATGAACATCTCACAGACTTAGTCACAATCCATTTTGACAAGCCATCAATCAGAGTAACCCAACAGAAAGACCTACTCAGCATATTCCTCATCACAGAGTATCTGAATATTCTGCAAAGAATTGCCAAGAAAGGTCTCAAAAAGAGTTATTACGTTGTTGAAGAAAACCTCCAAAACAAAGTCAAAGGACGAATTCTTATAGGCCAAAACATTCATAAGAATCTGGTGAGGGGACGTATAACTGACAATGTTTGCCGTTACCAAGTTTACGACATTGATTCTTACGAAAACCGAATTCTTAAAAAGGCGTTACGGTTCTGTGTAAATCAGTTGGGCATGTACAGACATACCATCGATACATCTGTATTGGACAAAAAAGTCAAATTCATTATGCCATATTTTGCTAACATAGGCGACGATGTTAGCATCCGAAGTATTAAAGGATTCAAAGGCAATCCTATCTTCAAAGAGTATAATCAAGCAACTGTTTATGCTCAACTATTGCTCAAAAGGTATAGTTACGACATCACCGTGACAGGACGCCAAGTAATTGACACTCCTCCATTTTGGATTGACATGAGCAAGTTGTTTGAATTATACATCTTCCATCATCTTAAAAAAGTCTTTACTGGCACAAATGAGGTTAAGTATCATCTTCGTGCTCACCACCAAGAGTTAGATTATCTTCTCAACCCATCGCAGTGGGCAGAGCCTTACGTCATCGATGCCAAATATAAGCCAAGATACAAGAATACCGGAGGTATCAGTACGGATGATGCAAGAGAAGTAAGCGGTTATGCACGTCTTTCTTCTATATATAAAGAACTTGGTTTGAATGAAGAAACTGCACCTCCTATCAAATGTCTCATCATTTATCCAGATCAAGAAGAAGCAGACCATTTTACATTCACTCGTACACAAGAACCCCATTTCAATCAAGTTTCTGGCTATGTCCGATTCTACAAATTAGGCATTAAGTTACCCATTATCTAAATATGGTAGATGGCTGGAAGATAACCCTCTCATTCAAGTTATCTTCCAGCCCTTATCATATTCACCAACAACCAGTTACGCCATTTCTGGAAGATATGGTAGATTTTTTCCTGACTTCGTCATTGCGTACCCCAAAAATCTTCATCAAAGAGTTTGGCGATTTTCTGATGTCTTGCCATCAGCATGGTTTGGGTGTAAACCTCCTTGTTCATAGGTTGTTTAATTTGTATGGTTGTGATGGTCTTTGCTAATGCAAGCACCTTGTCTACCCTCATCTTAATCTCTGAGACTTTCAGCATACGTTCCAATTCTTTGTACACTTTCAAAGCCACAAAGCAGATGCATATATGAGCCTCGATGCGTTTGCGTGTAAAGTGAAACATGGGACGTATCTCTATCTTTGATTTGGCTATACGGAAAGCCCGTTCTACGTGCCAAAGGTTGTGGTATGCTGTGTATACATCCTGTATTGGTATATCCGTATTTGTGAGATATCCTTTTAGGCCGTCCCATTTGGAGTCGTCGGCAATACGGTCATAATTGATGGCGACTTTCACCTCACCATCCATGGATAAAAACTTATTGTAACCTCTTTTGTTGATGTTGCCTTTCGTGAGCGCACCATGCTTGTATGCCTTTTCCAACACTCAACCCTCGGTCTAAGGTGTAGATTGTTACATTTCACGAACACATTTTCTCGCCATGGCAAAGCTTAAGTAAACTTAGCTCTGCTTATCTGGCTTAACGAAAACCTTCGGTTACTAAAGTTTCGCAAGTGAATATCTACAAGCTTTAACTTTATTTTAGAATAAAAAAGGCTCTAAAATTTGTGTAACTCACAAAAAACGAGTATCTTTATAATCGTCAAAGAATAAAGACGTCATTTAATTTTCTAAATTTTAGGAGGAACGATTATGACTAAAACAAGAGAAATCTACCGTTGCACGGTTTGTGGCAACGTGGTAGAGGTAGTGAATCCTGGAGCCATGCTCAGCTGCTGCGGTCAGCCCATGAAACTGATGAAGGAGAACACCACGGATGCGGCAAAAGAGAAGCATGTGCCCGTTATAGAACCGATCGAGGGCGGCTATCGTGTAAAGGTTGGAAGCGTAGAGCATCCGATGCTCCCAGAGCATTATATCCAATGGATAGAGTTGCTCACTCCTACCGATGTACTTCGCCATGAGCTACAGCCAGGCGAGAAGCCAGAGGTAATCTTCCTAACAGATGCCAAAGAGGTATCAGCTCGCGAGTATTGCAACCTGCATGGGTTGTGGAAAGGAGATGCCAACAACATCACCTCACGATGAACACCATTGATCTTGGCTATGTAATTCCTGCTATTAGGGCTTAAAGTGCACCCCCTAATGGAAAATTCTTAAACAAGGCGGCGTGGGTATGACAGGATGCCATACCCTCCTAAACAAAAAAAAGGTCTCCAAAGTCGTTTGACTCTGAAGACCTAAAGTAAAGAAGGCAGC
>ERZ791800.151-NODE-151-length-70910-cov-5.744422_pt1 | contig 70910 bp, 65 predicted proteins | sample MGYA00510310_ERZ791800 | MGnify/ENA primary metagenome ERZ791800 (study PRJEB30046, sample SAMN00791954) | human gut metagenome | study: EMG produced TPA metagenomics assembly of the A metagenome-wide association study of gut microbiota in type 2... | reverse complement strand
GGATGCTGCCTAGGAGCGAAGAATAACTGTTCATGTTAGCCCAGAAAACGGTCTGCTCTTCCGGCTCTGCGGGTCTTGCGGGCTGAGGTGCCGCCTTTGCCGGTGCGGCAGGCTTTTCCAGAGCCTTGTCGGGCTGGGGCTTCGGCGTCTCGACGATGGAGGCCAGTGCAGGCGCTTTGTCGCGGGCCGTCCAGTCGTCGCGGAGAAGGTCGTACATTCCCATCTGGCTGTTCACCAGCGGCTCGCCGGGGGCGGGCTTGACTTTCTGGTAGCTGCCGTCCGGCTGCATCTCGCGGGCGTTGACGTTGTCGCTGAGCTGGAGGCGGAGGATACTGTCCAGCTTCTCCTTCAGCACGGGATCTTCCACCCGGACACCGACTTCCACGCGGCACTCGGTGTTGCGGGTGAGAAAGTCGCCGGATGCGATATAGATGCGGGTATTCACGCCGTCATAGAAGCTGTAGATTCGGCCATGCTCGAGGTAGCGGCCCACGAGGCTGCGGATGTGGAGGTTTTCGGTCTTGCCCGGCACACCGGCGCGGACGCAGCAGATGCCGCGGACGATCATGTCGATGCGGACACCGGCACAGCTGGCTTCCTCAAGCTTTAAGATGATGTCACGGTCAGAGATGGAGTTGTTCTTCAAAATCATGGAAGCCGGGCGGCCCAGACGGGCAGCGTTGATGACCCGGTCCATCTCATCCAGCAGCACGCTCTTGAAGCGGAGGGGTGCTACCAGCATCTTTTCGCTCTCTTCCGTCAGTTTCTGCACGGCAAGGTTCTGGAAGACGTTGGACGCTTCCTCGCCGATGCCGAGGTCGGCGGTGATGAAGGAGTAGTCGGTATAAAGCTCACTGGTCTTCTCGTTGTAGTTGCCGGTACCGATCTGGGTGATGTAGGAGTAGCCGTGGGCGCTCTTTTTGGTGATGAGAGTCAGCTTGGAGTGGACTTTGTAGTCGTCAAAGCCATAGATGACCGTGCATCCGGCCTCTTCAAGGTGCTTCGACCAGTCGATGTTGTTCTGTTCGTCAAAGCGGGCGCGCAGCTCCACCAACGCCACGACTTCCTTGCCGTTCTCGGCGGCTTCCACGAGGGCCTGTACGATTTGAGACTCGCGGGCCATGCGGTAAAGCGTCATCTTGATGGAGATGACGTCGGGGTCCTGCGCGGCCTTTTTCAGCATCGCAATAAAGGGGCGGATGGACTGGTACGGATAACTCAACAACACATCGTGCTTTTCCACCTCGGCGGCAAGGTCGTAGTCCTGCGGAGGCAGCATAGGCCGGGCAGGCGTATAGAACAGCTCGGGGTGGCCGTCGGACTCCATGCGGGAGGTGAGCTTGTAGAAGAAACTCAGGTCAAGAGGACTCTTCTGGACGAAGACCCGCTTGTGGGTCAGCTCGAGGCGGTTGCAGAGCAGCTGAGCGACCTGCGGTGCGGCGGGGATGACCTGCAGACGGACGGCGGCCAGCTTGCGGCGGCGCTTGAGCAGATCGGCCATGATCTCGCGGTAGTCGATGTCATGGTCCATCATGCCCTCTTTCACGTCGATGTCGGCGTTGCGGGTGACCCGGAAGAGGCACTTTTCCTGCACATTTTCCTTTCCGAAGATGAGGGCCGCATAATGGAGCACCAGCTCCTCCGTCAGGGCAAAGCAGGTCTCATTGTCCTTCCGGACGAAATGCATCCGCTCCATCTGGCTTGAGATGGGTACGATGCCGAGGGTGTGCTCCGAGGTGTGTTTTTCGTGAAGGAGGACGCCAAGATAGATCTCCTTATTGCGCAGGAACGGGAACGGGTGGCGGCTGTCCACGATCTGGGGACTGAGGATGGGGAAAAGCTCGCTCTGGAAATACTTCTTCCAGAAGTGCTCGTCCTCTTTGCTCAGCTTGTCGAAATCTACCTTGCGGTAGCCGCAGGCGGCCAGATTTTCCAGCGCTTTGGCGTAGTATTTGTCGCAGTCCTCCTGGAGCTGAGCGGTCTTAGGCATGATGGCGGCAAGCTGCTCTTCCGCCGTCATGTTCGTTTTGTTTTCCCGCTTTTCCTTCTTGCCGCGCATGAGGTTGGCCCGCTCCTGGAGCGAGCCGACGCGCACCATGAAGAACTCGTCCAGATTGGAGCCGTAGATGGCCAGAAACTTGAGCTGTTCGGCCAGCGGGACATTTTTATCCTTGCCCAGCACCAGCACGCGGCGGTTGAAGTCCAGCCAGCTCAATTCCCGGTTGATAAAAATGCTCTCTTCACTCATGATAACTCCTTTTTCCCGAGAAGGTCTCCCCTCTCAGCTCACATAGGCGAGGCCCTGCCATTCGTCTATCATATCCTGCGTAACGCCCGGCACCTGTGCCACCTCATCGAGGCTCTGGAACCGGCCATGGGCAAGACGATATTCCAGAATGACTCTCGCTTTCTTCTCCCCGAGGCCGGGCAGTGTGGTCATAGCGTCTATCCCGGCGGTGTTGAGGTCCACACGGAAGGACTCCCGCAGAGGCTCGACCACCGCTGACGAAGCCTGCGCCGGGGATGGCGGCACGGCATACCAGAACGCCAGACTGACAATGCAGACCGCCGCTGCTGCCGCCAGTGCCAGAAAGCGGCGCTCACCAGGGCTTAACATAGTTTCTCTCATTGTACTCGAAATCCTTCCAAAAAGAAAGTCTCCTGCGGAAAATTTGCAGGAGACTTTACACAATCTTTACGATGCGGCTTCGGCACTTCGCACAAGGCCATAGAAAAACTCTGCGGCTGCGCCGGTGTCGTGGTCGGTCAGGGTCGTCTGGCTGGCAGCAAGGCGCAGCTCCACCGGGGCATCTGCCGGAACAACGCTCTGCCTGGCCTGACGGACCAGCTCGAGCATCTGGCTGCACCCGGCGGCGACGGTGAGCTGGTCAGCCGTGCAGTTGACGGGCAGACAGACCGCGCCCAGCATCGCTTCCGCCGAGACGGCACCCGGTGTCAGCACCATGACATCCATGCCGGTGCGCTCCGAGCGCAGCATGGCGGCATTGTCCCCCAGTGCCTTTTCCAGAAGGGCCTGAATGGGCAGCTGCTGACGGTCCTGATAGAGCAGGATGCGCAGCACGTCCTCACCCTTGACGTCGGCGGGGCTGCACAGCGTAAAGGGGGTGAACTCCCGGCGCAGATGGCGCTCGAGGGCGGTGCTCATCCGCAGCACACGGGTAGAGCCGTCGGCCATCTGCAGCGCAATGCCGAGGCCCACAGCTGCGGGCAGCTTTTTGAAGATGGATTCCTCACAGCCCGCGAAGCTGCACAGCGGCTGGCCGCTGCCCTCCGAGAACCGGTAGGCCAGCGTACCGCCGCAGGTGAGCGCGGGCGCAGCAAGGCGCAGTCCACCCAGCACGGCGCGGACGGCCCGGGGCGAACGCTGGCTGAAGACCGTCAGCCTGCCGCCCCGGCTGGAAAACAGCTGGAGCACATCCCGCACGACCTGCGGCATGTTGCCGTCACCGGCCAAAAGGAGATGGTCCAGATCGCAGAGTACGAGCGTAGAATCGAGAAGTTTCGTCATACAATCCCCCTCCTGAGCGATGCAATAAAGTGGGTGAAATACTCCGGAAGCTCCGAGTCGAAGCGGAGATGTTCCCCTGTGATGGGGTGGATGAAGCCCAATGTCTTTGCGTGGAGACACTGGCCGTGGAGCCTGGTGATGCAGTTGTGGGGGCCATACACCGGGTCGCCCGCCACGGGATGCTGGATGGACGCCATGTGGACGCGGATCTGATGGGTGCGGCCCGTCTTGAGGCGGCATTCCAGCAGGGTGAAGCCGCCGAAGCGCTCCAGCACCTTATAGCCGGTGTAGGCATACTTGGTGTGGGGCTCGCTGGCCGGGTAGACCGCCATCTTCTTGCGGTCGGTCTTGGAGCGGCCCAGATTTGCTTCCACAAAGCCCTCGTCCTGCGCAAAACCGCCGTAGACGACGGTCTGGTAGGCGCGCTCCACGCTGTGGACCGCCATCTGCTGGGACAGGCCGATGTGGGTGGCGTCATCTTTCGCCACCACCAGCAGGCCGCTGGTGTCCTTGTCGATGCGGTGGACGATGCCGGGGCGTATCTCACCGCCGATGCCCGAGAGGCTGCCCTTGCAGTGCCAGAGCAGGGCGTTCACGAGCGTGCCGTCCGGGTTGCCCGGGGCCGGGTGGACGACCATACCCTTGGGCTTGTTCACCACCAGAAGGTGGTCATCCTCGTACACAATGTCCAGCGGGATGTCCTGCGGCACAGCCTCGATAGGCTTTGCGTCAGGAATTTCCAGCAGGATGGTGTCCCCCGCCTTGAGTTTGAGGCTCTTGGCGATGCTTTTGCCGTTGCAGAGCACATGACCGTCAGCCACGAGGCCTTGCAGCGCACTGCGGGAAAGGCCGGTGTCTTCCCCGCTGAGAAAGCGGTCGATACGCTGGCCTGCGGCCTCCGCCTCCACGATAAATTCACGCTGTTCCATGGTTTACTGCTCCTTCGAGGGCTTATCTTCCACTTCTTCCAGCAGGATGACCAGCACCCAGAGCGCCACGCCGACGCAGACGAGGATGTCGGCAAAGTTGAAGACTGCAAAGTCGATGAACAGCGGGTTGATGTAGTCCACGACCTCACCGTTCAGCACACGGTCGATGAGGTTGCCGATGCCGCCGGCCAGCACGAGGATGAAGGCGATCTGCTGCAGGAGCTTGCCGCGGCTGCGGAAGAACAGCAGATATGCTACGAGCAGCAGCGCAGCGCTGGTGGCGAGGATAAGGAAGAGCTGCTTTCCGCTCAGCAGGCTGAACGCCATGCCCTGATTGAGCACGAAGCGCAGCTCCACCACATGCGGGATGACGGTGATGGCCTCCACAGGGGCCAGATACTGGGTAGCCCAGAGTTTGATGGCCTGGTCGATGCCCACCAGCGCAGCCACACAGACCAGATTCAGAATGACATATGCCATAGTTTCTCCTGATTTTTTGAAAAAGGCGGCGCCCCCTTTTGCGCCGGGTGCGCCGCCAGAGATACAAAATGGTTTAGCCCTCCACAACAGCGGCACAGCGTGCGCACAGGGTGGGATGAGCAGCGTGGGTGCCGATGTCTGCGGAGTACTTCCAGCAGCGCTCGCACTTGTCGCCGGTGGCGTGTGCAGCAGCAACGCCCAGACCCTCGACGGCGCTGGCTGCGCCGCCTTCACCCTTGACCAGCTCCACATGGGAGACGATCATCAGGTCTGCCAGCTCATCCATCGGGATGCTGTTGAGCAGGTCGTAGACGGCGTCATTGCAGTACAGGGTGACAGAAGCCTCGAGAGAAGCACCGATCTGCTTATCTGCACGGGCCTGCTCGAGGACCTTCTTGACCTCGTCGCGGACAGCGATGAGCTGCGCCCACTTGGCCTTGAAGGCATCGTCAGCTGCGTACTGGCCAGCCTTCGGCATATCCTCGAAGACGACGTACTTGTTCATAGCCTCAGTCTTGGGCAGGAAGTCCCAGATCTCCTGGCTGGTGAAGCAGAGGATGGGAGCGATGATCTTGTCCAGAGCGACGAGGATCTTGTACATCGCGGTCTGCGCAGCCTTGCGGCCAGTGCCGTTGGTGCAGTACAGGCGATCCTTGGTGACGTCCAGATAGAAGTTGGACATGGCCACGACGCAGAAGTTGTAGACAGCGTGGTAGACCTTGTTGAAGTCATACACAGCATAACCGGCGTTGGTGTTGACGATGAGGTCATCCAGCGCAGCCAGAGCCCAGCGATCGATGTCCTGCAGCTGGTCGTCAGCCACACAGTCAGTGTTGGGGTCGAAGCCGTCGAGGTTGCCCAGAATGAAGCGGGCGGTGTTGCGGATCTTGCGGTAGGCCTCGCTCAGCTGCTTGAAGATGTTCTTGCCGGCACGCACATCGACGGTGTAGTCGGAAGAAGCCACCCACAGGCGGATGATGTCTGCGCCGTAATCCTTGATGATCTCGCTGGGCTCGACGCCGTTGCCGGCGCTCTTGTGCATCTGCTTGCCCTGCTCGTCCACGACCCAGCCGTGGCACAGAACGGACTTATAGGGTGCGCAGCCCTTGCTTGCGACACTGGTCAGCAGGCTGGACTGGAACCAGCCGCGGAACTGGTCGCCGCCCTCCATATACATATCGGCCGGGAAGCGCAGCTCGGGACGCTCTTCCAGAACGGCAGCATGGGTGGAGCCGGAGTCGAACCAGACGTCCATGATGTCGGTGTCCTTCGTCCACTCGGAAGCGCCGCACTTCTCGCAGACTTCACCAGCGGGGATGATCTGCTCAGCGTCGTACTTATACCAGGCGTCGGAACCCTCCTTGCGGAACAGGTCGCTGACGGCCTTGATGGTGGCGTCGGTGATGTGGTAAGCGCCGCACTTCTTGCAGTAGAAGGCCGGGATAGGCACGCCCCAGGTGCGCTGACGGCTGATGCACCAGTCGTTGCGGTCGCGCACCATGCCGTGCATACGGTCGTGGCCCCAATCCGGCATCCAGGTCACGGTGTCGATGGCCTTGTAGACGTCCTCACGGAACTTGGCGATGGAGCAGAACCACTGCTCGGTAGCACGGAAGATGATGGGATTATGGCAGCGCCAGCAGTGCGGATACTGATGCTTGATGTGCAGCTGGCCCATGACAGCGCCGGCGGCGGTCAGGTCGGCCAGAATGGTCTTGTTGGAAGCCCAGACGCGCTGGCCTGCGTACTTGCCGGCCTGCTCGGTCAGATAGCCGCCGTCGTCCACAGGGACGGTGATGGGGATCTGGGGGTACTTCTGGCAGACGTTGAAGTCATCGACGCCGTGGCCGCCGGCGGTGTGGACACAGCCAGAGCCGCTTTCCAGCGTGACGTGGTCGCCGAGGATGACCCAGCCTTCCTTGGGCAGATAGACGTGGTTATAGCGCATCAGCTCGAACTCTGCACCGCTGACAGGCTCACCCACCACCTCATACTCGGTGATGTGGCAGGCATCCATGACGCTCTTGACGAGGTCAGTGGCCATGATGTGGAACTCGTCGCCGATCTTGACGAAGGAGTACTCGAACTGGCCGTTCAGGCAGATAGCCTCGTTGGCGGGCAAGGTCCAGGTGGTGGTGGTCCAGATGACGAAGTAGGTCTTCTCCATCGGGATGCCGTGCTTTGCCAGAACGCCGTTGGGGTCCTGAGAGACGTGGAAGCGGACAAAGATAGAGTCGCACTCGTCCTCGCCGTACTCGATCTCGGCCTCAGCCAGAGCGGTGCGGCAGTCGGGACACCAGTAGACAGGCTTCAGACCCTTGTAGATATAGCCCTTCTTGGCCATCTCGCCGAAGATCTCGATCTGACGGGCCTCAAACTCGGGCTTGAGGGTCAGATAGGGATGCTCAAAATCGCCGATAACGCCCAGACGCTTGAACTGGTCGCTCATGATGTCGATATGCTCGGTGGCGAACTTCTCGCAGATCTGGCGCAGCTCGAGCTTGGAGATGTCCTTCTTCTTCTCGCCGACGGAGGACAGGGCCTTCAGCTCAATGGGCAGGCCGTGGGTATCAAAGCCGGGTACATAGGGAGCCTGGAAGCCCTCCATGTTCTTCTCACGGATGATGATGTCCTTGATGATCTTGTTCAGCGCGGTACCCATGTGGATATTGCCGTTGGCATACGGAGGGCCATCGTGCAGGATGAACTGAGGTTTGCCCTCGTTGTGCTTCATGAGCTGGTTGTACAGGTCGTTGTCGTCCCAATCCTTGAGCATGACCGGTTCCTTCTTGGGCAGGCCGGCGCGCATCTCAAACAGGGTCTTGGGCAGATTCAGAGTACTGTCGTACTGAGACTTATTCTTAGCCACTGGTTTTACACTCTCCTCTATTGGTTTTGCAATCGCAAACAGCGCAGCTACGCGCTTATTTTATCAAAACAGCTTTACGGCACACAAATGATGCCTTGCTGTCGATGCTTAGGGAATTATTCGCTGAAGTTCACGCCCTGAAAGGCAGCGTTGGGGTCTGCCGGGGGCGGGTCGAGCTTGAGCTGAGATTCGTCCTTCTCCCAGAAGTCCTCGCCGGGCTTCTCGGGGGCGGCGTCTTCCGTCTCGGCAGCGTCCGCAGCGGGTGCTGCTTCCTCGGTGGTATCGGCATCCTCGGTTTCGGGCAGCTCAGCCTCGGCATCCTGTGCGGAGGTCTCTTCTTTCTGCTGGAACTCCGGCAGACGGCTCAGGGACTCCACATGGGTGCGGTAGAGGTTCAGCACGTCGGACTTGAAGCGGGTGACCTCGAGACGAACGCGGTCATATTCACGCTCTTCGGCCAGCTTTTTGTCGTTGGCCTCGCTGATGATCTCGTCGGCGCGGTCACTGGCCTTCTGCAGCAGCTCGTTGGCATCCCGGATGATGTCGTCACCGCGCAGATTTGCACGGTGCAGGATGTCTTCTGCCTTCTGGTTGGCCTCGCGGATGACGTTTTCACCCATGCGCTGCGCATTGATGAGGGCGCTCTTGAGCATATCGCCGTCGGCCTCATAGCTCTGCATATTGCGGCGCAGGGTCTCGTTCTCGGCAGTCAGGTCGGCTACCTGCTTGCGCAGGGCCTCCATCTGCTCCGCATCCTGCTCGAGCTGCTGCTCTACCTTATCCAGAAAGTGGTCAACATCCTCGGTACGGTAGCCGCGGAGGTTCTTTTCGAATTGGACAGAGCGCACGTCCTGCGGTGTCAGCATAATGATCTCCTCCAGTTTATCCAGTCGTCCTTCTCAATATTGGAAGAACTCAATGATTTGTCGGTCTTTTTTGCTCTTTCCCGGCAGGGCCGTGAGGCGGAAGCGCCCTTTGCCCCGCACTGTGAACACATCAGATTCGTATACCGGCGCATGGGCACTGGAAACAGGCAGATGGTTGATCTCTACCCTTCCCGCTGCCACAAGCTCTGCGGCCATGCCCCGGCTGCACCGCAGCATGGCCGCAAGTACGGCATCCAGACGCAGCGACGATACGGTCGCGGTCTGTAACCGGCGCTCTGCCTGTGCAAACTCCGGTACTTCGTCCAACGCCAGCTGCTGAGCCGTCACCTCGGTGCGGCCCACACTGCGCAGCTCCTGACAGATAAGGGCTGCAGCAGGCTCCAGCGCGAACAGATAAGCGGTACCCGGCTCCTCCGGCGGCAGGACGATGTCGCCCAGCGCCTCGCGGCGAAGCTCGAGCCCCATCAGGCTGCCCAGATAATCCTTATGGAGGGGCAGCTGCGCCCCGGCCAGCGCACGGCACCTGAGCCGGACGCAGCAGACAGGGCTTGCAGGATAGCAGTCTTCCGGCTCGAGGCAGAGCACCCGGCGCTCGGCGTCGGGCCAGCCGCCCTCGAAGCGGCAGCTTTCCTCCGGCGCACCGGCACGGTTGAGTGCCGCCTGCGCCAGCTGCTGTTCCCTGTCGCTCAGGAACGCCGAATAACGGGCGATGCCCCGGCCAAAAGCGGCGCGGGCCAGGTCCTCGACATGACGCATGAGGAAGCGTTCCTCATCGTTCTGCGCCGGGACGAAGCCCCGCACGGCACTTTGCTGGGTATCAATAGAACGCGCCATTGTTCTCCAGCTCGTCCAGCAGGTCGCCCATGATGTCTACATTGTAGGGAGTAATGATGAAGGTGCTGTTGGCCACCCGCTTGATCTGGCCGTTGTTGGCGTAGGCCACACCAGAGAGGAAGTCCACCAGACGGCGGGAAACTTCCTTGTTGGTGGATTCCAGATTCAGCACGACGGTGCGCTTGTTGTTCAGGTGATCTGCAATCGTGCTGGCATCCTCGAAGTGCTCGGGCTTGACCAGAACGACCTTGAGCTGGGTGGTAGCATGGATGTTGACCACCTTGCCGTTCCGCTTGGGAGCCGCACCCGCTTCGGGCTCATCCTCTTCCTCGTCGCCTGCGACGCCGAGACCGCTGTTGTTATTCACCATCTGAGGACCGTCGTCCATGTACTGATCGTCGTAATCGTCCTCACTGCCGAAAAGCCCTTTTTTCAGGCTGTCCACAAAAGACATAGAAACTTGCTCCTTTCATTCGGGCAGCTCACGCTGCCTGGCACCTCTTTGTGAAAAAGAGTTGCTAATAGCTTTTTCTATTATCTGATTTTTTGCGTCAGATGTCAATAACTACAAAAGCTTTCCATCATACAAATTTTGTCCGGAGACGATGATCTCGTCGTAAAGGCGGACTTCGCTGACGGTTTTTGTCTTATCCGAGCTGCTGGGCATGACGATGCGGTACTCGCCGTCCGTCACCAGCGGATGGTCATTATCCACGGGGTCGATCTTGCAGAAACGGGCAAGATTGCCATATTTGACATAGACGCCCGGGATATAGTTCTCGCCCTGTGTTTCAGACTCGGTACCGTCCTCTTTCAGGTAATGGATAGCGTCGATGGGGACGCGCAGGCCGGTGGTCTCGCCCACGATGATCTGGGCGCTGGCCCGGTTGAGCCGCAGCACATCGCCGTTGATGATCTCGCAGGTGATGACGAAACGGGCCAGACCGGTCGCTTCGTCGATGGTCACCTCAGAGACCGAGGCCTTAAGAGGCGTTTCCATCTGGCCGGGGAATTTTATCTTCACCGAGCGGGTCAGGGGCTTGCCGTTGTCGCCCAGCAGCTTCTCCCCTTCCTTAGCCGAACAGAGGCCGACGTACCGCCACGCAAAGCCCGAGACGATCTTGCCCGCGCAGCCGTCCAGCGGCAGCTCAGGGTCAGAGTTCAGATACGCCTGCAGGTCGGTGGTGTTCAGTGCGAGGATGTCGTCTGCCCCGGCGTTGAGCCGCCCGGTGGCAGAGCTGCGGATGAAGTAACCCGTCTGAGGGGCGGTGATCTGGGTAGGCTCTCCCAGCTGGGCCTGCACCTGCGCCGACTGCTCAGTGAGGGAGGCGATCTGGGCCGAGAAGTCCGAGACTTCACCGGTGATGACCCAGAGCTTGTTCTGAGCGAGGATGTAGTTTTCTTCGCCCTGGGCTGTCTCGTCGTAGGCAGAGCTGTCCAGCGCATCCATCATATCATAAAGCGCGGAAGCCCGCTCTTTTTTCAGGGAATCCAGCTGGGTGGCGGTGGTATTCTGAGAGCGCTGCAGAAGCTCGATCTGGTCGTTCAGGCTGGTGAGCTGCTGGCGGAGGCCCGCCTGTTCCGGGCTGCTGTAGATCTCCGCTACCGCAGCCCCTGCCGAGACGCGCTCGCCGTCGGCCGCGAGATAGCCCAGCGTTCCGCCGCCGGGAACATAGACCTCATCGAAGAGGAGAACTCCGTCGGCGTCCACCGTATCCGCCACGGTGGCAAGAAGCGCCGTCTCGTAGGTGTTGGGCGGAAAGAGCACCTGCAGGGCCTGATAGCCCACATAGATGCCCGCCAGCACCACGACGGCGATGACGAAGCCTGCCAGCTTGCCCAAAGCGCTGGACGCGCCGGAATCAGAGCGTGGTCTATCCATCATAAAGGTCACCCTTTCGCTAAAAATTCTTGGGTCAGCTGCACGGCCCGGGCTGTAACGTCCGGCGCAGAGGCGTCCAGCCAGACCACGCCGTCCATATGGCGGAACCAGGTCAGCTGGCGTTTGGCGTAGTTGCGGGAGGCCTGCTTGAGCTTTTCGGTGCAGGCATCCAGCGGGGCCGTCCCCTCAAAATAGGAGAAGAACTCCTTGTAGCCGATGGCCTGCGCTGCCGTGCGGTAGGTCTGGCGGTGGTCATAGACCAGCTTTGCCTCGTCCAGAAGACTGGCGTCCAGCATCTTGTCCACCCGCCGGTCGATGCGGTGGTAGAGCTGGGCGCGGTCAGGAAAGTCCAGCCCCAGCACCAGCGAACGATAGGGCCGCTCCGGCGGGAGTGACTGGGCCTTTTGCTCGCTCAGACGCTTGCCGGTGGCCCGGAAATGTTCCAGCGCCCGCAGGACCCGCACCTGATTGTTCGGATGGATGGCGGCGGCGGCTTCCGGGTCGGCAGTCTGCAGCTCTTTGTACATGGCCTCCGGACCTTTTTCAGCCAGCTCTGCGGCCAGCTGTTCCCGCAGGCCGTCCGGCGTCTTCTCGGCGGCGAAGCGGACACCGTACAAAAAGCTCTGGACATAGAGGCCCGTGCCTCCCACGAGGATGGGCAGACGGCCCCGGGCGGAAATGTCAGCCTCGAGCTTTCCGGCCAACGTCACGAAATCCGCCACGCTGAAGGGCTCATCCGGCTCCAGAATATCCACCGCATGGTGCGGGATGCCGTGGATCTCATCAGGCGCAACCTTCGCCGTACCGACATCTAACCCTTTATAGATCTGCATCGAGTCGGCGCTGATGACTTCGCCCTCGAAAGCTTCGGCCAGCGCCACGCCGAGAGCGGTCTTGCCGGTGGCAGTGGGGCCGACGACGGCCAGCACCGGATGCTTCTGATTTTTATCACACGATTCGGCCAAACTGCTTTTCCAGCTCCTTTCGGGTGAGTTTGAGAACGCAGGGGCGCCCATGGGGGCAGAAGGGCGGCACTTCGCCGGAGAGAATTTTTTCGGCCAGCGCCATCAGCTCCTGCGGCGAGGTGTGGTCGCCCGCCTTGATGGCGGCGCGGCAGGAGATGGAATGGAGCACCCACTCTGTCCGCTCGTTCAACGCGTCGCGGCTGCCGTGGGCCAGCTTTGCCGCCAGCTCGACCAACAAATCTTCGGCACTGCTCTGCTCCACATCAGCAGGGACCGAGCGCAGGCAGACCGAGCTGCCGCCAAAATCGCTCACCTCGAGGCCGGCGCTTTCCAGCAGGTCGAGGTTGGCCAGCAGAGCGGTCTTTTCCTCGGCGGAGAGCTCCACCACCAGCGGCTCCAGGAGAAGCTGACTGGGGACATCGCCGTAGTGGGCGGCCAGTTTCTCGAAGAGCTGGCGCTCATGGGCGGCGTGCTTGTCAATGATGCAGATCTCGTCGCCCCGCTCCGCGAGGATATAGGTGCGGAAGATCTCGCCCACATACCGCAGAGGCTCCGGGCCATCCTGAACGTCAAAGCCCAGCTGCTCCGGGGCTGCGCTCTGCTGAGGTTCATCCGGGGCAGGCTCCCACGCGGCCATGTGATCGCGGGTGACATCCGGCAGGTCGATGTCTGCCTCGATGTCCAGCTGTGACTCACTGGATGCAGCCCGGAAGGGCGGCGGCTCAAGGACACTTTCCTTCTGCGGCGGCTCAGGACTGTGAAGGGCAGCGTTCATCGGAAGAGGCTCGAAGGCCGCAACCGTTGTCCATGTGTGTTCCGATGCCGGCGCAGCCTTTTCCGGGGCTTTTACGGGCAGCGGGAGGATGTCCCGCTCCGGGGCAGAGGGCTGTGTCGTGCGGGGTGTCACAGACGCTGCCGGTGCCGCTGGGCGGAGAGGTTTTTCCTCCGGATGCGGCAGGCTTCCCGGCTCTGCCTGACCCGAAATCACCGCCGAAAGTCCTGTAAAGTTATTATTCTTTACAGGGTTTTCTTCTTTATTTCCGCTATTTTCATGTTTGTTGGATACATTATTCTCTTTCTCACTGTCAAAGACGAACTGTCTCTCCCCTGTACCAGGCTGGCTCAGCGCCAGCTTGACAGCATGGTAGATGAGGTCGAAGATGTCGTTTTCCCGGGCAAAGCGGACTTCTGTTTTTGCCGGATGGACGTTGACATCCACAAGGTCGGCAGGCATCTCAAGAAGCAAGATTCCTCCAGGAAACTTGCCCTGCATCGTGGTACCCTTGAACGCCATCTCCATGCCCGCCATCATGGTGCGGTTGCGGACATAGCGGCCATTGATATAGAAATACTGCATACTGCGGCTGGCGCGGCAGCTGCGGGGCTGGGTGATGAGCCCCCAGACCCGGTAAACACCCTCACGGTTATCAACCTCCACGAGGTCACGGCTGAACTCCCGGCCCAGCACGGCATAAGCCGCGCTGCGGAGCTGGCCGTCACCGGGGGTGACATACTGCAGTTTGCCTTCGCGGATGAACTTGAAGCTCACCTCGGGGTGGCTCAGGGCCACATGGCCCACGATGTCGGCCACGAAAGTACCCTCGCTGGAATCCTTTTTGAGGAATTTCATCCGGGCAGGAGTATTGAAAAAGAGGTCACAGACCCGGATGGTGGTGCCGACGCCTCGCGCACCCGGCTCGATGGGCTGCTCTTCCCCGCCCTCGATACGGTAGAGGGAAGCGCACTCGTCGGCCTCGGTGCGGGTGAGCACTTCGACGCGGGCCACGCTGGCGATAGAGGCCAACGCTTCGCCGCGGAAGCCCAGCGTGTGGATGCTGGTGAGGTCGTCTTCCGTCCGAATCTTGCTGGTGGCATGGCGGATGAAAGCCGTGGGGATGTATTTTGCCTCGATGCCGGTGCCGTTGTCGCTGATTTCAATCAGACGGACGCCGCCCGACTCGATCGAGACGGTGATTTGAGACGCACCGGCGTCGATGGAGTTTTCCAGAAGCTCCTTGACGACCGATGCGGGCCGCTCGACCACCTCACCGGCGGCGATGAGTTCTGCCGTATGCTTGTCGAGAACGTGTATCTCTGCCATTCGTTTCCCTCCGTTTCAAATAAAATCAGCCATTCAGGCTGCCGCTCAGGGTCTTTTTCAGCTCATACAGAAAGTTCAGTGCCTCGATGGGGGTCAGGGTCTCAACGTCCAGTGCCTCGAGCTTTTCCATCATCTCGCTGGGGACAGCAGGCGAAGAATACTCCTGCAGGGCGTCGAAATCCATCTGCTCCACCTTGTTCTTCGGGGCAGACGCTTCCAGAGTGCGCAGCACCTCGTGGGCGCGGCGCGTCACGGTGCCGGGCAGACCGGCCAGCTTCGCCACCTCGATGCCGTAGCTGTCGTCGGCGGGGCCGCGAATGATACGGCGGAGGAAAGTGATGTCCTCTCCTCTCTTTTTGACCGCGATGTTGTAGTTTTTGACGCCCTCGATGGCCCCTTCCAGGTCAGTCAGCTCGTGGTAATGGGTGGCGAAGAGGGTCTTGCAGCCGAGGCCCTTGGCCGGGTCGGAGATGTGCTCCACGACGGCCCGGGCGATGCTCATACCGTCGAAAGTAGAGGTGCCGCGGCCAATTTCGTCCAGCACGACGAGGCTCTTGGGGGTAGCGTTCTTGAGAATTTCGGCCACCTCGGTCATCTCGACCATGAAGGTGGACTGGCCGGCGGCAAGGTCGTCCGATGCGCCAATGCGGGTAAAGATGGCATCCACGACGCCCACATGACAGCTGGACGCTGGGACGAAGGAGCCGATCTGTGCCATCAGAGCGATAAGGGCGTTCTGGCGCATATACGTCGATTTGCCTGCCATATTCGGGCCAGTGATGATGAGACAGCGGTCAGTGGTGCAGTTGAGCCTGGTATCGTTGGGGACGAAGAGGCTGCCTTTCAGCATCTGCTCGACCACCGGGTGGCGGCCCTCGGTGATGGTCAGCTCGTCGCTGTCATCCACCACAGGGCGGCAGTAGTTGTTTTCAGCGGCCACCTGCGCCAGCGCCGCCAGCACGTCCAGCTCGGCCACAGCATTTGCCGTCCGCTGGATGCGGTCGAGCTGACCGCCGATAGTTTCCAGCAGTTCCGAGAAGAGCCGGTGCTCCAGCGCAATGAGACGCTCATGCGCACCTAAAATCTTGCTTTCCAGCTCTTTCAGCTCCTGGGTGATATAGCGCTCACCGGAGGTGAGGGTCTGCTTGCGGATGTAGGTCTCGGGGACCATGGATTTATAGGAGTTGCTGACTTCGATGTAGTAGCCGAAGACGTGATTGTAGCCGATTTTCAGCTTGGGGATGCCGGTCTCCTGCCGCAGGCGCGTTTCCAGCTGGGCGAGGACGCCCTTGGTGTTGTCCCGGATGGAGCGCAGCTCATCCACCTCGGAGTGGTAGCCTTTGGCGATGACGCCGCCGTCCTTGAGGGTGGAGGGCGCTTCCGGGTCGATGGCGGCAAGGATGGCCGTCTTCACATCGTCCAGCTGGTCGATTTGTCCCGCAAGCGCAGTCAACTCCGGGCAGCTGCAGCTCTCGGCCTGCGCCCGCAGTTCCGGCAGGCGCTCACAGGTCTGGGCCATCGTGTAGATCTCCTTGGGGGTGGCGGAACCGTAGACCGCGCGAGTCATCAGGCGCTCGAGGTCGGCGATGTAGTGGAGCTGTTCAATCAAATCGCCCCGCTGCATGGTCTGGTTCACAAGGCTTTCCACCGCGTTGAGGCGGCGGTTGATGGCGGCGCTGGAAATGAGCGGCTGCTCGATCCAGCTGCGGAGCATCCGCTTGCCCATGGCGGTGCTGGTCTTGTCCAGCACCCAGAGCAGTGTTCCCCGCTTTTCGCGGCCCCGCAGCGTCTCGGTGAGCTCGAGGTTGGCCCGGGTGACCTGCGACAGCCGCATGAACTGGGCTTCATTATACGTGATGACCGTTTTCAGGCGCTCGACGCCTTTAATTTGCGTATCATGGAGATATTCCAGCAGCGCGGCCATTGCAAAGCGGACAAGGCCGTCTTCTGTGATACCGGTCTTTGCGGCCCAGTCGCGGCCAAACTGGTTCTCGAGGGAGATGGCCACAAGGCCCGGGGCGTACCGCTCCTCTTCCACCAGCTCGACGGCGCAGTTCATATTCTTTTTGATGTAGGCAGTGATCTCCCGGCAGTCCAGCAGGCCCGGATTCATCAGCACCTCGCTGGGGTTGTAGCGGCAGAGTTCCGCAATGACCGCCGGGGCGATCTTCTCCCGCTTGAGCTCTGTGATATGGGCCGTGCCGGTGGAAACGTCCGCGAAGCAGAGGCCTGCTGCACCGCCTTTCAGGAAAACACTCGCAATGTAGTTGTTTTTGTCATCCTGAAGCATACTGCTCTCAATGACGGTTCCAGGCGTGACCACGCGGATGATGTCACGCTTGACGAGGCCCTTGGCCTTTGCCGGGTCTTCCACCTGCTCACAGATGGCGACCTTATAGCCCTTCGAGATGAGGCGGGCCACATAGCCCTCGTAGCTGTGGAATGGTACGCCGCACATGGGCGCGCGCTCTTCAAGGCCGCACTGCTTGCCCGTGAGGGTCAGATCCAACTCCCGCGAAGCTGTGAGCGCATCGTCGAAGAACATCTCGTAGAAGTCACCGATGCGGTAGAATAGAATCTCATCCTTATGTTGTTTTTTGATCTCCAGATATTGCTGCATCATGGGCGAAAGCTCTGCCATGACTGTTCACCTTCCTCCCCTAGTTGTCGGTTTGCCATCCAAAACCGCCTGTTGCAAGCAAAACGCGGCCCTGCATTGCACAGCCGCGTTTTGTGTTTCATGGTTTAAGCCTTAGTGGCAGCCGCCGCAGGTGGAGCAGCTACCGGTGCAGGAAGCGGAAGGCTCCTGCACGGTCATGGGGTCGCCGCCGTTCATTGCAGTGTTGATGATGGCGTCGATATAGTTCACGAGGGCCTCACAGTCGCGCTTTGCCTCGTTGTAGGCCACCATGCCGTCGTCGGCCATGATCTTGCCGTAGAGGTCGTTCACCTTCTGGTTCAGCTCGGCGATGCGCTCATCGCTGCGCTCGGGCTTGCCGATCTCATTGTTCAGGTCCATACGGGCCAGATTGAACTCACCGATGAGGTTCTGCAGTTCCTCGTCCTTGTCGTTCATCTTGCGGGCCTGGTCCATAGCCAGATAGCGGGAGTCGGTCTGAAGTGCCATGGCGGCACGCTTGAAAAGGTCGATGCAATCCATTGTAATAGTCTCCTTTTATCGTTCCTGTGTTATATATTAGGATAGTGTATCCAGAATATCATGATTCAACCAATTCGCCCAGCAGGACGGTGGCACGGGCGCCCGTGAGGCGCACCATCGCATAGCTGCCCATGAGGGCGGGGTCAGCCTTGAACTCGACGGTAAGGTTGTTGTCGAGGCGGCCCGAGAGGGTGCCTTCATTGCGGCCATAGCCCTCCACGAGGACGCGGACGGTCTGGCCCACCTGAGCCTTCACGAGGGCCATTGCGATGTCGTCCTGAACTTTGAGCAGGCGGGTCATACGGTCGGTCTTCTCCTTGCGAGGGGTGGGGTCGGGCATATCTGCCGCCTTGGTGCCGGTGCGCTTGGAGTAGATGAAGGTGAACAGCTGCATATAGCCCACCTTCTGCACCAGCTCAAGGGTCTTCTGGAAGTCCTCTTCGGTCTCACCGGGGAAGCCCACGATGATGTCGCTGGAGAAGGTAATGCCGGGGACCTTCTTCCGGGCATACTCGATGAGTTCGAGGTAGTGCTCCACGGTATAGTGACGGTTCATCTGGACAAGCAGACGGTCAGATCCGCACTGCACCGGCAGATGCAGATGCTTGCAGATCTTCGGCTGGGCCGCGATGGTGTCGATGAGCTTGAAGCTGGCGTCCTTCGGGTGGCTGGTCATGAAACGGATGTGGTAGTCGCCCGGGACGGTGCAGAGCAGGTTGAGCAGGTCGGAGAAATCCACCTGCTCCTCGAGTCCCTTGCCGTAGCTGTTGACATTCTGGCCCAGAAGGGTGATCTCCTTATATCCTGCCTCCACGAGACTCTTGAACTCGGCGAGGATGTCGCCGGGCTTGCGGCTCTTTTCGCGGCCGCGGACGTAAGGCACGATGCAGTAGGTGCAGAAGTTGTCACAGCCATACATGATGGGCAGCCAGGCACGGAACTCGCTCTCACGGCGGATGGGGATATTCTCCACGATGACGGGGCGCTGAGCCGGCTCCATGAGCACCCGCTTGTGCTTCTGCAATTTCTGAGCGATGAGCTGGGGCAGCGTGTCGATGCCGTCCACACCGAAAACGAGGTCCACGTAGGGGTAGCTCTGGCGCAGCTTTTCTACAACGTGCTTCTGGTTGGCCATGCAGCCGCAGAGGCCGATGATGAGGCCGTGCTTCTTCTCTTTCAGGCCCTTGAGAGCGCCCACGTTACCGAAAACACGCTGCTCGGCGTGCTCACGGACGGCGCAGGTGTTGAAAAGGATGAGGTCGGCGTCCTCAGGTTTGTCACACAGGCCGTAGCCGATGTCCATCAGCACACCCTTGATGCGCTCGCCGTCGTTGACATTCTGCTGACAGCCGTAGCTGTGGACGAAGGCCAGCGGCGGGGTGTCATAGGCCAGCTTGACCAGCTCTGCCGCCGCGTTGTTATGTTCAAATGCTATGTACTCCAATGAAACCATCCTTCTCTGCCGCTGGGGACACACCTCCGGCAGCAGACATACTGATACTATAAAGAAAGCTCTTTATAGTATACCCTTTTTGGCCTTGGAGGGCAAGAGTTTATTTTTACTGAGCCTGCTTGCCGGCGCACGCCTCGCACAGGCCGAACAGCACCACGGCGCAGTCCTGCACGACGCCCTTCTGGCTGCGCACCAGCTTCATCACCTGCTTTTCGTCCACGTCAGCGTCCACGACGCCACCGCAGCAGTTGCAGTAGAGGTGGCTGTGCCAGCCCAGAGTGTGGTCGAAGCGGTCAGCCTTGCCCGGGATGGAGACGCGGCGGACGCGGCCTGCATCTACGAGACTGTTGAGGTTGCGGTAGACGGTACCAAGGCTCAAGCCGGGACATTCCTTGGCTGCGAGGTCAAAAATCTCCTCGGCGGTAGGATGGTCGCAGAGCTGCTCCACCTTCTGCAGCACCAGCTCGCGCTGTTTGGAATAACGCATGGTCTTTCTCCTTTTTATGATGGGGTGTGTATCGGGATAAAGGCCGGGTTCAGAGCTTGTCTTCCCCCTTGATCTTCGCCCAGTAGGCCCGGGCGGCCTGTTCGGTGCGGTTGTCGCCGAACGTATAGTATTTCACGTCCTTGAGCAGGTCGGGCAGATATTGCTGGTCCACCCAGTGGTTCTCATAGTCGTGGGCGTACTTGTAGTTCTGGCCCTTGACGGCAGCATCCTCGCCGTCGAAGTGCTTGTTCTGCAGCTGGCGCGGAATGGGGCCGGTACGCCCCGCCTGCACATCGGCGATGGCCGCATTGATGGCGTCGTGGGCGCTGTTGGATTTTGGGCTGGTTGCCACGAGAATGACGGCATCGGCCAGCGGGAGCCGGGCTTCCGGCAGACCCACCATGTTGGCTGCGTCCACTGCCGCCTTGACGATGGGGATGATCTGCGGGTATGCAAGGCCCACGTCCTCACAGGCGCAGACCATCAACCGGCGGCAGGCCGAGGGCAGGTCGCCCGCTTCCAGCAGACGGGCCAGATAGTGGAGGGCGGCGTTGGGGTCGGAGCCGCGCATGGACTTCTGGTAGGCCGACACGATGTCGTAGTGGTCGTCGCCGTCCCGGTCGTACCGCATGGCCGTGCGGCGGGTGACCTGCTGTATCATCTCGAGGGTGATGTGCTTTCCGGTTCCGTCCACGGGGGCCGCCGTCACCACGAAATCGAGACAGCCCAGCGCCTTGCGCAGGTCGCCGCCCGCACTCTCGGCGAGGTAGGCGCAGGCATCCTCGTCCATCACGACAGGCTGTGATTCCGACTCCGAGAGCTTTTTCAGGGCGTTGCGGATGCCCCGCTCCACATCGGCGGCGGAGAGGGACTTGAACTCGAACACCGTACAGCGGGACAGCAGTGCATTATAGATGTAAAAGTAAGGGTTCTCGGTGGTGGATGCAATAAGGGTGACAGAACCGTCCTCGATGCACTCCAGAAGGCTCTGCTGCTGCTTTTTGTTGAGGTACTGTATCTCGTCGAGGTAGAGCAGGATGCCCCCTGCCCCGGCCAGTGTGCCGATGTCCTTCAGCACTGCTTTGATGTCACCGGTGCCGCAGGAAGTGCCGTTGAGCTTATGGAGGGTCATGCCGCTGTTCTCGGCGATGATGCGGGCAACGGTGGTCTTGCCCGTGCCGGAGGGGCCGTAGAAGATCATGTTGGGGATACGACCGCTCTCGATGGTGCGGCGGAACACCTGTCCCTCGGCCAGAAGATGCTGCTGGCCGCAGACATCAGCCAGCGTTTTGGGGCGCAGACGCTGCGCCAGCGGTTCGTTCATAGGTCTTCCCTCCAGAAATGATCATGAGAATCCTTCTCTTTTATAGTATAGCGCATTTTGCACGCCGCGGCAAGAGAAATAATGAAAATGATTCTCAGATAAACAACAAAGCATTTACAAATTTCGCAAAACATGATATGCTTGTGCCATTCCAATCAAGAAACGAGGGGAAACATATGCGCGGAAAGAACGTCTCTGCCGAAGACCTGACGGCCAAAAAAGAGCTGGCTCTGGAGGTCATCCGGCGGCTTAAAGCGGAGTATCCCGACGCAGGCTGCACGCTGGACTACGACCACGCCTGGCAGCTGCTGGTGAGCGTCCGGCTGGCGGCCCAGTGTACCGACGCCCGGGTGAATATCGTGGTGCAGGATCTGTTTGCAAAATATCCGTCGGTGGCCGCGCTGGCCGAGGCAGAGCCCGAGGACATTGAAGCCATCGTCAAACCCTGCGGGCTGGGCCGCAGCAAGGCCCGGGACATCTCAGCCTGTATGCGGATGCTGCGGGACAAGTACGACTGCAAGGTACCTACGACCTTTGAGGAACTGCTGGCACTGCCCGGCGTGGGCCGCAAGAGCGCAAATCTCATCATGGGCGACGTGTTCGGCAAGCCCGCCATCGTCACCGACACCCACTGCATCCGCCTGTGCAACAAGATCGGCCTTGTGGACGGCATCAAGGAACCGCAGAAGGTGGAGATGGCGCTCTGGAAGATCGTCCCGCCCGAAGAGGGCAGTGATCTGTGCCACCGTTTCGTGATGCATGGCCGGGCCGTCTGCAATGCCCGGAAGCCGGAGTGCGAAAAATGCTGTCTTTCGGACATCTGCCGCTACGCGCGGGAGGAAGCATCCAACGTCTGATTTTACATATTTCAGGAGGCTTTTCTTATGTTTAGTTTTATCTTCAGTCTTCTCATAGGTGCGCTGGCCGGTTACATTGCAGGCCGCATCATGGGCAGTGAGACCAGCGCCCTGCGCAACATCGTGCTGGGCATCCTGGGCAGCTTTGTGGGCGGCATCCTCTTCGGCCTCGTAGGCCTGTCCGCTACCGGCCTCGTGGGTGAGATCATCGTCTCGGTCATCGGAGCCTGTGTCTGCATCTGGGCTGGCCGCAAGCTGTTCAAGTAAGCAGTCTATCTTGAAAAAACCACAGCTTTCAGGGGTGAAAGCTGTGGTTTTTTCGTTTCTGACCGATGTCATTTTCTCTCGAACTATGCTATAATAAAGTTTGTGTTTGAAATTGGAAAGGAGCTTTTCTCATGGAAACTACGCATGAGTCGTCGAAACAGGCTCTCTGCTCCGCACAGCCCGCCAAACCCTACGCTTTCAGCCGCAAGGTGTTCTGCGAGGGGATGCGGGACGGTGTGCCGATCGCGCTGGGGTATTTTGCGGTGTCGTTCTCGCTGGGCATCGCGGCCCGGACAGCGGGCTTTACACCCCTGCAGGGCTTCGTGGCCAGCCTGCTCAACAATGCTTCGGCGGGCGAGTACGCCGCCTTTGCCCTCATTGCCAGCGGCGCGACCTATCTCGAGGTAGCCATCATCACTCTCATCGCCAACGCCCGCTATCTGCTGATGAGCTGTGCACTGGCCCAGCGGTTCGCCCCCGGTACACCGTTTTTCCACCGGCTTATCATCGGCTATGACGTCACTGACGAGCTGTTCGGCATCACCATCGCCCGGCCGGGTTATCTGAACCCCTTCTACACCTACGGTGCCATCGCGCTGGCCGCGCCGGCGTGGGCTTCGGGTACGGCGCTGGGCATCATCGCGGGCAATCTGCTGCCCCTGCGGGCCGTCAGCGCACTGAGCGTGGCGCTCTACGGCATGTTCCTCGCCATCATCATTCCTCCGGCCCGGAAAGATCAGATCGTGGCTGCGCTGGTGGCCATCAGCTTTGCACTGAGCTTTGCCTGCACCTATCTGCCGGGCATTTCCGCCCTGTCGGACGGCACCCGCACCATCATCCTGACAGTGGCCATTTCCTGCGCAGGTGCGCTGTTATTCCCCGTCAAGACCCAGAGTGAGGAGGCTGAACAATGATTCGCAGCAACTGGCTTTATATCGCAGTGATGTTCGCCGTATCCTACACCATCCGCATCCTGCCGCTGACCCTCATCCGGAAGCCCATCAAAAACCAGTTCATTCAGTCGTTCTTGTACTACGTTCCCTACGTCACTCTGGCGGTCATGACTTTCCCGGCCATCGTCAACGCCACCCAGAGTCCGGCAGCTGGCGCGGTGGCGCTGGTCGTGGGCATTGCGGCGGCATGGTTCGGAGCCAGCCTGTTCCAGGTGTCGGTGGCCTGCTGCGCCGTCGTCTTCGTGCTGGAACTGTTCCTTGTTCACTGAGGTGACTGCCCCATGAAACGAATCCTTGTAACCGGCGCAGGCGGCTTTGTGGGCGCGCGCATCCTCGATATGTGGCGGGGGAAGTTTGCGCTCTGTGCCTTCCCGTCCGACACCCTGCGCACTGCCGACGAAAACGCGGTGCTGCGCTTCATTTTGAAGGAGCACCCGGACGTCATCGTCCACACAGCGGCTCTCTCCAACACCCAGTACTGCCAGCAGGAGCCGGAGGACTCCTTCCGCGCCAACGTCCTGCTGTCCGAGTGGGTGGCGAAGGGAGCGGAGAAGGCGGGCGCAAAACTGCTCTCCTTCAGCTCCGACCAAGTGTATACAGGCGTGACGCAGCGGGGGGCGCTGGCGGAGACACTGCCTCTCTCCCCTTCCAACGTCTACGGACAGCACAAGCTCGAGGCCGAGGCCCGGGTTCTGGCCCGCTGCCCGGATGCTGTGGCGCTCCGCCTGCCCTGGATGTACGACCTCCCGGGCTATCATCTGCCTATCCGGGGCAACCTGCCGCTGAACATCCTGAGAGCGGCAAAGATCGGTGAAGTGCTGCGCTTTTCGCGCAATGACTACCGGGGCGTGGGCTATGTGCGGGAGGTCATCGAGAACCTCGTCCCTGCGATGGAGCTGCCCGGCGGCGTCTACAACTTCGGCAGCGAGTGCGACGGAGATATGGTCGAGACAGCACGATGCTTCGCCAATTTGCTGCAGGTGGATGTGAAGATCGAGGAATCCGATCTCACCCGCAACCTCGCGATGGATACCGGGAAGCTCCGGGCTCACGGCATCGAGTTTTCCTCGACGTGGGGCGCACTTCGGGTGTGTCTCGGGGATTACCGACTTGGATATTTGATGTAAAAAAGGGAAGAGACTGCCTTGGGCAGCCTCTTTCCCTTTTTATTATTTCCACAGATTTGCCGCGATCAGCTCCAGCACACTTCCCGCGATGCAGCGCGCCTTATCGGAGATGAGGAAGCAGTTTTCCAACTCCTCCCGGCGGGGGTCCACGTCAGCCACCTTGAAGCCGGGCGTGACGGGGTAGCCATCCCGCAGCAGACCGCGCAGGATGCCCGCAATGCGGGTCGTCACCGGAGTGCGGATGCCGTCCGGCGTTTCGATTTCCGCGATCGTTTCACCCGTCGACACAATATCTCCGATGGCACACACATTCCGGAAGATACCGGCCTTTTCTGCGTGGATGACACGCTCAGCACCATAGCCGCCGATGACTCCGGGGACGCCCGTGTTGGGGATGGCCGCACCCTCCCGGATGATACGGCCCAGACGGTGGCCGCGCTTGGTCTCCACCACGAAATCAACATCCACACCGGCGGTAAAACCCGGGCCGAGCGCGATGGTCAGCGGAGCCATATCCCGCGTCGTTCCGAGATTTTTCTTTGCAAGGATGGCATCAACGAGCGCGGCAGGCCGCGCCTGCGGGATGAGCTCCCCTTTTGGGTCCACCATCACCGGCACATCGCCGCGCCGCCAGACCACAACGGCCTCATCCAGCGTTTTTACAAGGGCAGCACGCATCCCCTCCACGACAGCCCCGCCCTCATACACGGCCTCACTCACCGAAACTTGGCGGCGGATGGCGGCAGGATGCTCTGCTTCGAGCACAAGCACTTTCAATCCCGCCGACCACAGCCGATGGATGCTGCCGGTGGCGAGGTCGCCGCCGCCGCGCACCAAGATGACGTCATCACGCTTCATTATTTTCTTCCTCCTTGAGCAGCTGCAGGAACACGTTCATCGAGCCGCCGCAGGCAGCCAGCGCCGCATCGTCCTCTTTCGCGCTGGCCGAATACTCTGCCAGCTGACAGGGTGCAGCCTCGCCTGCCTGCATTTTTGATGCAAGCTGCTGCACACGGTATTCCATAATGCCGCCGCCCACACTGCCCACGGACCTGCCGTCCGGCAGCACCAACATCTTTGCTCCCACCTCCCGGGGGGTCGAACCGTGGCGGGAAACGATGGTCACAAGGACAGGAGCCTTCCCCTGTCCCGTGCAGGCATCCAGCGCATTCAGCAGCTCGGGCGGGAAGCCTTCCGTCTGCTGACGGCCATTTTTCACTTCAACGATCTCCGCGAGGATGGATAGTGCGATTTCCTGCGCTGTCTGCGCCTTGATGGCGAGGCCGATGGGGGCGTGGAGTGACTCAGCCTTTTCCGGGGCAGTTCCGGCCTCGATGAGCTGGCGGCGGACAAGGGCCGACCGGCTTCGGCTGCCCAGCATACCAACGTAGGCAAGTCGTTTCTTGTATATTTCGGCAAGACATTCCACGTCGAAGGAGTGGGCGCGGGTGGCGACAACAAAGTAGGTCTCCGCACTGCCCTCCACCTGCGTGAGATTTTCGGCATAAGGACCGCAGAGGACCTTTTCTGCTCCGGCGCGGCGAAGGGCGTCAGCGTACTCTGGCCGCTCCTCGAGACCGGTGACGGGCAGGCCCAGCATAACAGCCAGCCGGACGACGGACTCAGCCACATGGCCTCCGCCGCAGATGACGAGCCGGGGCGCGCCTCCGAATTTCTCGACGAAGATCCGCTTATTTTCCAGAGTCAGGATGCCGCTTGCACCACATCCGGCCAGCGCCGGGAGATTCCGGGCCAGCAGCCCCTCCGGTCTTGCGGGCCAGACGGGTACGCCTTCACAAAGAAGAAGCCTCGCTCCGCTTTCCGGCCCTTCCAGTACGGAGGCCAGCGTATGCTGCCCCTGTGTGCTGCGCAAAGCGTCCAAAAACTCACGAATCGACATAGAATTTCTCCATTATGGTTTATTGCTCCACCGGTGTGGCAGCATCGTAGCCCGCATTGTTCAACTGAGACTGCCACGCCTGCCAGTCCTCGGGCAACATCCGCCAGCCGAGCCCGCAGCCTGCCGTGATCTCACTGGGCAGCGGGATGAGCCGCCCCGGGATACCCCGGGCGGCACACTCTTTCTCCCAACCCATCGCACGGGCAGTAGAGGCAAACGAAAGAACGATATATTGTCTTTTTCTGCGCATATCACCCCTCCTGGGCCAGCTCACAGACCGCCTCGGCGGCTTTGAGCACCTCGGTCTCTGTGTTCTGGTGGGAGAAGCTGAATCGCACCATCCCCTGCTCCACGGTACCGAGGGCTTTGTGGATGAGGGGCGCACAATGAGCGCCCGCCCGGACACAGATGCCATAGTCCTCCCAGAGGATGTCGGCGGCACGGGCTGCGTCCTCATCCCCGAAGTTCAGGGAGACGATGGGCGCACGGTCTGTTTCGTCGAAACTGCCGTAGATTTTCACGTCGGGAGCATGGACGATTTTCTCATAAAACAGACGTGTCAGAGCCATTTCTTTTTCATGCAGAACCTCGACGCCCTGCGAAAGTATCCACTCCACACCTGCCCCGAGGCCCGCGAGGCCGGGAACATTCAGCGTCCCCGCTTCCAGCGCTGTGGGCATCTGAGAGGGGTGTGTTTCATCAAAACTGTGGATACCGCTGCCGCCCACCACAAGGGGGGCCATGGTCAGCCCGGGGCGGACATACAGCCCGCCGGTCCCCTGCGGACCCAGCAGCGCCTTGTGTCCGGTGAAACAGAGAACATCCACCCCCAGCGCCTGCACATTGACAGGCCGTGCGCCCGCGGTCTGGGCTGCGTCCACGACCAGCGTAAGACCGTGCTTTTTTGCAAAAGCGGAGACAAACGCAAGGTCCGTAAGATCGCCTGTGACGTTGGAAGCATGCGTCACCACGACAAGACGGGTATTGGGGCGGAGAAATTTTTCGAACTGCTCATACCGCAGCCGCCCGGTGTCGTCCACCTCCACAAAACTCACTTCTGCCCCCTGCTCCCGCAGGCGATAGAGCGGCCGCAGCACTGAGTTGTGCTCGCAGACTGTTGTGATAACATGGTCGCCGGGGCGGACGAGGCCGCAGAGCGCTGTATTGAGCGCCTGGGTCACGTTGGCCGTGAAAGCAATGCAGTCCGGGCTTTCCGCATGGAGAAGTGTTGCAAGTGTCTCACGGGCATGGTAGACGATACGGGCCGCGTGAAGGGTCGGCTCATGCGCCCCGCGGCCCGGATTGCCCGCATGTTCCAGTGCATCCAGCATAGCCTGGCCCACGCAGGGCGGCTTTTGCAGGGTGGTAGCGGCGTTGTCGAGGTAGATCACGGCTTGACCACGTTCCCGGCGTTCAGCATCTTCTCGGCGATAACGTACATATTCGTCACGCCGCCCACGGCCAGCTTCTCGGTCAGGCCGTAGAAGTTCAGGCAGGTGCCGCAGGTGAGGATCTCAACGCCCTCAGCCTCCAGCGCCTTGAGGTCGTCCAGCATGGGCGAACCCTCGCAGGTGAGGTGCGCACCGCCGTTATAGAGGAGGATGGTCTTGGGCAGCTTGTCCTGCTGGGTCAGCGAGAAGATAAAAGCCTTCAGCAGGGTCTTGCCCAGCTCCTCAGCACCCTCGCCCATCTTGTCGGACGCGATGACCACCACCGTATCGGTGCGGGCGTCAGGGGTGCAGACCGGAGCTTCCCCTTCTTCTGCCGCAGGCTCACCCACGGTGAACAGGACGCGGTATTCCCGCTCGGCCAGCTTTTCGGCGGCAGACCGGTAGCCTTTCTGCTGGGCCATTTTGGTGAGGTTCTGGACGGCGATCTCGTTGTCCACGAGCACTTCGACTTCGCCTGCGCCATTTAGTTCAGCAATCGCTTTCTTTGCCTTCACTACAGGCAGCGGGCAGGCGTCCCCTCTGGCATCAACTTTCAGCATAGTTTTCCCTCTCTATCGTATGTTTTATTCAGAATAGGACACAAATATTTCGGTATCCTGCTTCTCTGTGATTTCTCCCACGATTTGTGCGGGGAGACTGGCTTTTTGCAGCTCGTCCCGGAGGTTTTCAGCCTCTTTTGGAGCCACGGCAAGCAGCAGTCCGCCCGAGGTCTGGGGGTCGAACAAAATTTCCTGCATGGCAAACGGCACATTTTCGAACCGGACGAAAGGCCCGGTGTGGTTGCGGTTGCGCTGACCGGCGGCGGTATAAAGGCAGTCGTCAGCGGCCTGCCACGCACCCGGCAAGACTGGCACAGCGCTGCCGTCGATACGACAGGACAGCCGCCCGCCCATCATCTCGTGGAGGTGGCCGAGGAAGCTGAATCCCGTGACATCGGTGGCCGCGTGAACATCATAGCTTCGGCTTATCTCGGCGGCAGACTTGTTCAGAGTCGTCATGGAGGCCACTGCAGCATCCATCGCACCGGGGGCAGCTTCGCCCACGCGGTTGGCCGTGCAGATGAGGCCCACACCCAGCGCCTTGGTAAGAATGAGCTTGTCGCCGGGCTTTCCCGTATCATTGGCAGTGAGGCGGCGGGGGGCCACGAGACCAGTGACGGACAGGCCGTACTTCACACCGGTGTCGGCGATGGAGTGGCCTCCCGCGAGGATGCCCCCCGCCTCGGCCACTTTTTCTGCGCCGCCGCGTAAGATCTCACCGAGGATGTTCAGATCCATGCTCTCAGGGAAGCAGACGAGGTTCAGTGCAGTCTTCACCTCGCCGCCCATAGCGTAAACATCGCTGAGGGCGTTTGCCGCCGCGATCTGGCCGAAGGTGTAGGGGTCATCCACCATCGGCGGGAAGAAGTCCACCGTCTGCACCAGCGCGATGTCGTCGGTGATGCGGTAGACAGCCGCATCGTCCCGGCTGTCGTAGCCCACGAGAAGGTCGGGGTCTTTCTCACCCCGGGGCAGCTTTTCCAGAATATGGCTCAGTACACCTGCGCCGAGCTTGGCGGTACAGCCACCGCCCGTGCAGAAGACGATTTTGTCCTCTTTTGCCATCAGACTCTCTCCCCTTTCTCAAAGTGTGTCAAACATCCTGTTACATCGTAATTTTCTTTCAAAATAGCAAGTGTCTGTTCCCCTGCTGCACGGTGGGCCTCGTCGTCGGCCTGGTTGAGGACGGCGTAGAATTTCCGCGTGCCGACGCACTTTCTTCCACCTGCTTCACTTGCCAGCAGTTTTGCCAGCAGAGCGGGCGTCAGGGGCGTCTCAGGCGGCACGGCCAGCAAGGTGCAGGCCGCTTCGAGGCGGAAGCAGACGTCTTGCAGTGGTTTTCCCATCGCCGACAGCCCGGCTGCCGCCAACACGATGTCGCTTGACCGCAGGAGCACCGGCTCATGAGCGGCCGGAGCCTTGCAGGGATGGCGCTTCGCGCCGTCAGCCTCAAGCAAAACAGTGTCGGCCTCGGCCATCCAGTCGTCCAGATAGGGCGGCATGGTCAGTTTCCCGCCTTCGGCAGGCACCCCCGCCACGGCGTAGGTACCAGCCTCCCAGAGGGCGTCCCGCGCCGCCTCATCGGGGGCGTAGTTCGCGTCCGGACGCTGGATGTGGGTCGTGGTGGAGACGAGTACACGCTGTCCCTGCGCCGAATACCAGCGGGCCAGCGCATAGAGCAATGTTGTCTTTCCTCCGCCGCCCACGAGGGAGATAACATGTCCAGTTTCTCCGAGGAATGGCAGAGCCTCGAGGCCGGTCATCAGACCGCGCCCTCTTTTTCGGCCACTGCCATTGCGATTTTTTCGGGCGTGATGGGCAGCTCGTAGAAACGGGTGCCGATGGCGTTGTAGATGGCGTCCGAGATGGCGGGAAGCGGCGTGTTGATGACCACTTCGCCGATGGATTTCGCACCAAACGGGCCGTTGGGCTCATAGCTGTTCTCGAACTCGACCCGGACCTTGCCCACGTCCACGCGGGTGGGGATCTTATACTGCATGAGCGAATTCTCCATGGGCCAGCCGCGCTGGTCGTAGGTGACGTTCTCGGTGAGGGTCATGCCGATGCCCTGCAAAATGCCGCCCTCGGCCTGCACCCGGGTGAGGTTCGGGTTGATGGAGGTGCCGCAGTCCACGCAGGCGTCAAATTCCAGCAGCTTTACTTCGCCGGTCTCGGTGTCCACTTCCACCTCGGCCGCGCCCACCATGTAGGGCGGAGGCGACAGGGGCGACATATGGGTCTCGGTGACTTCCAGCGGGATGTCGTGGCCGAACATGGAAGCCGTGGCAATATCACTCAGCGAGACAGATTTAGACGGGTCAGCTGAGGCAAATACCGTTTTACCGTCAAATTCCACGTCATTTTCGCTGCAATCGAGCAGCTGTGCGCCCAGCTTGCAGATCTGGCTCCGCAGCTTCAGCGCGCACTTCTCGACGGCTTTGCCGGTGATGTAGGTGGTGCTGGATGCGTAGGAGCCGGAGTCGTAGGGCGAGGTGTCAGTGTCCGCACCGAAGACCGTGATATTGTCGAGGCCGCATTCCAGCACCTCGGCAGCAATTTGGGCCAGCGTGGTGTCGCAGCCGGTACCCATATCAGCGGCACCGATGAGCAGGGTGTAGAAGCCCTCGTCGTTGACTTTCAGGGTCGCGCTGCCCACGTCCATGCCCGAGATACCGGAGCCCTGCATCGCCATGCCCATGCCGACGGCACGGATCTTCCCGTTGCCCATGTCGCGGCGGGGGTACTTTTCGTCCCAGTTTATCATCTCGTGGACCTTTGCAAGGCACCGGTCGAGGGTGCAGCTGGTGTTCACCGCACCGTAGTAGGCGGGCATGACGTCGCCCTCGTGGACGATGTTCATTTCTCGGATCTTGAAGGGGTCCATATGGAGCTTCGCGGCCAGCTCGTTGACGGCGGATTCCACCGCGAACAGGCCCTGGGTCGCGCCGTAGCCGCGGTATGCGCCCGCCGACATATGGTTGGTATAGACCACATCATAGGTAAAGCGGAAAGCCTCAGCGTTGCTATAGAGTGGGATGGATTTATGTCCCGAAAGGCCCACCGTCGTGGGGCCGTGCTCGCCATAAGCGCCGGTGTTGGAGAGGGTGTAGAGGTCGAGGCCCCGGATGCGGCCATTCTTGTTGGCGCCGAGGCGAAGATGGATCTCCATCTCATGGCGGGGCGTGGAGGCGATCTGGCTCTCCTCCCGGGTGAAGATGAGCTTTGAGGGCTTCCTGGTCTTCCAGGTCACGAAGGCCGGGTAGACCTCGCAGACAGCCGTCTGCTTCGCGCCGAAGCCGCCGCCGATGCGGGGCTTCGTCACACGCACCATGGATTTCGGGATGTGAAGCGCGTTTGCAATGATGCGGCGGGCGTGGAAGACGATTTGTGTCGAGCTCAGGACGTTCAGCCGGCCATAGAGGTCGATGCTGCAATAGGTGCGGAAGGTCTCCATCATGGCCTGCTGGCAGGCTTTGGTATGGTAGACATGGTCGATGACCACATCGCAGTCGGCCAGCACGGCGTCGATGTCGCCGCTGCCGCACTCGTCGTGGGCGCAGAGGTTGCGCTTGTTATCGCCCCCCACAGGGCAGAGGCTCTCCCAGTTGTCTTCCGGATGGACGAGGATGGGGTTATCCTTTGCGGTGTGGTAGTCGAGCACAGGTTCCAGTACCTCATACTCGACCTTTATCATTTTCAGCGCCTTATCGACGCATTTATCGTCTTTGCCTGCCACGATGGCCACCACGTCGCCCACAAAGCGTACGTGGCGGTCGATGAGAAGGCGGTCATAGGGGCTGGCCTCGGGGTAAGTCTGGCCCGCCTGGGTATAGCGGCGGGCATCCTGCGGCACGTCCTCCCAGGTGAAGATGGCCTCAATGCCCGGCACCTTCTTCGCCACAGCAGTATTGATGCTCTTCACGATGGCGTTGGCGTGGGGAGAGCGCAGGAGCTTCACGATGAGGCAGTCGGCGGGGACGAGGTCGTCCATATAGACGGGCTGACCCGTCACCAGCTGCATGGCATCCTTCTTGCGGAAGGGTTTGTTGACTGTGTTCATTCTGCCGCCTCCTTTTTCGCCTTTTTCCACGCGAGGAAGTTCTGGATGCCCCGCAGCTGACCCTCATAACCAGAGCAGCGGCAGAGATTGCCGGAAAGATACTCTTTTATTTCCTCGTCGGTGGGGTACTCCTTTTCCCGGAAGAGGGCGAGGGCGTTCATGATGAAACCCGGGTTACAGAAGCCGCACTGCTCTGCGCCCTGATCCGCGATGAAAGCCCCGAACTCGGCGGCTTCGTCCTGCAGACCCTCCAGCGTGGTCACTTTATGGCCATCCGCGCGGGCCGCGAGAACGGAGCAGGACAGCACCGGCTTGTCGTCGAGAAAGACCGTGCAGAGGCCGCAGTTGGACGTCTCACAGCCCCGCTTGACGCTCAGACAGCCGTGGCTGCGCACGAAGTCGATGAGCAGAGTGTCAGGGGTCACGTCGGCGGTAAGCTTTTTATCGTTCAATGTAAGTGTTATCTGCATGGTGTCCTCCTCAGCCTTCCAGACGACAGACGGCGCGTTTCGTCAGCACGCCGGCCAGATGTCGGCGGTATTCGGCGCCGCCGCGAAGATTGCTTTCGGTCTTGATGTCGGCCTTTACCTCGGCGGCAAAGCGGGCAGCAAATTCCTCGGCGGCCTCCCCCGCCTCAGGCGCTGCGGTGTAGAGCACAGCCTTGCCCGGACGCGCACCGATGGCGGCGCGGATGCTGCCGTCCGCCAATTTTGCGGCAGCGCAGGTCAGCACCGGGAAGTCCGTCTGGCTGTTGCGCACCGACTGGTAGACAAAACGGGCGTTTTCCTTCGGCACGAGGACACGCACGAGGATATCCCGGTCGTAGGGGCGCTGGGCGTACTCAGTAAGCGGCACGACGCCGCCCTTATAAAGCTCTACGGAAGCGTTCAGCGCGAGGAACATGGTGAGTACGTCGGAGAAACCGAAGCGGCTGTAAATGCTTCCGCCCACGGTGGCGAGGTTGCGCAGCTGAACGCCCACGATGTGGCGCACCGACTCCCGCACGGCACCGTCCGTATAGGCGGCGAGGCCGGGGTGCAGCTCGAGCTGACGCAGCGTCACCATCGCTCCGATGGAAAAGCCATCGTCCGTCTCCTCGATGGTGTCGAGGCCGAGGCCCGACAGGTCGATGGCCGTGCCGACATTGATATTCTCCATCTTGAGCCATATCATGCCGCCGAGGACACGGTTGGGGCGCTTCTGGTTGAGCTGCCAAGCCTCCTCGAGGCTTTCAGCCCGCTTGTATTCCCGAATGGTAATCATATGCAGTATCCTCTCTTTTTCCTGTGACCTTTTTCTTTTATTTTATCACAAAATCCGCTATAATACTACCGTCAGAAAGCATCAATTCGGCAACGAACAACGACGGAAATTTCGGGAGGTCTGCGGGATGGAGCACACAGAAAACGCGGCGGTGGGCTGCGTCATCATGGCGTCGGGGCGGGCGGTGCGGTTCGGTTCCAATAAGCTGCTGGCCGACTTCGGCGGCGCGCCCCTCATCGCCCGGGCGCTGGACGTAACAGAGACGCCCGCCCTCGTGTCCCGGGTGGTGGTGACCCGCTCGCCGGAAGTGGCTGAACTCGCTTGTAAGGCGGGCGTGAAAACCATCCTTCACAGCCTGCCGGGCCGGAACGACACGGTGCGCCTCGGCCTTGAAGCGCTGCTTTCGGAGCTGCCCGGCCTTGCAGGATGCATCTTCCTGCCCGGGGATCAGCCGCTCTTGCGGAAAGAAAGCCTCGAGGCGATGGCGTGCGATTTTTCAGCACTGGACAAAAAAGAACGGGCCATCCTCCGGCTGGGCTTTCGTGCCGAGGACGGCACGGAGCGGCTGGGAAGTCCCGTTCTGTTCGGAAGCAGTTATTTCGGCGCTCTGTGTTCCCTGCCCGAGGGCAAGGGCGGCGGCGTAGTCATCCGCCAGCATCCGGAGTCTGTGCGGGCGGTATATGCGGCACGGCAGGAAGAGCTGGAAGATGCAGATACCGTAGAAGAGCTGGAACGACTGCGAAGACTTTTGTAAATACTTTACCACAAAAAAGCCGCCCCGGCAGCAGCTGCAAACTGCACACCGGGGCGGCGTATTACAATGACTGGAGTACCCTTGCTCAGACTTCCGTGTTGAAGTAGCGCTTCAGCAGGCCCTCGAAGCCGCGGCCATGACGGGCCTCATCCTTTGCCATCTCGTGGACGGTGTCGTGGATAGCGTCGAGGTTCAGAGCCTTAGCCTTCTTGGCCAAGTCCATCTTGCCGGAGCAGGCGCCGCACTCGGCCTCTGCACGCATCATCAGGTTCTTCTTGGTGCTGTCGGTGACGACCTCGCCCAGCAGCTCGGCGAAACGGGAAGCATGGTCTGCCTCCTCGTAGGCATAGCGCTTGTAAGCCTCAGCGATCTCAGGGTAGCCCTCACGCTCGGCCACACGAGCCATTGCCAGGTACATGCCGACCTCGCTGCACTCGCCCTCGAAGTTGGCGCGCAGGCCATCGACGATCTCCTGAGGAACGCCCTCAGCCTTGCCGATGCCCACAACGTGCTCGGTGACGTAGGTGTTGCCGGTCTTCTCGACGAACGCGGAAGCAGGAGCCTTGCAGACGGGGCACTGCTCGGGGATGGTGCCTTCAGCGATGTAGCCACAGACGGTGCAAACGTACTTCTTCATAAGATTTATCCTCCATTTGGTTTGTTCTTTTTTAGGGGTCTGCTCTGGTACAGCAGACCTTGTTTCTGACTCTATTATAGCGAATAATTCCTAGTTAGTCAAGGCTTATTTTGAGAATTATTCTTATTTATTTGAAGTCTCGCACATTGCCCAAAGAACATTTCAAAAAGCTGTCACTTCTGCCGAAGAAGGGGTTCCCCTGTCGAGGTCAGACCTGCAGATTGCCGCTGGAAGGAGCATCGGCACCATCGGCAGCGTCGAACTCGTAATCGTTGCCGGGGAGGATGGCGTTGAGCAGGATGCCCACGATAGCAGCGATGGCCAGACCGGACAGGTTGATGGACACACCGGCGACCACGAAGGTCAGGCCGCCCACCGAGTTGAAGCCCAGAGCAGACACCAGAATGACAGCGGCGATGATGAGGTTGCGGCTGTTGGTGAAGTCCACCCGGTTCTCGACCACGTTGCGGACACCGATGGCGGAGATCATGCCGTAGAGCACGAAGCTGATACCGCCGATAATGCCGGTGGGGATGGTGTTGATGACGGCCTCAAACTTGGGGCTGAAGCTCAGGATGATGGCCAGCACAGCGGCGATGCGGATGACGAGGGGGTCGTAAATTTTGCTCAGAGCGAGAACACCGGTGTTCTCACCGTAGGTGGTATTGGCCGGGCCGCCCAGCAGGCCGGCCAGAGCGGTGGCGAGGCCGTCGCCCATCAGGGTGCGGTTCAGGCCGGGGTCGTTGATGTAGTTGTGGCCGACGGTGGCGCTGATGGCGGCGATGTCACCGACGTGCTCCATCATGGTAGCCAGAGCGATGGGGATGATGGTGAACAGGGCGCTGATGAACTCGGGGCTGCCGTCGATGGCAAAGAGGCCCATGGCTTCCTTGTGGAGAGGGATGCCGAACCATGCGGCGGAGGTAATGCGCTCAAAGTCCACGGCACCGGTCACAAGGGCGACTGCGTAGGAGACGAGAACGCCAATCAGGATGGGCAGGATCTTGACCATACCCTTGCCCCAGATGTTGCAGACGATGACCGTACCCAGAGCCACAAAGGCCAGCAGCCAGTTTGCCTGACAGTTGCTGATGGCCGAGGGGGCGAGGATGAGGCCGATGGCGATGATGATGGGGCCTGTGACCACCGGCGGGAAGAAGCGCATGATGCGCCGGATGCCGAAGGTGGAGATGAGCAGGCTGACGGCCAGATAGAGCAGACCCGAGAAGGCCACGCCTGCGCAGGCGTAGGGCAGCATCTGGGTGTTGGCGATGGTCAGATTGCCGTCGGCGTCAGCCAGCATGGGAGCCACGATGGAGAAGCCGCCCAGATAGGCAAAGGACGAGCCGAGGAAGGCCGGGACCTTGCCCTTGGTGATAAAGTGGAACAGCAGCGTACCCAGACCTGCGCAGAGCAGGGTGGTCGAAACGCTCAGACCGGTGAGCAGGGGGACCAGCACGGTGGCACCAAACATGGCGAACATGTGCTGGACGCCCAGGATCAGCATCCGTCCGGCACCCAGCTGGCGGGCGTCGTAAATGCCCTTGGAGTAATCAATATTCTGACTCATTATTTCCTCCTTCTATCTGCGGCCCAAAAAAAGAGGCACTACCGCGGGAAAGCGGCAATGCCTCAAAAATCGGGACCAAATCGGAAACGGAAAATACAGCCGATGCGTGCAAAAGACGATTTCTTTTTCAGCATCTCGCTCTCCCCTTTCCTTTCATTCTTCGGCATAGTATAGCATAAAAGAAGGACGCTGACAACCTTTTTCCTGTATTTTGCGGCGATTTTCTGTCGGCGGAGGCCGTACAGCCTTGAAATATGCCGCATTCCGCACTATAATATAACCTATTGCCGCAGTTGGTCACTGGGCCGGCGGCATCCGAAACGACAGCTGTTGTACCACTTATTATAGAAGGACACTTATGATATATCTGGATTATTCGGCCAACACCCCCGCAGACTCCCGGGTGCTGGAGCGTTTTTGTGAGGTAGAGCGCAGCTGCCCCGGCAACGCGAACTCCCGCCATCAGGCAGGCCGGGACGCAAAACTGGTCATTGACCACGCCACCCAGAGCATCGCGGGGCTGCTGAGCGCACAGCCCGCTGAGGTCATCTATACCTCGGGAGCCAGCGAGGCCAACAACTTTGCTCTCAAGGGGCTGGCAAAACTCTCCCGCCATCTGGGCAAGCACATCATCTCCACCCCGCTGGAACACTCCTCCGTCAGCGGAACCCTGACCGCTCTGCAGGAGCAGGGCTATGAAATCGATCTCGTGGACATCAGGCGGGACGGCACCATCGACCTCGAGCACCTGAAAGAGCTTCTCCGCCCCGACACCATTGCTGTAGCGGTAACACTGGTGGACAGTGAGCTGGGCGTCGTGCAGCCGGTAAAAGAAATTTCAGAAATTTTGCAGGCATGGCCCAACTGCCATCTGCACGTAGATGCCACCCAGGCCGTGGGCAAGATTCCCGTCTCCTTCGAGGGCGTGGACACCATGAGCCTGACGGCCCACAAGTTCTACGGCCTGAACGGCATCGGCCTGCTACTCAAGCGGCGGCGGCTGGCTCTCGAGCCTCTCATCCACGGCGGCGAAAGCACCACCATCTACCGCAGCGGTACGCCTACGATAGCTCTGGCGGCCTCCCTCGAGACGGCTCTGAACTCTGCGGTAAATGAGCTGCCAGAGCGTTCTACCCGGGTGAAAGAGGCAAACCTGTATCTCCGCACTGCTCTGAGCAAGTACCCAAAAGTCCGCATCAACAGCCCGGAGAGTGCCATCCCCCACATCCTGAACCTGAGCGTTGAGAACGTCAAAGGCACCGTGTTCCAACGGGAGCTGGACGCGGAGGGTGTCTGTGTCTCGGTCAAGTCGGCCTGCTCGTCGGACGGCCTGCCCTCCCGGGCGGTGTTCGCCGTCAGCCGCGACCGGAAGAATGCCCTCTCTTCGTGGCGCATCAGTCTGAGCCACCTGACCACGCAGGAGGAGCTGGACGGCTTTCTCCGCGCCTTTGACGCCTGCTACACCCGGCTGACCCAGCTGTGAGAAAAAAGAAAGGACAGAGCCATGAAACGCGAAATGGAATCTTACCAGCTCATTGAGCGGAGCATCATCAAAAAATACCGCAAGGAGCTGTGGACCCCCTTCATCGTAGCGGTCAAGCGCTACGAGCTCATCAAGGCCGGTGACAAGATCGCCGTCTGCATCTCGGGTGGCAAAGACTCGATGCTGATGGCAAAGCTGATGCAGGAGCTTCAGCGCCACAGCGATGTGCCGTTTGAACTGGTCTTCCTCGTGATGGACCCCGGTTACAACGAGATAAACCGCCAGAAGATAGAGTCCAACGCCGAGCTGCTCCACATCCCTGTGACCATCTTCGAGAGCAACATCTTCTCTGTGGCCAACAACACCGACAAAAACCCCTGCTATCTCTGCGCCCGGATGCGCCGCGGCCACCTCTACAGCAAGGCCAAGGAGCTGGGCTGCAATAAAATCGCACTTGGCCACCACTTCAACGACGTCATCGAGACGACCGTTATGAGTATGTTCTACGGCTCCCAGCTGCAGGCCATGCCGCCCATGCTCCACAGCACCAGCTTCCCCGGCATGACCCTCATCCGCCCGATGTACTGCATCCGCGAGGAAGATATTCTGGCGTGGAAGCGCTACAATGCGCTGGAATTCATCCAGTGCGCCTGCCGCTTTACCGAAAACTGCACCATGTGCGACAACGGCGGCGGTGGCTCCAAGCGGCAGGAGACGAAAATTCTGCTCCGCCGCCTCAAGCGGGATAACCCCAACATTGAGAACAGCATCTTCCGCAGCATCCACGCAGTGGCTCTGGATACCATGCCCGGCTACAAGTCTGAGGGTGTGGAGCACAGCTTCCTCGAGCGGTTCCATGCGCAGGAAGAAGCATTCAACGAAGAGTAATAAAATACCCCCTTGGACGAGCCATATACCGGTCGGCGGTATAGTTTCCTTCCCGTTTTATCGCAGGTCAAGAAAATAACGCAGCCTGATAACAGCATATCTGCGATATGCAATTCAACGCTGTTGCTGTTGCATTAAAAAGTTGAATTGCTATAATACACAAAAAGCCCCGGTAAATGCATTTCTGCACTTACCGGGGCTTTTCCATGCCACCGGCGGGGCTTGAACCCGCACTCTGTCTCCAGAAAGGGATTTTAAGTCCCTCGTGTCTGCCAATTTCACCACAGTGGCTTCTGAATGAGCTGCTGCTCACGATCCTGCAAGCAGCAGCTCATATAATACAATAGAAATGCTGTTTTGTCAAGTTTACACTTTGCCGCCATGCAGCTCTGCGTACATCTTGGAGCGGCACTCCGCCACAGCAGGGGTCATGTTGACGTAGTGCTTGTGAGGCATCTCGATGCGCAGCTCGCTCTCCCAGGTCTCCTCGGTGAGCTGCTTGACGATATAGGCTTTTTTCTCCGCAATGGAGGGCAGCTCGATGGCCAGCTCACCGTTCAGGATATGCGGCACCAGCAGCTGCTTGACGCGGGTGGGAACGATGGTGACGATACGCTCGATGGCATCGGAGTCGAGGTTGACCATCGTGACCGGCTTGCCTGCCTCGATGACCTCGCCGTCCATGGCGATGAGGTCGCACTGGGCCTGGCCGTTCTCATCGTAGAGACGCCACGGCATCTTCTTGCCGGGGATGATGGCCTTGCTGGCGGAGTCGGAGCACTTCATCTTGGGCTGATAGGTGCCGTCGGGGCGCTTGACCGCCACCAGCTTGTACACGCCGCCGAACACAGGGTCCGAGGCTGAGGTTATGAGGTTCTCGCCCACGCCGTAGGAGTCGAAGTGTGCGTGCTCGTACAGCTCCATGTTGGCGATCTTCTTCTCGTCCAGACCGTTGGAGGCCACCAGCTTGATGTAGGACTTTCCTGCTGCATCCAGTGCCTTGCGCAGGCGCTTGGAGCCTCGGGCCAGGTCACCGGAATCGATGCGGGCGCTCTTGACGCGGCGGTTGAGGTCATCAGGATATTTCTCAATGAGGTAGTCGTCCAGCTTGATGAGGTTGGGCAGGCCGCTCTCCATGATGTTGTAGGTATCCAGCAGCAGGCTGACGGAATCCGGGTAGGTATCGGCGAATGCCTTGAAGGCATCGAACTCGGTCGGGAAGAACTCGATGAAACTGTGGGCCACAGTACCCACAGCCTTGACCTCAGAGCCGTACTTCATCTCGGCCAGACAGTTGGCCGTGCCGATGCAGCCGCCCAGAACGGCAGCATAAGCGCCGTCGTTGCCTGCACTCTCGCCCTGTGCGCGGCGGGTGCCGAACTCCATGACGCTGCGGGGGGTGTGAGTGTTGAGGCCGGTGATGCGGGTGGCCTTGGTGGCGATGAGGCTGTGGAAGTTCATGGTCTGGAGCAGGTAGGTCTCGATGAGGATAGCGCCCACGAGGTCGCACTCGATGCGCACCATCTGCACATGGGGGTAGCAGACCGTGCCTTCGGGCAGAGCGTACATATCGCCCTTCCAGCGGTACGTGCGCAGATACTCGCAGAACTCCTCACTCATGCCCTTGGTGCGCAGCCAGTGGACATCCTGCTCATTGAAGTGGTAGTTCAGCAGGAAACGGGTCAGCTTGCGCTGGCCGGCGCTGATGGAGTAGCCTTGGTTATCCGGGTTCTTGCGGAAGAACATATCAAACACAAGGGTCGTATCCTTAAAGCCGTTCAGAAACAGGCAGTTGGCCATAGTGAATTCGTAAAAATCAACGACCATTGCCGGATTGTCGTAGTCCTCATCCGGGATATACGGCACAACTTTGATCTCGCTCATGAAAAGTTTCCTCTCTTTTTCCGCGCACCCCTGCGGCGGGTGCAGCCAAACAAACTCTGCGCTGCCGCGCGTTTCGTCCTGTCATGACAGGATGTTTGTACCACTATAGCATCTTTGGCGGGCAGACGCAAGAGGTTTTGGCAAAAAATGACGACAGAAAGAAAAAATGTTTTTTACGAAATCTTTACCAGCACCTCCGGCAGTGCTCTTCTGTCCTCGGATAAATCACGGGCATCGATGCCGCCCGGATATGCAAAAACACCCGCAGCGCCTTTTCGTGCTGTGGGTGTTTTGATATTTCAGATTCAGCCGTTCATGATGCTGGGGGTAGCATTCTTCAGCACGACGTCGTGGCTGCCGCCCTCAACGATGGAGGTGGAGGAAACGACGGTCAGCTTGGCCTTCTGCTGCAGTTCGGGGATAGAGAGTGCGCCGCAGTTGCACATGGTGCTCTTCACCTTGTACAGGGTGGTCTGGACGCCGTCGGCCAGCGGACCGGCGTAAGGAACATAGCTGTCCACGCCTTCCTCGAAGCTCAGCTTGGTGGAACCGCCGAGGTCATAGCGCTGCCAGTTGCGGGCGCGGTTGGAGCCTTCGCCCCAATACTCCTTCATATACTGGCCATTGATACGCACCTTGTTCGTGGGGCTCTCGTCGAAGCGGGCGAAGTAGCGGCCCAGCATGACGAAGTCAGCGCCCATGGCCAGTGCAAGGGTGATGTGATAATCGTGAACAATGCCGCCGTCAGAGCAGATAGGCACATAGATGCCGGTCTCCTTGAAGTACTCGTCACGGGCTTTGGCGACCTCGATGACGGCAGTGGCCTGACCACGGCCAATGCCCTTGGTCTCACGAGTGATGCAGATGGAGCCGCCGCCGATGCCGATCTTCACGAAGTCAGCGCCAGCCTTTGCGAGGAAGCGGAAGCCCTCGGCATCCACGACATTACCTGCACCCACCTTCACGGTGTCGCCGTAGTGCTCACGGATCCAGCCGATGGTGCGGCTCTGCCACTCGGAGTAGCCCTCAGAGGAGTCGATGCAGAGGACATCCACACCGGCCTCCACCAGAGCAGGCACGCGCTGGGCGTAGTCGCGGGTGTTGATACCGGCACCGACGACGTAGCTCTTGTTCTTGTCCAGCAGCTCGTTGGCATTCTTCTTGTGGGAATCGTAGTCCTTGCGGAAGACGATATACTTCAGGTTGCCCTCGGCATCCACCAGAGGCAGGGTGTTGATCTTGTTGTCCCAGATGATGTTGTTGCAGTCATGCAGGGAGGTGTTCTCCGGGGCAGTGACCAGCTTCTCGATGGGGGTCATAAAGGTGGTAACAGGAGCGTCATCGGGGGTGTGGTTGACGCGGTAATCGCGGGAGGCCACGATGCCCAGCAGCTTGCCGTTAGGAGTGCCGTCAGCAGTGATGGCGATGGTGGAGTGGCCGGTGCGGGCTTTCAGCTCCAGCACATCGTGCAGGGTGGCAGTGGGGGCCAGGTTGGAGTCGGAAACGACGTAACCGGCCTTGAAGCTCTTGACGCGGCGAACCATAGCGGCCTCGTTCTCGATGCTCTGGGAGCCGTAGATGAAGGAGACGCCGCCCTGGCGGGCCAGCGCGATGGCCAGCTTATCGCCGGAGACAGACTGCATGATGGCGCTGATCATGGGGATATTCATTTCCAGCGGGCAGTTCTCCTCGCCCTTGCGGTACTTGACCAGCGGGGTCTTGAGGCTGACAGCTGTGGGGACATTCTCAGCAGAAGAGTAGCCCGGCACCAGCAGGTACTCGCCAAAGGTACGGGAGGGTTCTTCGTAAAAATAAGCCATATTCAAACTCCTTTTCTCTTAACGCATCCGCAACGGATCATATCAAACAACATCAAAACAATTTCATGTTTTCGACTTAGGAATTGATTGTATATACTTTACCACAAACCCACGCGGAATACAAACCCCTGCCCCGCCAAACTTTATAAATGTCCTTTGCAGAAAAACAGGCAAATTGACCTAAGGTCATACTTTCCCGCACTGTGGGCCGATTTCTCCGGATTTTTGGACGCAAAAAAGCCCGTCCGAAACCAGACGGGCTCTTTTGCACACGAAGCGGAATATCGCCTGTGCGGTGTCGGCCGACAGCTGTGAAGGAGAACAGCCGGAGGAGGATGGCGGACACCCGATATTCCAAAAAACAAGAAGAAAAAGATTTCATGATCCAGAAGGGTCTTGCCCTTTCTGTAACCATATTGTAACTCTTTTGAAGGACTTTTGCAATAGTTTTTTGTAATTTCTTTGTAATTATTTTTGTAAAGATTCTGTGACAGAGCTTCCGAATTCCAGATAGCACTCAAAGGCTGCGTGCTCCGCTCTCCGGCCCAGCACATACCAGCCGTTTCCTGAGGGGGCATAGAACACCTGCACGCTCTGGCCCATCGGCACCTCACGGTGGTACTTGATGGAAGCGAAGGACAGCGGCGCAGCCTCCACGACCTCCTGCGGCAGAGCGTCGCAGGCGATGTCCAGATAGAGGGAGTTGTTGATATGGCCGTTGAGGTCACACATGGAGTAGCTGGCGCGGCGCTCCCCTGCCGCCGTCAGCGGCTGGCTCTTGTGGACGATCTGGGGCAGTTCTTCGGGCAGGTCGTCGTTCTGGAAGTCCGGCATCGTCCAGCCGGGGGTGCGCAGGATGCGCCCTGTCTCAGCATCCACGATCATCCAGCGGCAGTCCACGAGGGCCAGCTTCTCCCCTGTTTCGCTGGTGATGGTAGTCAGCCGTTTCATCGTGCCTTTCTTGAACACCTCGCAGGCCGTGTTCAGGTCGATCTTCTCCGCACGGCCGGGCATCCGCCAGACCCTGAGGGCCTGCTTGCCCACGAGGAATGCGTTGTGGCGCTCCCTGAAAAAGGCGTGGTCCATGCCGTAAGCCCGGGCATGGTCTGCCGACACCTGCTCCACATACCGGAACAGAGCGCTGGGCTTCAGGCAGCGGCGGAAGTCGCTGTCGCCGTCCAGCACGGTCATCTGCTCCGTATAGCTTCTGTATTCACTCATATTCTTTCCCTTTCCTATAAAAAGGGGCTGTACGCCTCCGCACAGCCCCCTCAGGTTCAATACATATTGCGCGTTTTCCTGCGCACCTTGCGCCAGATATTGAAGCAGGCCAGAGCCAGCATCGCCGCCAGCAGCATCAGGAACAGATACCCGCTGCCGCCCTCGTCGTAGCTCTTCATCTCGCTCCACTTCACGTCCAGCTCGCTGTTGACCTCATCGCTCAGGGCAGTAAACACCTCTTCTTTGGCCGCAATGTCCTCGGAGGGGTACGCGATCTCGCTGTACTTGAGGTCCTCATCCAGAATATCCCACACACAGTGCATAGGGGTGGTGTAGCCGATATACTCAATATTGGCCTTTCCGACGTCCGGCTCACACATGAAGTTGATGAACATCTCTGCAGCTTCCTCGTGCTCACTGGTGGCGGGGATGGCCATGCTGTCCACCGACAGCACCGTTCCCTCTTCAGGGAACACCCAGGCCAGGTCGGGGTTGTCGTCGATCATGGTGATGGCGTCGCCGGAGTAGTAGACGCCGACGGCCGCCTCGCCGCCGATCATCTTATCGAAGATCTCGTCCATGACATAGGCCTGCACCAGAGGCTTCTGGGATTTCAGCTCGTCCACCACAGCATCCACATCCTCCGTGGTCTGGGGGTTGACGCTGCTGCCGCTCTTGAACGCACCGATGGCGTAGGCGTCGCGGCTGTTGTTGAACATCAGGATGTTGCCTGCATACTTCTCGTCCCACAGGTCTGCCCAGCTGGTGGGGGCCTCGTCTACCATCTTTGTATTGTAGATGATGCCAGTGGTGCAGAGGGTGTAAGGCACAGTGTAGGCATTCTCGGGGTCATAGTCCCCGTTGCGGTACTCCTCGTCGATGTTCTGGAAGTTCGGGATGTTGCTGTAGTCCAGCGGCATCAGCATCCCTTCGCTTATCATCTTGGCGACCATGTAGTCCGACGGGATGATGACATCGTAGTTGGCCGCGCCGGACTTCAGCTTGGCGTAGAGGGACTCGTTGGAGTCGAAGGTGGTATAGTTGACCTTGATGCCGGTCAGCTTTTCAAAGGCCGCCACCACGTCCACGCTGTCGTCGGAACCGTTGGAGATATACTCGCCCCAGTTGTAGACGTTCAGGGTGACATTCTGACCCTTGAAGCGGGTCCAGTCGTAGTCATCCGAAACAGAAATGTCCTCCGTGACCTCGATCTGTCCCGCGGCCAGAGCCGACAGCGGCATGGTCAGCACCAGCACAGCCGTCAGCAGAAGAATGACGAAACGCTTCATTTGACATCTCCCCCTCTCAGTGCGCGCTGGTCGCGGCGGTAACCGCGGCTCTCCATGGCGTTGGAGATGAGGATGATGCTCAGAATGACCACGAACATGATGGTGGACAGCGCGTAGATCTCCGGGCTGACCTTCTTGCGGGTCATGGAGTAGATGGCGATGGGCAGTGTCTCCACCGTACCGCAGTTGAAGTAGGAGATCATGAAGTCGTCGATGGAGTAGGTCAGGCTGATGAGGAAGCCCGACAGGATGGCCGGGCTGATCTCGGGCAGGATGACCTTGAAAAATGCCTGCCGGGGGTCACAGCCGAGGTCCAGCGCCGCCTCAAACAGCTTGATGTCCAGCTGCTTGAGCTTGGGCGTGACATTGAAGATGACATACGGCACGTTGAATGCGATATGGGCGATGAGCAGCGTGGGAAAGCCCATGATGTTGTCGGGCAGGAAGTCCAGCTCAGACGCAAAGCGCTGGTATGCCACAAAGAGCATCATCAGGGAGATACCGGTGATGATCTCGGGGTTGACCGTGGTGATATAGGTGATATTCGTCACCAGCAGGCGGCTCTTGCGCCCCATGGAAGCGATGCCCAGAGACGCCGCAGTCCCCAGCACGGTGGCGATGACCGCCGAGAACAGTGCCAGATACAGCGACACCCACAGCGCGTGCAGGATGGACTCGTTGTGGAGCAGGCTGGTGTACCACTTAAAGGTAAAGCCGGTAAAGAGGGCGTAGCCCTTGCTCTGGTTGAAGCTGAACACGACCATGTACGCGATGGGCAGGTACATGAAGCAGAAGAACAGGATGACGTAGGCGCGCTGCATCAGACGCAGATGTTTCGTTTTCATCAGGACACACCCTCCATCTCATCCTCGTCGAAGCTGGACGTAAAGCTCATGCAGAGCAGCACGATGACCATCAGCACGAGGCTCATGGCAGAGCCGACATTGAGGTTGTAGCTGTTGCCGAGGAACTGCATCTCGATCAAATCGCCGATGAGCAGGTTGGAACCGCCGCCCAGCATACGGCTGATAACGAAGGTGGACACCGCCGGGACGAACACCATCGTGATGCCGGTGCTGATGCCGGGGATGCTCATGGGGATGAGCACCCGGAACAGAGTCTTGGTGGTGGAAGCGCCCAGGTCCTGCGCTGCCTCCACGATGCTCTGGTCGATTTTGGTCATGCTGGTGTAGAGGGGCAGGATCATATACGGCACATAGTTGTACACCATGCCCAGCACCACAGCGCCGGAGGTATTCAGCATGTTGTAGGGTTCAAGGCCGAAGACGCCCAGAACGGCATTCACAGGACCGTTGATGCTCAGCAGCCCCATCCATGCGTAGGTACGGAGCAGGAAGTTCATCCACATGGGCAGCATCACCAGCATCAGCATGATGTGCTGCTTGTTGACGCGCAGCCGGGAGAGGAAATAGCCCACCGGGAACGCGATGATGAGGCAGATGACGGTGGAGATGAGGGCCAGCAGCAGGCTGCGGGCAAACACCGAGCCATAGCCGCTGACGGTCACCAGATTGTCCAGCGTAAAGCTGCCGGTGGAGTCGGTGAGGGCGTAATACACCACGATGAATAACGGCACCACCGTGAACAGCACCATCCATACAAAGTACGGATAGGCCAGTTTCTTATCGTAAATCTTCATGCGGCCTCACCCCTCCGAACGCGACATGATATGGATCTCGTTGGGGCCGATGCGCATACCGATGGTCTCACCGGGCGTGCAGGCGCGGGTGGAATGGATGAGCCACTCGCGGCCCTCGCACTCCACATGCATCTCGAAGTGGACGCCCTTGAAGATGACGTCATTGACGACGCCCACCAGCTGGCCTTCCACCGGGGAGACCACTTCAATATCTTCGGGGCGGACGACCACCTGTACGCTCTCCTCCCGGGCAAAGCCGCGGTCCACACAGGGGAACTCGACACCCGAAAAGGAGACGAGAAAATCGCGGTGCATCACGCCGTCCACGATGTTGGAGTCACCGATGAAGTCGGCCACAAAGGCGTTCTTGGGCTCGTTGTAGATGTCCTCGGGGGTGCCGATCTGCTGCACCTTGCCGCCGTTCATAACGACGACGGTGTCAGACATGGTCAGGGCCTCTTCCTGGTCGTGGGTGACGTAGATGAAGGTGATATTCATCTCGCGCTGCAGGCGCTTGAGTTCCAGCTGCATCTCCTTGCGCAGCTTGAGGTCCAGGGCACCCAGAGGCTCGTCGAGAAGCAGGATCTCCGGCTCATTGACTAGGCTGCGGGCGATGGCCACGCGCTGCTGCTGGCCGCCGGACATCTGGCCGATGCTACGGCGCTCGAAACCCTTCAGGCCCACGACTTCCAGCATATCCCGCACTTTGCGGCGGATGGTCTCTTCGTCCATCTTCTTGAGGCGGAGGCCGAAGGCCACATTCTCAAAGACGTTCAGGTGGGGGAACAGCGCGTATTTCTGGAACACGGTGTTCACCGGACGCTTGTAGGGCGGTACGCCTGTGATGTCCTCCCCTTTCAGCAGCACTTTGCCGGACGTCGGTTCCAGAAAGCCCGCGATGAGGCGGAGGGTGGTGGTTTTGCCGCAGCCGGAGGATCCCAGCAGCGTCACAAACTCTTTGTCATGGATGTCGAGGTTCAGCCCATCCAGGATGCGCTGACCATCAAATTCCACTACGATGTCTCGCAGCGAAACGATCACCGAGTTGTTCATTTCTTTCCTATATCCTCCTTGTAACTCAGATACGAAAAAAGACAGGGGTTTACTCCCCCATCCTTCTATCGCATTAGGGTGACTTTGAGTCTGCTCCCTCGCCCATCCAATATGTGCTGGCTGTGGGAGCAGACTCATCCCCGCACAACATCCATGACGACCGTAACATTGCGCAGTTATTCTGCCCTGTCTTGTCTATCTTAAACAATCTTTGTCAAAATGTCAATCACTCTGCTGATGTTTGCCGAAACTTTGACTCCGAGGGGGCTTTTCCCACCCGGGTTTTACATCAATTTTGCATATAGCCATCTTTCTTGTTGTAGCATTCGTTTTAAGCAGGTTGAGCCACCGCCAAGGGAGCGCTCGTGTCACCCAATAGATTGAATCGGCAACGAGTAAAAGATGGATTCCGGTTGCAAATACAAACTAATGGAGGAAAAATCATGAACGCAGTAGGCATTGACGTTTCCAAAGGAAAGAGCATGGTTTGTGTTATGCGCCCCTTCGGAGAAGTGGTACTCGAACCCTTTGAAGTTTTACATACCGCCCAGAACCTGAACGATCTGGCTGGGAAGCTCAAAGCTCTGGACGGAGAAACCCGTGTCGTTCTGGAAGCCACCGGGAATTACCACGAACCAGTTGCTTTCGTTTTACACGATGCGGGCTTATTCGTTTCCGTAGTCAATCCCGTTTTGATTCATGACTACGACAACGACAGTTTAAGACATGTCAAGACGGATAGAAAAGACGCTGTTAAAATCGCCAACTATACGCTTGCCAAGTGGACACGGCTGAGACTGTTAAAGAAAGTTCTCGCTGAAGGCACTACTGCTGAAGAAATCGCTGATCTTCTGAAATAACTACTACGCTGCGGCGTGTAAATAAGCCCGACTTCCCTACTTCTGGGAGGCCGGGCTTTTGCTATTTAGTCTTCGAATTTGATAACGCCGCACTGTTTAAGTATAGCTATTATAATTTTAATTGTAGCGCCCATACTTAAACAAATCATATTGGCTATCTGCTCAGTTTGAGATTTTCCTTCGAGTCCTCGCATTTTTTGCATTAAAAGATCAATGCCGTTGTTCGTTTCAGTCTCTAAGATTTCATTAAATTCTTTATGCGTCATAACTGGCGACCTCCTTTCGGTTGGAATTTTAGCATAGTACATAGTGATTGCTCATCTATTATAGGATATATCGTAATATCTTGTCAATCTCTGTTTTGGATCATTGTGGAACCCTGTGTAGCAAAGTTTAGTTAACACTATGTCTGAACCATGATACACTCTTGTAAAAGGAGTGTTAAATCATGGAAAACAATAAGAAGCATGTGCCGGATTATGAAATTTCGACTTATGGCGAAGGATTCTTTACTTATACTGGAAACTCAGCCAACTCGATTGATGCGCTAAACAACATTCGTTCAAGACGAAATTCGCAAACGAATACCGAGTCAGATAAAGGAGGTACAGATGGGAAAAATAATAGAACTAATAAATAATTTTGATTCTCTATTTGGAATCTTCATTCCGGGAGCTGTCTGTGTCTGGTTTTACACAAAACTTTCCTTGAAGAAATATGAAGCCCAAGTGTACTTTATTATGAGCATTGCTATTGGCTATATAATTCAGTGGTTCGTTTACAATCACTTAGTTATGCCATTATTGGTTTATAATGTTCATATATCTTCTTTCGCATCAAGCCTCGTTTTTGCTATTGCTCTTGCTTTCGTTTATTACAAAGTAAAGAATAACTTTTTTGTAAGAAATATTTGCGTAAAGGTGTTTGGCATAGAATCAGGCGATAACCTTTGGACTCGGTTTTACGATGGAAAACGCGGAACTGCTGTGTATGTTTATCTTTCTAATGGGAAAATAATATTTGGACTTCTGACTTCTGCTGACAATGATTATCTTACTGTGGTTGGTCATTGTACAAGTGATAAGGTAGATAGTAATGAACCTTTGGTTGAAGATTCCGTGTTGTGCATCCCGATGTCAAAGGTTGATCGGTTTGAGTTAATATATACGAACGATACTTCTCCATACGAGCAATACAACATTAAGCGTTTTCTCGGAGAAAAGCATAAAAAGAAATAACTTCATTACCCACCCTACTGCTCGTGCAGTAGGGCTTTTCTTTTGTCACCATTCATACCCACAATTCTTGCACTTGAACTGTTTACTGGGTTTTGCTAGCGGTACAATCACTTCTGCACTTTTGTTTTCCGTTCTGCTTCAAGCTTTACAAAGTCAAGCCCATATAAATCTTCAAGCTCTTCGAGGACATGCTTGATACCGTACCCAATGTGCATCCTGTTAGCACCGAACACATAGTAGATTTTGGCCAAACTCCCCGGTTTGAGTCCAAGTTCTTCAAGATGACCATAGTAGCGACCTTCATTTGATGCGACAACTGGATAACGAAAATCCGTACCCCACTCATTAGTCCATCCATTGTACGAATGGATGTTGCAGCAGGTGTCGCCGATACAGTATTCAAGCTTACAGATGAGATCCATGATATCTTGATTGACTTCCATATTTTAATTCTCCTTTAGAAATCGCTTCCGCAGTTCTTGCAGTGCCACTGCTTACCTAATTTAGACGAAGCTACTCCAACGATAGATATTGACACGGCACGGTTTAGCGTGCTAATCTTTTCGGTGTTTGTGGATTTGCAGTAGGGACAGACGACACGCTTGCCGCTGGCGAGGTCTTGCTGCTCCTTGCGGGCTGCTTGTTGTGCTTCGGCTTTATGCAGTTCACGGAGACGCGCGTATTCTTGACGAGCCGCTTCGCGCTCGCGTTCAACTATGCCGGGATCAGCGAGATCGCGGAGATAATCACGATACCAACAAAGGAAATCATGGTTTATTTCATATCTATATTCATTAAAATCATTGAGCTGTGAGTCATTCTCTTTCTGTCTCTTTTCTATTTTTTCATATTCTATTTTTAGTTCAGGATGTTCTTCTAGTATACAATCAACAAAATATGTGCATGTTACAGCTTCTCTAAAATCTTCAAGATACTTTACCCAAGGATCTTTCCATAAAAATTCGTATTCCGGTTTGACTTTTAAGATTTTTTTGCAGCTTTATGCCATGCGTGTTTTTCCCAAAATGTTTGGGGAGCTGGGAACGCTAAGTCTTCTTTTATGATTCCAACTTTCATAAAGTCCTCTCAATCTCAACGAATAATTTTAACTGACCATTACGATTATTATATGATACGACAGTCAATAAGTCAATGATTGACCTTGGCAATAACTTTGATGGCACAATAGAAAAAACGGTCGAGTCCGCCAAGACACTTTCTGGGAAATGGAAACTTGTTCAAGATTTTATGCTTTTGGGGGACTTTGAAACAGGGCTTGCAAAAAAGTAGATGGAACCAAATTTGGCGATTTGACTAAAGATAAGGATAATTACAACAAATCTTTAATCGACAACTATGCCGCACAACTTACAACGATTGATAAGTCAGCTCAGAGGGTTGTATTAAAAGCGACTGAATTGAACGATGGTATTCAAGATATTATTCAAAGCACACTTGATGCAACAGCAGCAGGCCAAAAGATGAATTCCGTCCTATTCGAACAAACTGCAAGTGAATGGAAGGTAGCATTTCCTTATACAGCATAAAAGCACCTACAGTGCAGAACTGCGGGTGCTTTTGGGATAAATTCTCAGGTGTCGGCTTTCAGCTGCCGGGCCGTCAGGCAGAGGGCCTGCACGGTCTGGCCGTCCACGGTGTAGACAGAGCTGTCACCCGACACCATCATATAATAGCCATCGGTTCCAATGGCATAAGTCAGGATAATGGTGCCGTCAGCCGTCGTCACCTCTGCTGTCACCAGCGGGGCGTCAAAGCCGCAAGCGGAAAGGTCGGCGGCAGTGTCCTGCCCGGTGACATAGCTGGCCAGTGCGGCCAGCAGAGCGTCCGTCTTGCCGGTGTCCAACGCAGCATCCGGCTCATCTGTGAGCTGCCAGACGGTCTGATAGGTGGTGCTGTCGGCCTCTGTGGGCCGGGAAACAGCCTGCACTTTGACCGTCTCGCCGCTTTGGAGGGTGTAGCTCACAGCCTCGATGTCCGAGACTGTGATACCCGCCGGGCTGAACGCCCCAAATAGCTCCGCCTTCGTCTGCTCCATGCAGCGGAACTTGGCCGCGTCCACGGTATAGACAGCGTCGCCGCCCTCCCGCCGGACGTACACATCCCCGGTGACGGGGTTTTCTGCCCCCACGGTGAGGGTGGTGCGCTCCCCCGCCGCCGAAACATTTACGACAAGCTGGGGCGCGTCGAAGCCGTAGTCCTCGCCGGGCTGCGCCTCGAGCTGGCGCCTGGCCTTCATGCCTGCCAGCGCGGTCCGGATGGTGTTGCAGGCCGAATCGTCCAGATGGTAGGCCGGGTCCTCGGTCAGCGTCCAGCCGTCATCAGAGGGCCGGAGCGTCAGCATATCGCCGCCATACTGGATGGAGACGCTTTCCAGCGTAGCGGTGGTCACATCCAGCAGCGGGATGCTGCCGTCCTCGGCCTCGCTGGCGGCCTGTTCGGCCTTCTGGTTCGCGTGGGTCAGCAGGGTCAGCGCCGCCCCGGCGGAAAGGACGAACACCAGCAAAACGATGAGGGTATGCTGTTTTGCTTTCATGGCGTGCCTCCTTACTTGCGGCGTCGCAGCAGCACCACCACTGCGCCCACGGCCAGCACAGCCGCCGGGAGGATGAGGACGAACACCAGACCCAGCACAGCGGCGGTGTGACCCGAGATGGTGATGGGCGCAGCTTCCAGCGCCTTGGACTCCACGAGGGTGGTCCCCTCCTGCCCGGCCAGAGAGGCTGCGCAGCCCTGCAGGAAGGTCACGTTGCCGGGAACAGTCTGGTAGACGGCCTCGTTGTCCATGTTGCCGCAGTTGACCCAGATGACCTCTGCGCCGGTGCTGTTATTGGAAGCATAGGCTGCCAGTGCAAAGGGGCCGTCGGGGTCGCCGTCTTCCTGCTCGGCGGTGGTCATCTCATAGCCCGCCGCCTTGCTGTAGGAGCTCTCGGTACTGACCAGCAGAGCTTCCGAGGCGATGCCCTCCGTTTCAGTGATGGTGATGCCCTGCGCCATCTGCAGCAGGACGCGGCGGCTGGTGTCGATGCCGTCCAGCGTGCCGCTCTCAGTGTCGGTGGCGTAATCCGGCAGCAGATAGTAGGGGTAACCGTTCAGGTAATGGCCGCTGTCCCCTTCCACCACAAGGCCGGTCGTGCGGGTCAGGCCGAACTCGGCCATCAGGGCGTCAAGATTCGGGGTGGAGTAATAGCTGTCGGTGGTGAGCATCAGATGTCCGCCGTTTTTCAGGTAGGCGCGCAGGGCCGACATCTCATCCACGAGGCCGCCCACCGATGCAAAGTCCTGCTGCGGGTCATTGATGATGAGCAGGTCGCAGTCGTCCGGGATGGTGTCCGTCAGCAGGTCGAGGGGGCTGACGGAGAGGTTCTGGCCTTCCAGCGCGTCGGTCAGGGTGTCGGTGAGGCGCTGTTCGCCGTGGTTCGTCGTGTAGTAGGCGTGGAGCTCTTCGCCGCTGGTGATGCGGTAGATGGCAGCGGTAAGCTTATTTTCGCCGCCAAAGGTCACACTGTAGCTGCCGGTGGTGTAGTAGTCGGAGTAGTCATAATCGTAGAGGTCGGACGCCGCCAGCACGGCGCTCTTCTCCCCCGAAACGAGGATGAGACTGCCGTTCTCAGCCGACTGCACACCGTACTGGGCGGCGAAGGTCGGGTAGACGGCGGGGTCTTTCGTCTCCCACTTGATGTGGCTGCTCTCGGAGGCGTAGCGGTCCAGCAGCTTTGTGATGATGGCGTCCTCGCTGCCCGTCTCGGCCAGATAGTAGATGGTGACATCCTGCGTCAGGGCGTGGGCGATGTCCTTGGAGCTGTCGCTGAGGGTGTAGAGCCCGGCCTCCGAGAGGTCGAACTCGGTGTACTTCGTCGGAACGGCCCGGACGATGAGGTTGAGCAGGACGGCCAGCACGACCACCAGCACCGTGACCGCCGAGGCATAGATGCCGCTGCGTATCCGCAGACGTTCCAGCGTGCCTGCGCTTTTTTTCTCAAATTTCTTCATAGTCTGCCCCCTCTCAGTTCCAGCGGCGCTTCTCGATGCCCTGCGCCGTAAAGAAGAGGAAGAGCACCGTCACCGTCAGATAATAAACCAGCGTCGGGATGGAAAAGCTGTTGTTGACGAACTCCTCAAAGGGCGCAAACAGGCAGAGGGCGCTCAAGACAGCACTGAACGCTTCGGTGAGCCATGCGCTGCGCAGCAGGAACAGGGCGCTCAGCCCGGCACAGAGGGCCGCAAAGCAGAAGCAACCCAGCGTGAAGCTCCGGGTGCGCAGGCCCACCGCAAGGGAGGCTCCCGCCGACAGAGCCGTAAAGACCACCAGTGCCACGGCGCTCCCGGCGTTGAACATACTGCGGAGGCTGGGCATCATATAGGCCAGCAGCAGAGCCGAAAAGCCCATGACTGCCGCGATGATCTGGTTCTCCGTGAGGCCGGAGCAGAACTCGCAGACGGCAATGGCCGCACAGCCCAGCAGGAAATAGCACAGCAGCGCGGCGAAATTTGCCCCGAAGGCCGAGGCCGTGCCGCCCAGCAGCCAGAGCACGACGATCATGACGCCGTCGGCCAGACAGGGCAGCGCGAACACGGTGCAGAGGGCCAGATACTTGCCCACCACGATGCCCCACACGGACACCGGGCTGGTGAGAAGCAGCTGGTCGGTGCGGGCGCGGCGCTCTTCGGCCAGCGAGCGCATGGCCAGCACCGGAAAATAGAGCAGCAGCACGAAGATCGTGCGGTAGAGCGTATAGTAGCCAAAATCCGTCAGGCCGTAACCGAGGTTCAGGGCCAGAAAATAGATGCCGGAAGCCGCCAGCAGAAAGGCCGTGAGCACATAGCCCATCATTCCGTGAAAAAAGCTGCGCAGCTCCCGCTTGTAGATGGCAAGCATCGAATCAGTCCTCCTTTTTATCCGAAGTCTCTTCCGGAGCCGTCAGCTCAAGGAAGAGTTCTTCCAAATCGCGCTCTTCGGCGGCAAGGTCCACGACAGCGGCCAGATGCCCCTGCGACAGGATGAGCGCCTTATCACAGACGGCCTTCACTTCACTGAGGATGTGGCTGGACAGGATGACCGTGTGGGTTCGGCCCAGCTCCCGGATGAGGCGGCGCAGCTCGATGACCTGCGCCGGGTCGAGACCCACGGTGGGTTCGTCCAGAATGATGAGCTGCGGACTGCCCAGCAGTGCCTGCGCCACGCCCACCCGCTGGCGGTAGCCCTTCGAGAGGCTGCGGATGAGCCGGGGCAGAACGTCTTCCAGACCGGTACGGCGGGCGGCAGACTGCACCTGCGCCGGGCGGTCTGCTTTCTTGACGCCTTTCAGTTCGGCGGCAAAGTCGAGATATTCGGCCACCGTCATCTCCGGGTAAAGGGGCGGCTGTTCCGGCAGATAGCCCACGCAGGCCTTGGCGGCGTCGGCTTCCTCGGGCAGCGGATGGCTCGCCACCGTCACCTGTCCCTCCGTGGCGGCGAGGTAGCCGGTGAGGATGTTCATGATGGTGGACTTGCCGGCACCGTTCGGCCCCAGCAGGCCGTAGATGACGCCGTCCTCCACCGTGAAAGAGATGTCATCCACTGCAAGGCGGCTGCCGTATTTCTTGGTAAGGTGGGATACTTCTATCACAAAAAACGCTCCTTCTCTGCGGGTGTCCCCGGGAATATCTGCATCATTCTAGCCCGAAAATGTGTCAGAAATAAGATAAACCTGTGTGCGTTTCCAAATATTGTTTCTTTTGCGCTGGTGCGGCAGTTTTCGCGGCCGGACGCAAAAAGAGCGCCGCTCCCCGCAAAGGGAACGACGCTCTTGGAAGCCTTGTAATTGTTGCAATTACTTACGACCGAAACGCTTGTTGAAGCGCTCAACACGTCCGCCGGTGTCGACCAGCTTCTGCTTACCAGTATAGAAAGGATGGCACTTGGAGCAAACTTCGACGTGGATCTCGGGCTTGGTGGAACAAGTCTTGATGACGTTGCCGCATGCGCAGGTGATGGTGCAGTCAACGTAGTTCGGATGGATACCCTGTTTCATTCTTTTCACCTCATTTCTGGTTCTGACTTATTGGGGCCATATTTAATGTATGTGCCCATCACAACCTTCAATATCGGCTACCCCCTCGAGCGGCCTTGGAAACGATTGCTTTAGTATTATATCACTCTCCAAAAAAATTGCAAGAGGATATTTTAACTTTTTTGCACTTTTTTCTGGAAAGTCCTTCTCTCCGCCCCGGAAAACGAACAAGCCCGGCAGAAAACTCTGCCGGGCCGTTTCTGATCCCTCCAGCCTCACCTGGGAATGGGCGTTCCGGCTCCCGCAGGACGGCTGCTTTCCGCAAAAGCAGCTGTCAGAGCCAGAGTTCCAGGACAAGGCTTATCTGCATCGCATCTAAAAGACACGATGAAACGAATTTACTGGACAAAGTAAACGCCGTCGGCACCCTCTGCATCCGAGATGGCTACCATGAGCAGCTCGTCCTCGTCCGTCCAGGTAAAGATGCAGGCGTAGCGCAACTCCTCGCCGTTGTAGTCGAAGATGACGCCCACGCTGCCGTCGTCGAGATACTGGTAAGTGCCGTTCAGCGTGCCGCCGCACAGTAGGTCGTCACCTTGCTGGCCTCTATCTCGGAGCAGATGCTCTGGATGTACTCCCGTGCCTGCTCTCCCCTGCCGTTCTCGATGCAGGCGGAGATGTATTGCAGATGGTGGCGCAGGTCGTGGCGGTAGGCGCGAGTCTGCTGCTGCGAGGTGCGCAGGGCCTCGATCTCCCGCACCGCCTGACCGACCTGCAATTTGAGGTTATTCCGGTTCTGTTCCAGCTGGCTGCGGGTGCGCTCCTCTGCCGAGACCCGGAGGACAAAGACGATATATGCCACGCTGCACACGAAGGGCATGAATTCCACCGCCGCCTGATTGCCCTGGGCGAGAAGGTCGGTGTAGATGCGGGTCACATAATCGAAAAGGTAGCCTGCCAGCGGCACTACGCCGAACAGAAGCTGCATCGAGCGCGGATACCGGGCAAAGCTGCGGGCCGCCGGGGCAACATAGCGCAGCAATACCGCCAGCAGCGGCAGCGTGACCACCATCTCGACGGCGGGCTGCAGCCAGTCGATGCCCGGCACCATCGCAATAACCAGCAGCGCCACCCAGCGCCGGAGCTGACAGCACAGATACGCCGCAAGCACCGAGATGGTGGGCCAGAGCCATTTTCCGCTGAGGACGCTGAGGATGATGGCAAGCGGCAGATGGGTGATAAGCGGATACGTCTCCTGCATCGCCATCCAGCTACCCTTATAAGTAATGAGCGCCTGCATCAAGAGCATGGCTGCTGAGCCGACCGCCAATATAATGCAGTTTTTCTTCGTCCAGTGGATGTCACAGAACGCCGCCGAGAGTGCGATGCCAAAGAGCGCCACGGCAACGCCGTTTGGTACAGTAAGAGCGTTCACTACATGACCACCTGCTTTCGGTCAAAAATATAGCTCAGGTAGCGGTCCTTCGTTTCCGAATACTTCCCATGGGGCAGCGGCACCACGGCTCCGTCCTGCATCGTGATGGAGCGGGCTGCGATGTTGGCGATATACTCCATATTGATAAGGAAGGAGCGGTGGGGACGGAGGAAATTCGGGTATTCCACGAGCTGGTCGCAGAGGTCGTCCAGCCGGCCCATGCTTTCCAGCACGACGCCGTTGTTCAGGTGAAACGTGAGCGTCCGCCCCATCACCTCGCAGTAGACCAGCTCTTCCAGCTCCAGGCGGACGATGCCGCTCTTGCTCCGGAGGATGAGGCTGTGCTTCTGCTCCCTGGTGCAGGCCGCACAGGCCGAGTCCATCAGGCGGAAAAAGTCCTCTCTCCGGATGGGCTTGAGCTGGTAATACCATGCATCCACCGCGTAGGATTCCACCGCAAACTCCGTGCTTGAAGTAAGGAAGATGATCTTCACATTCGAGTCATATTCCCGTATCTCCCGGGCCGCAGCCATCCCGTTTTCGCCCGGCATCAGGACATCCAGCAGGATGATGTCGAAGCGCGTTCCCTTCTCCACCTCCGCCATCAGCTCGACCGGGCTTTGATAAGACGTATGGGCAAAGTCCTGCCCGCGGTCAGCAGCATATTCTTCCAGCAGAGCTTCCAGCCGTCTGGTCTCTTGGGTCTCGTCGTCACAAAATGCGATCTTCAGCATAAGGGGATCTATCCATTCCCTTCTTTGTTTATTCTCTTCTATAGTATAGAGATTCTTGCATTTTTCGTCAAGTTGTGATGGCAGCCCACTGGGCTGATTGCTTGCCGTCTGCGGGTGGCTGTGCTGATCCACCAACGATCATTTTTGCACAGAAAATGAGCCTCCTGCATTGGAAAATCGATGCAGGAGGCTTGTTATTTACATATTATGAGGGAACCGTAATTTATAATTTCGCACCCGGCAATCAATGAAAAATACCACAGGAAAATGACGCAGAAAAATATTCTTTTCAACCCGCCTGCTGCCGCTTGTCCAGGCGCATCTTATCCGCAATCATCGCGATGAACTCCGAGTTGGTCGGTTTACCGCGCAGATTGTGGATGGTGTAGCCGAAGTAGCTGTTCAGGGTGTCCACATCGCCACGGTCCCATGCCACCTCGATGGCGTGGCGGATGGCCCGCTCTACCCGGCTGGCGGTGGTGCCGTTTTTCTTGGCGATCTCCGGGTACAGGCGCTTGGTGACGGCGTTGATGTACTCCGGCTCGTTCATGGTGAGCAGAATGGCATCCCGCAGGAACTGGTAGCCTTTGATGTGGGCAGGGACGCCGATCTGATGCAGAATGTCCGTGACCTTCAGCTCGTCGCTGTCCACGCTGGCCGTGATAAGCCGCTTCTGGTGGCCGTGGGCGACTTTGAGCACCCGGCTGGCAAGGACATTCTCGTCGAAAGGTTTGACAAAGTAGTAGGCGAAGCCCTCATCCAGCAACTCCTGGACCATTTCCTCGCTCTGGAAGGCGCCGGTGACGAAAAACGTGGTGTGCGTTTCGCCGGCGGCGACATATTTCTGCTTGACGGCCAGAGCATCCAGCCCGGGCATGAAGGCATCCAGCAAAACCACCTGCGGCCGCACCACAAGCATCTTCTGCAAAATCTGAAGGCCGTCTTTTTCCACGACGGTCACTTCTACGCCTTTTTGCTCCAGTGCCTCTCGACAGGCTGCCGTAACATCCGCACTGGTATCCGACATCAAAAATCTTACTTTATCCATCGTACTATCCTCCAATGTGTGCAGTTCCCTTTACAGTCTAGATTTTACCATATTTTACCATGGATTGCAACAGGAAATTTTTACATTTTCTGGAATTTTCACGAAAATCTTCTTATTCATTCTGCGGTCTGCGCTTCGGCACCGTTTTGAACGGCGTTTTTTGCCTGTTCGAGCATCGTCTGGGCGAAAATCCCGTAGCCTCGGGTGGGGTCATTGACCAGAACATGGGTCACAGCACCCACAAGGCGCCCATTTTGGAGGATGGGGCTTCCGCTCATGCCCTGCACGATGCCGCCGGTCGCAGACAGAAGCGAAGGGTCGGTCACCCGGATGACCAGATTCCGGCGGGGGTCGGCGTCGCTGACCCGCTCGATCTGGATGCGGTAAGCGCGGGGCGCTTCCCCCTCGATGGTAGCCCATATCTCAGCGGGGCCGGTGACGACTTCCTGCGCGAACGCGATCTCCCGCAGCTGGCCCGAGAAGTGGGTGCGCGTCGTGCCGTAGACGCCGTTCTCGCCATTGATGCGGATAGTGCCGATGGCGTGGGCGCTCAAGAAATGGCCCTTTAGCTCACCGGGGCTTCCGGCTGTTCCGGCACTGCAGCCGGTTATCTCGCAGGGAACGATCTCGCCGCTTCGCAGGGCGACGCTTTCGCCTGTGTCGCTGTCGCTGATGGGGTGGCCCAGTCCCGCAAATACGCCGAGCTCCTCGTCAGCAAAGGTCAGTGTACCCACACCGGCAGAGGAGTCCCGCACCCACATTCCGGCCCGCCACTGCCCGGCGGCACCGTCCCACACTGGGGTCAGGGTAGTCAGCTTCTGCTCACCGCTGCGGATATACACGACCTCCACGGACTGCCCCTCGGCAGCGTCCAGAGCTTCCTTTACGGCTTCATTGCTCTCGGTGCGGGTCTGCCCGATGCAGATGACCCGGTCACCGAGGTGAAGCCCGGCCTCCTTGGCGGGATTCGATGTCCCGCCGCCAGCCTGCCCGATCTCCGAAAATCCCACGATGAGCGCCCCTTCGGAGAACATCTTGACGCCGAACGGTGTACCGCAGACGGTCACTCTGGGCCGCTCTGTCACCACCGCCCGGATGGTTTTGATGGGGAGCCACCCGCCCAGCGTCAGCGTCGTCTGGTAGCTGCCCACCGCCCGGGTGCTGGCAACATTCTGGCTCCCATAGCCACGCTGTGGCTCGACCCATGCAAAGCGGGGGAGATATAAGGCTTGTCCCGGCTCCAGATAAACTCGGTCCGGCAGACAGCTGTACAGCCAGCCCAAAGCTGCCGCAAGAGCCAGCAGCAGATATGCCGCCGCAAGCTTTGCCCGCTGCATTCTCTTCACGCCCATGGCCTCCCTCGCTGTTTTTGGGGTTATTATGCGGAGGCAATGAGGGAATTATCCTTCGGCAGTTGACTTTTGCGGCAAATCTTGCTACTATAAATAAAGTTTCCGTGCGGGAGTGGCGGAATGGCAGACGCGCTGGTTTTAGGCACCAGTTCCAACGGAGTGAGGGTTCGACCCCCTTCTCCCGCATAAAAAATGACCTCAAGCTCAGGCTTGAGGTCATTTTTTATCTTGCAGAGAAGAGGGGGCGAACAGCACGGCCGCCCGCAGGCGGCAAGCAATCAGCCCGGTGGGCTGTTGCTTAGTGCGCGGGTCCCACGAGTCAGGAATGTCTACGGGGACCGCAGCCGCTGATGGCCCCAAGCTCAGGCTTGAGGTCATTTTTTATCTTGCGGAGAAGAGGGGGCGAACAGCACGGCCGCCCGACAGTTCGTACCATGATATGGACAAATAATCCCCTTGATGAATCAGGCCGCTGTCTCTGTTTTACGGAGACGGCGGCCTGATTCATTATTTTTGACTACTTTTTGTCCCGGGGAAACCCCGGAAAAATCCTGCTATGACCTACTTTTTCTGACTACGATTCTGACTACAAAGTACCCGGCAAAAGCAGGCAGTATCGCGCAGTATCTGGCAGTATCCGACAGACGCAGATAACAAAAAATCCACGAAATATCGACTTTTCATCGACATTCCGTGGATATCTTCTGGTGCGAGGGAGGGGATTTGAACCCCCAAGGATAAACCACACGCACCTCAAACGTGCGCGTCTGCCAGTTCCGCCACCCTCGCATATGAAGTTTTGATGCAATCCGTGTTTTCTAACAGCTCTGAGGTTCAAGCCGTATCGCTGACTGCTCAAGTATAATACCATACTCCCCCGGCGATGTCAAGCGTTTTCATAGATTTTTTTGCCATTCATATCTTGTAAATGGAGTTTCCGTGCAGAAATGACTTAAGAAGGAGGTTTTTGAAAATGACTTTTTTCAGATCCAGCAAACATCAAAGATTGTTGTGGAGCCTTTTGCTGCTTTCTGTCGGGGCGGCGGCGGGGTTCGGACTGGGGATATTCTGCGGTGCAGAGCCGCCCATAGGCTGCCGGGAGAGCGACCTGACCCCGGTGCCGGACGAAAGCTTCGTCTCCCCTGCCTCGGCGTCCTCCGTAGAAATGTCCCCGGAGCCGGAGCCGATGCCCGAGAAGTGGGTCTGTCTGACCTTCGACGACGGCCCCAGCAAGACGACGCCGGACGTTCTGTCCGCACTGAACCATGCCGGAGTAAAGGCGACCTTCTTTGTAGTCGCCACCGGCAACAACGACAAATATCTTCCTCTTATCTCTGAGGCTGCTGCCGCCGGGCATCAGATCGCGCTCCACTCCGCCTCCCACGAGTACAGCGACATCTACCAGAGCGCGGACGCTTACTGGAAGGACATCGACCTGTTAAAGGAACGCCTCTCCCCTTACGTCCGGGCCGACGGCCTGTGGTATCTGCGCTTCCCGGGCGGCAGTACCAACACCGTGAGCCGCCGCTACGGCGGGCGCGGGCTGATGCAGCAGCTCAAAGAAGAAGTCACTGCAAAAGGCTACGCCTATGTAGACTGGAACGTCTGCGCTGAGGACGCTGTGGGCGGCAAGCCCAGTGCAGGCACCATCTTCCGCAACATCGTGCGGGAGACCGGCGAGCAGACCCAGTGCATCGTGCTGATGCACGACTCGGCCACCACCCGCACCACCGCCGAAGCCCTGCCCGACATCATCCAGTGGTACAAGGACAACGGCTTCACCTTCCTTACCGTAGAGCAGGCCGTCCCCCTGCCCACAACATAGCAAAAAGCCCCGGAGGGCCTGCCAGACGGCAGACTTTCCGGGGCTTTGGCGCGTAGAAACAGCTTACTCAGCGGCCTGATTGAACAGGACGAAGGCGCGATAAGCCATGTACAGGTCGGTCTTGTGGATGACCTCGAAGGGAGAGTGCATGGACAGCACAGGCACACCGATGTCGATGACGGGGATGCCGCGGTTGGCAACATACTTTGCGATGGTGCCGCCGCCGCCCAGGTCGAGGCGGCCCAGCTCACCGATCTGCCATGCAACGTCGTCGGCGTCCATCATGCGGGTGACATAGCCCACCAGCTCGGCAGAAGCGTCGTTTGCAGCGCTCTTGCCGCGGCTGCCGGTGTACTTGAACAGCGCGATGCCGCGGCCTGCGTAGGTGCCGTTCATCGGCTCGAAAGCGCTGGCCCAGCTCGGGTCGTAAGCAGCGGTGACGTCGGCGGACAGGCAGACACTGTTGCGGAATGCAATGATGTCGTCCTGACCAGCGGTACGGCAGAGCTCCTGCATGAAGTGGAAGACGTACATGCTCTGCATACCGGTGACGCCGTCAGAGCCGATCTCTTCCTTATCGGTCAGGACGCAGACGGTAGTGAAGGCAGGATCCTTGGTGGCGATCTCGGCCATCAGAGCGGGATATGCATCGACGCGGTCATCGTGGCCGTAGCTGCCGATCATGGAGCGGTCGAAGCCGACGTCGCGGGACTTATAAGCGGGGACGATCTCGATTTCAGCGCGTGCAAAATCCTTCTCGGTGATGCCGTACTTCTCGTTGAGGAGGATCATGGTGTTCAGCTTGACAGCTTCCTTCACTTCCTCGTCGTCCACAGCGTCGGAGCCGATGAGGATGTTCAGTTCCTCGGCGCGGATGCCGTCGCTCAGCTTGCGCTCGCCCTGCTCAGCGCCCAGATGGGGCAGCAGGTCGGTGATGCAGAAGACGGGATCGTTCTCGTCCTCGCCCACGTTCACGGAGACGGTGGTGCCGTCAGCGCGGGAGAACACGCCGTGGATCGCCAGCGGCATGGTACCCCACTGGTACTTGCGGATGCCGCCGTAGTAGTGGGTCTTGAAGTAGCTGAAGTGGTCGGACTCGTACAGCGGGGTCGGGCGCAGGTCCAGACGGGGGCTGTCGGTGTGAGCGATGACCAGATGGAAGCCGTCCTCGAAGCTGCGGGTGCCGATGGTGGAAGCCACGATGGCCTTGCCCAGCTGGCTGAAATAGACCTTGTCGCCGGGGGCGTAGGTCTTCTTCGGGTCGAACTGCTGGTAGCCTGCGTCCTTGAGCATCTGCTCGCTCTCAGCGGCCACCTCGCGCTCGGTCTTGCCTGCGTCGAGGAATTTCTTGTAACCCTCAGCGAATGCGTGGGCCTCCTGCTTGACGGCGGCGGACTTGTCGCCGACGTAAGCGGGCTTAAACAGCAGCTTTTCAGCCAGCTGCTGGTTCGGAGTTTTTTCTGCCATAGGATCTCTCCTGCCTTTCTGTTTTCTTACACTTGTTGGAAGCTGTTTTCACGGCCATTGCACACCGTCTGAACGGCCTTTTTGCCCGCAGACTGCGTTGCTTTCTCTTGCGATCCGTCAGGATCGCTGCGAAAAATCGCCTTGCCTGCAAGCAAAAATCCTCGTTCATCCGGCACACTCTGGCCATGAAAACAGCTTCATCTATCAAAGACCCGCAGGTTTTTGGCCTGTCGGTTCTTCTTCATTGGTTGAGATTCAGCCGCCGTAGAGCCGGGTATAGACGGCGTAGCTGGCGGTTATCTTTTCGACGTAATGGTGCATCTGGTTATAAGGGAAGCCTTTCAGGGTCTGCCCGTCGGAGGAATGTTCTTCCATCCGCAGCAGATTATCTACTGTCCCCCATCCGCTGTGGTAGGCGGCGGCAGCGGTAGCCACATCGCCGCCGTACCGCTCCATGCAGAGATGGATGTAGTAGCAGCCGAAGCGGATGCTGACGTCAGGGTCGTAGAGGTCATCGAAGGTCAGGCCCTCATCCGGCGCAATTTTGCTGCGCAGCCAGATAAAGGTCTCCTCGGTCATCTGCATCAGCCCCCGGGCCTCCACGCTGGAAGTGGCGGCGGGGTCGAAGCCGCTCTCCGTGCGGATGAACGCATAGACCAGCAGCGGGTCGAGCTCGTATTCTGCGGCCCACTGCTCCACCTGCTGGCTGTATTTGCGGGGGTAGAGCAGCCGGTCGGCCTCCCGGGCAAGGGGCGGCAGAACCGTCAGGAGCACTGCCGCGATGCAGACCAGCACCACCAGTCTGCGCAGCAGTCGGAACAGCGTTTTCAAGCGTGGCATCCCTCCCCGATGAGAGCGTCACAGAGCTCGTTTGCTGCCTTCGCCAGCGCCTCACGGGTGGAGGTGTTGGGCAGAATGTAGTCTGCCCTGGCGGTCAGCACGGCCTCTGGCGTCTGGGCGTTGAGGCGGCGGGAGGCCATCTCAGGCGAGATGCCGTCCCGGGCTGCAATGCGCTCCACGCTGACTTCAAACGGTGCCGTGACCACGCAGAGCTTGTTGCACTCGGCCTCTGCCGCCGTGCCGATGATGACCGCACCATCCAGCACAAAGAGCTTCGCCCCCGCCTGCTGCGCGGCCTGTTTGGCGGCGCGGATGCGTCGGACGATCTCCGGGTGGGTCAGCGCGTCGAGCGCAGCTTTCCCCTCGGGCGTTGCAAAGGCGCGGTCGGCCAGCAGGCGGCGGTCAAGGGTGCCATCTTCCTTTATAATATCTGCCCCGAAGCGCTCAGCCAGCCGGGGCAGCAGCGGCGAACCCGGAAGCAGGATCTCTCGGGAGAGCTGGTCGGCGTCGGCCAGCGGGATGCCCCGGGCCGCGAACACTGCCGTGACCGTCGATTTGCCGCAGCCGCTGCGTCCGGTGATACCCAGCGTCATCATAGCTTTATCACCCGGAACGCAGCTGCGCGGATGAGGCGGTTATAGACAGCCATGGACAGGCCGTCTTTCTGGGGGCAGCGGGCGTAGACCACAGCATCGCCCTGCTCATCCAGCGCACGCAGGGAGCGGAAGATGTGCTTTGCCTGGTCGGCTCCGTCGCCCTCCCGGCCATACTCCACGCAAGGCACACCCAGCTTTTCGGCCTCGCCGGTAAAACAGAGGCAGCTGGGGTTCTCGGCGGCGTGGGCATCCACATAGGTTTTGAACTGCTCGAAGGTGCCGTCCAGAAGGGTCACATCTGCCTTGGGGGCGTAGTGCTTATACTTCATGCCGGGGCTGCGGACGACCGCGCCCTCCGGTAGCTTCTCGAGGATGGCCTTGGAGACTTCCACTTCCTCGCCCAGCGCACGCTCGAGGTCTTCCAGCGTGATGTGGCCGGGACGGAAGAGGGTGGGCTTTTCGCCCACCACCGACACGACGGTGGACTCCACGCCCCAGTCGCACTCGCCGCCGTCCAGAATGAGGGGCAGGCGGCCGTCCATATCGGTAAAGACATCCTGTGCGTTAGTGGGGCTGGGCTTGCCGGAGAGGTTGGCCGACGGGGCCGCAAAGGCACAGCCGCTGGCTTCAATGACAGCCCGTGCCACCGGGTGGCTGGGCATCCGGATGCCCACGGTGTCCAGACCGGCACAGCACTCCGCTGCCACCTCGGGGCCGCGGGGCATGATGATGGTCAGCGGGCCGGGACAGAACGCCGCCATCAGCAGCTGGGCGCGTTCCGGCACTTCGCTGACGAGGCCGTGCAGCATCTCAGGGCCTGTGACGTGGACGATGAGGGGATTGTCCTGCGGACGTCCCTTCGCCACAAAAATCTTGCTCACAGCCTCGCCGTTGCGGGCATCGGCCGCGATGCCGTAGACTGTCTCGGTAGGCAGGGCTACCAGCTCGCCCTGCCGCAGAAGCTCGGCTGCGCGGGCAATGCCCTCTGCGTCAGCCGGGCGGACTTCAGTATTGATACTCATACGAATCATCGCTCTTTTCTTCTGTAAAGCAATTATTCTTTACAGCTTTTTGTGCGCATTTCACGCATATTTATGTGTTTAACTTTTGCAGTTTCTCGGCCTGCTCACGGGTGGCGAGGGCGTCGATGATGTCGTCCAGATTGCCGTCCATGATCTTGTCGAGGTTGTGTACCGTCAGGCCGATCCGGTGGTCGGTGCAGCGATCCTGCGGGAAGTTATAGGTGCGTATCTTCTCGCTGCGGTCCCCTGTTCCCACCTGACCGGCGCGATCGGCGTTGATGGCGTCCTGCTGCTCCTTCTGCTTCTGGGCCAGCAGGCGGCTGCGCAGGATCTCCAGAGCCTTGTCCTTGTTCTGGAACTGGCTGCGCTCGTTCTGGCACTCGACCACGGTTCCGGTTGGGATGTGGGTGACGCGGATAGCGCTGGACGTCTTGTTGATGTGCTGGCCGCCCGCACCCGAAGAGCGGAAGGTGTCAATGCGCAGATCTTTCATGTCCAGCGCAAAGTCCACCTCTTCGGCCTGCGGCATCACGGCCACGGTGGCCGTCGAAGTGTGGATGCGGCCCTGCGTCTCCGTCTCGGGTACACGCTGCACCCGGTGGACGCCGCTCTCGTACTTGAGGCGGTTGTAGGCGCCCCTGCCATTGACCGCAAAGACAGCTTCCTTGGTTCCGCCGAGTTCCGTCTCGTTGAGGTTCAGCAGCTCCATCTCCCAGCCCCGGCTCTGGACGTACATGGTGTACATCCGCACGAGGCTGTGGGCGAACAGCGCAGCTTCCTCGCCGCCGGCACCGGCGCGTATCTCCATGATGACGCTTTTCTCGTCGTTTGCGTCCTTCGGCAGCAGCAAAATTTTGAGATTATTTTCCAGCTCTGCCACATCCTGACTTTTTTCGCTCAGTTCCTGCTGTACCATAGCCTTAAAGTCCGCGTCGAGGGGCTCATCCCCTTCCAGCAGGGCTTTCGCCTGTGCCAGATGGTCCTGCGCAGTGGTGAGGGCGTGGTAAGCGTCCACCACCGGCTGTGCTTCATGGTACTCCTGCATCAGGCGGCGGAACTGCGCCGGGTCGGCGGCAGTTTCGGGCTGATTGAGACGGATAGAAAGTTCTTCGAACCGGCGGCAGACGGCCTCCATTTGGGAAGTCAGATTCGGCATATCAGGCAGTTCTCCTTACAAAACAGTTTCTGAATGTGCTGTTCCGCCGGGCTATTCCTGGCCCGGTTTGATGACCTTTTTGATGTTCTTCTCGATCTTCGCCCGGGGCAGCATGACCTCGCGGCCACAGCCCGTGCAGCGGATCTTGAAATCCATGCCCACCCGCAGCACCTCGAAGCTTGCTGCTCCGCAGGGGTGCTGTTTGCGGGTGAGGATGGTATCGCCGACTGCAATATCCATATTGAATCCCTCCTGTCTGCACATTTATAGTACAGGCCGTGTGTCCAAAAGAGAGACACACATCTATAGTATAATCCAAACTCGTATAAAATGCAAATGCAGCTGCATATGGTTTTGTAGCTGCAATGCTACCCAAAAAACAGAGAAAGAGGAATGAAAGATGATGCAAGCGTTTCGTACCGAAAACAACTACCGCAATGCTTCCCGCCTGAGCGCCGCCGAACTGCGGGCCGCGATGGCCAGCCGCGAGATCTTGCAGAGCACGGCGCTGGCCTTCGACACCCAGCGTCAGCTCCGGTTCGAGCTGGGCGGCTGCCGGGCTGTAATGCCCTTCGGGCAGTGCGCCGACGGGGCCGACACTGGCAGCGTACGGGACATCGCCGTACTGACGCGGGTAGGCCGACCCACCTGCTTTGTCATCGAGGGCATCGACACCGACGAAAACGGACAGACTGTCTACCGCCTCTCCCGCGCCGAAGCCCAGCGGATGTGCAAGGCCGAATACCTCGACCAGCTCCAGCCCGGCGACATCCTGCCCTGCATCGTGACCCACATCGAGCCCTTCGGCGCGTTCTGTGACGTAGGCTGCGGCATCAGCGCCTTGCTGCCCATCGACTGTATGTCGGTGAGCCGTATCTCCTCCCCTGCCGACCGGGTCAGCGTAGGGCAGCAGATACTCTGCGCCATCAAGAGCCGGGACGTACAGGGGCGGTTCGTGCTGACCATCCGGGAGCTGCTGGGTACCTGGGCCGAGAACGCTGCCGCATTTACGGTGGGCGAAACGGTGGTGGGCATCGTGCGGAGCGTGGAAGAGTACGGCACCTTCATCGAGATAGCGCCCAACCTCGCGGGCCTCGCCGAGACTGCCCCGACCTGCGCCCCGGGCAGGCTGTAAGCGTCTACATCAAGAACATCCTGCCCGAGAAGATGAAGATAAAGCTCGTCATTGTCAACCATGCCCTCAGCCAGAGCCACCGCTTCGAACTGCGGTACTTCATCACCGAGGGCCACCTCGACCACTGGCTCTACTCCACCCCCGAAAGCCACAAGCGCATCGAGACGGATTTTTCGGTCATGGCTTGCAATCCGGCGTGAAACCCTTTATACTATAGTTAATACTATAGAACACGGGAGATGGGAGTAACAATGGCCGCCAACGATGCTTTTACCGCCGGTGTGCGTCCCGGTGGGCTGACCAACAGCACCGAGATACGATTGCTGCTGTGTTATCTTGTCAAGAACGCCGGGCCTATCACACGGACGGAGATCGAAAACGCCCTGATGGAAGAGGCTTTGGTAAATTATTTTGAGATCGGCTCCTGCCTGGACGACATCGCCAGGCAGCAGCTCGTGACAGTGGAGGGCGACCGGTACACCATCACCGACAAGGGCCGGAAAGTGGCGCAGGAGCTGGCCTACGACCTGCCCCGCAGTGTGCGGGAAAAGGCGGTCGCCGCCGTGCTGCGCAGCCAGACCTGGGCGCGCAAGGAAGCCGAGTACAGCGCCCGCATCAGCGAAAAGGCCGACGGCCATTGCTCTGTGCGCTGTCAGGTGAAGGCACTGGACAGCGAGCTGTTCTGTCTGGACATCGGCACTCCCGACCGGCTGAGCGCTGAGATGGTAAAAAAGCAGTTCATTTTGAAGGGCAATGAGATTTATCAGATGCTCATCACCAAATTGACCGAAGAAGAGAAATAGCATAAAAGCCCGCTGCACGTTGGTTTCGTGCAGCGGGCTTTTTGTCAGATCAAGATACAGATGAGTCCGGTACAGCCCTCGTTGATGACCCGTTCCAGCGTCTCCTGCAAACGGCCCCGGGCCTCCTGCGGCATATGGAGCAGCTTGTTCTGCAGGCCGTCGTTGACCAGCTCGTGGAGGCTCTTGCCGAAGATGTTCGACTCCCACAGGCGGACGGGGTCGTCCTCGAAATCCTGCAAAAGGCTCTGCACGAGGTCTTCGCTCTGCTTCTCCGTCCCGACGATGGGACTCAGCTCGGTGTGGATGACAGCTTTCATCATATGGATGGACGGCGCGCTGGCCTCGAGACGGACGCCGTACCGCCCGCCCTGCCGGACGATCTCGGGCTGTTCCAGCGAAAGCTCGTCGATGGACGGCATCACGATGCCGTAGCCGGTGGCCTCCACCTGCTCCATCGCACTGCGTATCTTCTCGTAGGCACGCTTGGCTTTGGCCAGCTCGATGATGCAGGGCATCAACCCTGCTTCGTCGCCGATTTCGAGGCCCGTCTGCTCGCTGAGCACCTTATAAAACACCTCGGGCTTGAGCAGCACCGTGATGCGGACCACGCCGTCGGCGAGATTCATCCCACTGAGGGCGGCGTTTTCCACGGCCTCGCAGTCCAACGCCGCCCGGCCGGAGTCGGAGACGTCCTTCATCCGGGAAATTTTCTCGGAGAGCTGCATAGCCGCTGTGTATACTTCGGTCTGAAGCCAGTGGCCTTTGTCCAACATCGTCACCCAGCGGGGCAGGGCGAAATCCAGCTCCCTAACCGGGAACTCGTAGAGCACTTTTTGTAAAATCTCGCCCAGCTGCGCTTCGTCGAGGTCGAGGCAGCTCACAGGCAGAACGGTCCGGCCATAGCTCTCTTCCATTTCCGCCGCCATCGCTCTTGTCTCGGGGGCGTCGGGGTGGGTACTGTTGAGCAGGATGACAAAGGGCTTGCCCAGCGCTTCCAGCTCGTCGATGACCCGCTTTTCTGCCGGGATGTAGTTTTCGCGGGGTATCTCGCTGATGGTTCCGTCGGTGGTGACGACGATGCCGATGGTGGAGTGGTCCCGGATGACCTTGCGGGTGCCAGTCTCGGCGGCGAGGTCGAAGGGGATCTCCTCGTCGAACCAAGGGCTTTTGACCATCCGGGGCTTGTCATTCTCCTCATGGCCCATGGCTCCCTCCACCATGTAGCCCACGCAGTCGATGAGCCGGATGCTGCACTCTCCCCCGCCCTCCAGCGCCAGCGGCACCGCCGACTCCGGGATAAACTTGGGCTCGGTGGTCATGATGGTGCGCCCCGCTGCCGACTGGGGCAGCTCATCGCGGGCGCGGAGCTTCGCGTCCTCCGGGCCGATGGCTGGCAGCACCAGCTTTTCCATAAACTGCTTGATGAGGGTGCTCTTGCCCGTGCGCACCGGCCCCACCACGCCAATGAGGATGTCGCCGCCGGTGCGGGCTCCTATCTCGCGGCAGACTGCCGCCTGCTCGATTCGTTCTTGCTTTGCCAAAATGCTCTCCCCTCTCTTCCCATTTGAAAGCCCTTTGGAAGAAATTTATGCGACGGCGGGAGGAATTAGTACGATGCAAAGCAGCGCATCACCGTCAAAATCATACTTTCTTCAAAAAAATCCAAAAAAATTGCAAAAATCTGTTGACAAGACCGCCTTATCCGAGTATAATATCTCATGTCGCCGGTGCTTCGGTAGGGAAGTAACGGATGATGACCGGGTGTAGCGCAGTTTTGGTAGCGCGCTTGAATGGGGTTCAAGAGGCCGTGAG
>ERZ791800.121-NODE-121-length-79620-cov-6.397185_pt1 | contig 79620 bp, 79 predicted proteins | sample MGYA00510310_ERZ791800 | MGnify/ENA primary metagenome ERZ791800 (study PRJEB30046, sample SAMN00791954) | human gut metagenome | study: EMG produced TPA metagenomics assembly of the A metagenome-wide association study of gut microbiota in type 2... | reverse complement strand
CCCCACTGCTGCCTCCCGTAGGAGTTTGGGCCGTGTCTCAGTCCCAATGTGGCCGGTCACCCTCTCAGGTCGGCTACTGATCGTCGCCTTGGTAAGCCGTTACCTTACCAACTAGCTAATCAGACGCGGGTCCATCTCATACCACCGGAGTTTTTCACACTGCTCCATGCGAAGCTGTGTGCTTATGCGGTATTAGCAGCCATTTCTAACTGTTATCCCCCTGTATGAGGCAGGTTACCCACGCGTTACTCACCCGTCCGCCGCTCAGTCAGTTTTAATTCCATCCGAAAACTTCCTTAAAACCGCTTCGCTCGACTTGCATGTGTTAGGCACGCCGCCAGCGTTCATCCTGAGCCAGGATCAAACTCTCATGTTTAAAGTTGATTCTTGTCCAAGATTACTTAGCTTGGCTAATGTTATCTTAAACCGTTTTACTTGGTTTTTGTTCTGAATTTTCTCAAATCCTAAGGTCTAAACCAAACCTTTTGAATTATTAGAATTTTCAGGGTTTTACATACTGTTTAATCTTCAATTTTCAAGGATCTTTGCTGTTGTGTGACTTTTCGTCCGCAACGGTTATTTATTATAACCGATTGTTTTTCGTTTGTCAACAACTTTTTTAAATTTATTTTGACATTTTTTAATGTCGTTTCTTTTGTGTTTCTGTCGTTCCCGACAGCGAAGATTATCTTACCAGATGTATCGCCAAATGTCAACAGTTTTTTTAAGTTTTTTCAAAATTCTTGTAACAGTTCAGCCATGCGAAGCTTCAGGCAGAAAAAAGCGTTGAAAGCTTGCTTTCATAAGAATTTTTCTGCCTGAAGCTTCATAGGACGGACGCCCGATGCTTCTTGTCCGCTGTAAGTGGGCAAGAAGATGCAATGCTGAACTGTTACAAAATTCTTTATCTTCAGATTATCATCCGGATATCCGGATATAAAACCTGCCGTTCCATTATAAATCAGTACAGATATCCTGCATAATCTGCAATGTTTTCGACATATATTTATTTTTATGTCTAATAAAATGAAAATCTCTGATTATATGAATATCCTCTACAGGCACTATAATCAAACTTCCCTCTACTGCTTCTTTTTCAATCATTCGTTTTGAAAATATTGCGATTCCTCTGCCATGTACTACTGCATTTTTTATTGCCTCCGTATTTGTACTGCAGAAAATTCGTTTCAGCCTAATTCCTTTTTGTTCTAAGAACTGCTCATACTGATTCCGCTCTGTACTTCCGCTTTCTCTGCTGACGTAGTTTTGTCCCTCTAACGCCTTTAGAGAAATACTTTCTTTCTTTGCAAACGGATGTGCTTTTCCGCACACAATGACAAGTTCATCTTTACACATGGGAGCCGCTATTAAATTTTCATCTGAAACAACTCCCTCAATCATACCAATATCAATCTGATTCGTTAATAATGCCTGCTCAATTTCCGATGAATTTGTAACCTTCACTTGAAATTCACATTTCGGAAGAACCCTTTCAGCCTTATCTAAAATACGGTTAATAAGACACGTCCCCACAGAAACACTGCAGCCTATTTGTATCTGTGTTTTTTCCACCGCCTGATTCATCACTTCTTCCATTTGTTTATAGGAATCTAAAATATGGCGTGAAAAGGAAAGCAACAGCTCTCCTTCTTTTGTCAGATATAATCTTTGCGAAAGACGTTCAAACAATTTCACGCCATAATGCTGCTCCAGCTCTGCGATAGCCTGACTGATATTCGGCTGAGAAAGATGCAGTGTTTTTGCGGCCTTATTCATCCCGCCTTCATCTACAACTGCAGTGAAAATCATTAAGTGTCGTAAGGTCATAAAAATCCTTTCCTTTTAAACAGCGCCTAATAATACATATATCAACGTACCTATCATACCACTTCCCAGAATAATTGCAATGGCGCTTGTTTTATACCTTCGCAGTATAAATAAGGAACCGGCGAAAATCGAAAATTCTATAAAACGAAAATTATTGAACTCAACATTATAAAGTTCTGCCTGAAAAAGCCCCAGCATTAAGATTGAAGCTCCGGCAGAAGCAATCAGCGCAACTACTGCCGGCCGCATGGAGCCTAACACAACCTGTACCCCGTCTACATTTCTATATTTATAATAAAAATGGGCTAATAGTAAGCAAATACAAAATGATGGAATGATACATCCAATCGTACACAGCAGCACACCCGGAATTCCTGCAATCCGCATACCTACAAAAGTTGCGGAATTGATGGAAATCGGACCCGGAGTCATTTCTGCAACTGTAATAAGATCTGAAAACTCACTTAAGGTCATCAATCCATAAATATTTACAATCTGCTCCTGAATCAACGGAATTGCAGCATAACCGCCTCCCACACTGAATAAACCAACCTGAATAAACGCAATAAACAGTTTAGCCAATAACATTTCTCATTTCTCCCTTTTTGTTTTTTGTTGTTTGAATCATCAGATCAATCAGTCCAATTCCAAGACATGTAAGAATGATAATCATAGCGCTGACATCCAATACATATGTTGCAATAAACGCAATCATCATCATGCCTATATACAGGCTGCGTCTTGTATGGACAACATTTGCCGCTAAGTTGATCACAACATCAAATATGACAGCTGCAACTCCGGCCCTCATGACCTGTAATGCAGTATTGATATATGGATTCGTACGAAATTGCTCATAGAATAAAGAAATAACAGAAATGATGATCATAGGCGGAAGGATGGTTCCTAAAATCGCTGTCAAAGAACCTATAATGCCTGCAATCCGATATCCGATTATGACAGATGCATTTACCGGCAAAGGACCGGGAGCGGATTGTGTAATTGCAGTTACATCTAACATCTCATCTTCTTCTAACCATTTTAATTCTTCAACATATCTTTTCTTCATTAAAGAAACAATAACAAATCCTCCGCCAAAGGTACATGCACTCAATGCAAACATTGACTTAAATAAAACCCACAGCTTACTGTAATCTTTTTTCATTATATTTCCTCCTTTTGTTTGACACTTGGATTGTATCATCGAATTAATTATATGTAAAATACATAGTTTTTATAAAACTTATATATAAAATATATAACTAGGAAATATGCTGTGTTTTTCTGTTCCATTTTAGTTCCGCCCACAAAAAAAGGAGCCGTGAAACCTTTGATTTTTCAGGTTTCACGGCTCCTTTTTATTTTATTCCCACTCGCCGAGTTAAATCCATTTCTAAACTTTTTTGTATAGCAGATTTGATTCGTCGTGGTTTTATTTGATACAGATTATCCTTATCCTAAGGTCTATTCGGACTTTTGCTATCAAAAATCTATCCAAGCCATCCTATCACGGGTTTTGCTTGAGATGCACGATTGGGTGGCTTAGGTGTATTATAGCACGATTCGACGTTTTCTTCAAATTATTTCTTGCCACTTCAGCAGTCACATCTATTCCTCACTGTTGTTTACGACCCAAATCTTTTTGAGTGGGATCAGTTCTTTGATTTCATCATCCATTTGATCGTAGTATCGCAGGAACTCCTCGATAATTTCTTTGTGGGTCCAAAGCCGGATTTCAAAGAACTGTTTAGCCGTCTCATTGATGACCGAAGATTTGAACCCACTCCATGACACTAACAGGCCATATTCGGCACCAAAGTTTTTCATCACGCCGCCCAATTGATCCAAAACAATCCGATCCACTGGCGCGTCTGTGGACTTAACCTGAACACAGATTTTGGGGCTTCCAAAACCAAGTGTGCCCGCTGAAGCCAGAATATCCACACCTTTATCCGGTCCGGCCGGGCTAACGTATGTAGTGAATCCCTTTGCCCGAAGAATGGCATCTACAATTTTTGCTAAACCATGCCCTTTAGTCTTTTGGATTATCAGGTTTGTGATAACCCCCAAGGCTTCATTTTCAATATCTCGTGCTTCTTCATCATCCTGTGGCTCTTGCGGAGTAATTTGGGGCGCTTTCTTTCCCTGCTTCTGGGCATGGATCACTGCTTTTATGCGATCTTCCTGCTTAATACGGCAAATGGTCATAAATGCCCCAAAGGAATATAAGATGTCCTGGTCAAAAGCTGTACGTGGGATATCACAGGCAAACCAGTCAACTTGATGCGCGTGATAATAAGGATTATCGTTATTAGGTAAGAATTCATAATCCCCCGTGATTTTGCCAAAATGAATCACAGGCTTAATCTTGCTGGGTAGGACAACGATCTCTCCCTTTTTCATCTCATGGGCAAACGGCCATACCTGGCTTGCCCAGTTCATCGCTGTTTTTACCTTTACATCTGGGTTATTGTCCACAAAGTATTGCTGTAAGTCCTGCTTGGTGTGGAACTGCATGATTGATTCGGTGAGATTGTCCCAGGTGCAATATACCCTATTATCTTCAAGAAATTTATTTTCAAACTCGCCATATCGTCCGGCGCGACATAACCACATCGGCATTATTTTTCCTCCCTATCGTTCATAGCCAAAATGTTGCGCTACGATCTAAAACTGTTTTGCGTTCTTTCCAATCAGGCATTAGCATGGCCAAAAAACTATAAAAATGCTTTGAATGATTTGGATGGATAAAATGACAGAACTCATGCATTACGACATATTCGATACAGTTTCGGGGGGCTTCCAATAAACGCTTGTTCAGTGTAATAACCCCTTTTTTTGCCAAGCAAGATCCCCACCGTGTCTCCATATCACGAATCCGTAATGTCGGCATAGGCACTCCATATTTTTGGAATACTGGATAGATTTCTGAAATAATCTCTCCAAAAACAGTTCGACATTGCTCATCCAGGTAACGGCTTACCATCTTTTGCTTTTTCCTAAAATCCTCCGTGTCTTTCACACGAAGATGAAGATATATCCCGTCAAAGAAAATGGAATCTTGCACATTTTTCTCCACTTTCAGGCGGACGCCTCTGCCCAGCAGATAAAAAGTCTCTCCGCTGACATATTTCTTAGGTTGAGGGGCATATTGTGCCATCTCACGAAACTTTCTTTGCGCTGAACAGATATAGGCTCCTTTGCTCACTACAAAATCGTCAACTTTTTCAGTAGGGACATCTGAATTAGCCGAAACATAAACCTTACAATCCTTATGAACCCGCAAATTCAGATTTTTCACCGGCTTCTGTTCTAGAAGATAGTGAATCTCGTTATTTTCGTATAAAACAGTTCTTTCCTGTACCATTGCTGTCAAAACCTCCGAAGCGCCACTGTTTTGACATTTTCAATGATTTTATCGATGGTGTCAAAAGACAGTTTTAATCCCCGCTCTTTCTCGTAGTCATAAAAAAGATCATCAATATCCTGCGAGATTCGGTCGTGGATTGTTTTGTTGTTGGTCCAGTCTACCTGACTGTGGTCGGCCACAATTTTTGTAATTTCTTCCGCAATCTCTGCAACAAAATCAGGAGAAACTTCCGCTTCTTTTGCTTCGTCAAACACCGCAGAAAGAACACCGTAAAATGCCTGGGCATGAACATTATTCTTAATGGATTCCGGATAGGTTACACTGCTCTTTCCGGCGTGATAATCTTCCATGATGGTACGCATCTTTGCCAGATATTCCGCCTCGGAGATCACCTTTTCCTTGTACTGATCCAATGCATCCTTAATCCGCTTGGAGAAGCTGTCGTAATAGGAAGGATTCTCTTGATACTTTTCGCTGATGCTGCGGGTCAATTTGCTGGTAATAGCATCTGCCTTCGCTCGAAGAGATCCCAATTCCTCCAATTCCCGTTCAAAGTCATCCTTGTTCAGAATATCGATGGGGTTAGTAATTTGTTTCAGGCCAGCTACTGAAAGGTGTGTATCAAGAAGATTTTGCATCAGCGGCTCATATTCCCGGTTATCAATGGCATCACAGTAACGGATTTTCACGCTGCGGCGCACCCTAGAAAAAAAGATAAAAGTATTTTGATACTGCTTCAATTCATCTTTCGGAACGGCTGCATACGTCTGTTCCGCATTCAGCACTATATTCAACGCTTTGCCAAGAGCACAGAGGAGATTATAAAAGTTCTCTCGCTTCTTGTCGTCAGCAAGAAACACCTCCACTTCTTCGGTGTCGCGTGCATTTTTCAAGTCCGCAAACAATTCTGTCAACCGAGTATAGGCTTCACGGAGGCCAGCCACAGACGACATGACATCCACCACGACACCCTTCAGGTCTCCACTGTCAAAGTTCTCCAGCCCGGCGCCAATGTACAGATCCATAGCGGTATCTAGCTTTTCAATCAGTCCACGGTAGTCCACAATAAGGCCGTAGTCCTTGCCTTCATACAGACGGTTGGTACGGGCAATAGCCTGGAGCAGACCGTGTTCTTTCAACTCTTTGTCGATGTAGAGAACCTGGCAGATGGGGGCGTCAAAACCGGTAAGCAGCTTACTGCACACGATAAGAATATCGATGTCCCCTGCGCAGAACTGGTTCTTCATTGCCTCTTCGTAGGCATCTGCGTCACCGTAGCGGTTCATCATTTTATTCCAGTAGGCAATGACCTTATCGTCGGCACCTTCGTCTATATCGTCTACACTTTCCCGGAGATCAGGTGGTGAAATCACCACGGCACAGTTCAAATCCCCAAATTGCTCAAAACACTCCAGATACCGAATCGCATCCCGCTTGTAGTTAGTAGCCAGCATAGCCTTAAAACCGGTATCTTTGTATCCATCAATGAAGTGCTCATTGATATCCAGAGCGATCCGCTTGATACGGGCATCGGTGGAGGTCAGGCGGCGAATACTGCTCCATTTCCGGGAAAGGTCATCTCGCTGCGCTTCCGTGAGCCGTTTGGTGGTCTGTTTAAACCAGAGGTCGATATTTGCCTCGTCCACATTCTGTTCCACAAAGCGGCCTTCGTAAATGAGCGGCACAATGGCTCCGTCATCCACACCATCCTTGATGGTATATTTATGGATCAGCTTTCCGAACTTCGCCATAGTGTTCTTCTCTTTTTTCATCAAAGGCGTTCCGGTAAATCCAATATAACAGGCATTGGGAAACACCGCCCTCATTTTAGTGGCCAGCAGGCCATAGTTGGAACGATGGCTCTCATCCACCAGCAGAAACACATCCCGCGAAAAATTCTTGTGCTCCATTTTTTCAGCGGTGTTGAACTTATTGATGATTGTAGTGACTACATCCGCCTTGCCGCTATTCAGCAGTTCTACCAGATTCCGTCCACTGGTGGCTCTGGCTGGATTGAGGTGGGTATGAGCAAAGGTGGCGGCGATCTGGCGATCCAATTCCTTACGATCAGTAACAACAACCACTTTCGGATTGCAGGCGGACAGTTCCATTAAGATATACTTTGCCAACATAACCATAGTCAGGCTCTTACCGCTGCCCTGGGTATGCCAGATAACGCCGCTTTGTCGGTTTCCCTTTTTATCCTGCTGTTGAATGGTCTTGATAATCTCTTTGATGGCGAAATACTGCTGATACCGGCAGATTTTCTTTACATTGGCGTCAAATAGCACAAAGTACCGGATCAGTTCCATAACTCGTTCTTTGCTGAACAGAGAAATTAAATTCCGGTCCTGCTCAGTGGGGGTACGGTCAGTCACATGCTGGGCCAGTGTATCTTCCAGAAAAGCGGTGTCTTGTTCTTTCCACACATTCCAAAATTTTTTAGGTGTGCCGGTGGTGGCATACTTCACAGCGTTTTTATTGGTCGCCATCACAATCTGGGCAAACTTGTAGAGCTGAGGAATGTATTCCTTTTGTTGGTTGCGGATGTTCTGCTCCACGGCCTGTTCTACACTGACCTGCGGGGCTTTACACTCAATGACGGCAAAGGGGATACCGTTGATAAACAGCACGATATCCGGTCTGGCATTATGAAGCTTATCCCGACTGTCTACTGCAAACTCCTCAGTAACATAGAACAGGTTGTTCTCCGGATGCTCCCAGTCGATGTATTTCAGGTTGAAACTGAGAGTTTTACCCTCACCTACAGTCTCTGGATAGCTTTTGCCCAGCAACAAAGCATCATATATTTTTTCACTGGAGCGGACCAGGCCATCAGTTAACGGCTCGTCCAGATCTTCCATAGCCCGCTCGATGTTGGCGGCGGAGAACTCGTTTTCCGCGCCGGCAAAGGCATAGCGGTTGAGCCGCCGCAGCTGGCCTCGAAGAATGTCTTTCAGCAACACATGGTATCGGCTGCCTCTCTGCGCCTCGCAGTCCTCCGGTGATATGTAGGTATAGCCCATGGACCGCAGCAGATCAATGGCCGGCTGCTGGCTGATATTCTTTTCTAAGTACACGGATTTGTCCATGGTTTACATCCTTTCATACACATTATATTTTCTGAGGCTTTTCCCATGAAAGCTCCCATGCTCTACTTTTGAATTCTGCCCGTCCGGAAACCCTCCATTTGCGTTGAATAGTATCTTCAAAATACAACGTAAATGACGCATAATCCATTTGATTAACTGATGGTAAATTGATAAAATAATATGCATCAGGAAATTGTGCTGCAGGCGGCAGACGATAAGGCGAAATAACTCGCTCTACGCCATTAAACACATATCTTTCAAGAGATAAAGGTGTGGCGCTAATATTTCGTATTTCTATCTGCGCAGCAATCATTTTAGATGGATCATCTTTATCCATTAAATATCTTGTACGCAAATAAATATCAACACCATCTTGAATTGAAAGCATCCTTCTATTGATTCTATTTTGAATAACACCAATGTAAAGTGCCACTATTAAGGCTCCGCAAGAAAGCAAACTGGAAATAATATCTGCCAATGTCATTGTCATATCAATGCTCATATTTTGACCCTCACAATTCCCGTCAGCAATAGCTGCATCAGAGCTTTTTTCTTTTGTTTTTCCTGTTCTATGTCCTGCCGAAGCAGTTCAATTTCCCGGTCAGCAGCCGAAAGGACTTCGGCAATAGCGGTTTGTTCCTCCAGTGAAGGAAGTAGAATTTTCGAATTAAAAAAATCGTCAATCGCAATATTTAGTAAACCATGGTTTCGAGCCCCTTCCTGAGCAAATGCCTGTATCTCATGGCTCATAAGCCCTGCTTCAAAATACTGCTCCAAATATTCTCCAGAAACACTTCCTTCTTTTATTCGAAAACAAATATAGAGCGGAGATACTATTCCCACTTCATACCGTGTTAACCGCTTAATAGCCCCGAAGGGATAGCCGTTAGAATAGCTCTTATTGTAGGCAAAGTCACCCTTTTCAAGAAGGAAATAGTTGCTCTTGTCATCGCTCGCAACCGCTTTGTTGAAAAATTCAGCCTGATTGATTAGCCCGTACTGTGCAGAAATAGTAAGCACATTGGTATTTCTTTTTGTATGTCGCATTGCAATGTTGCGGAGGCGATTTGCTTTCCACTCCCCACTAAACCCCGGAAGACGCTTTTTGCCGGTCAGAAGCTGCTGCATGAGATACTTTTTCTGTCGCTGCTTTTCGGCAAGACGCTTTTCTTTCAGCTCAATCACCCTATCTTGGGTGGTAAGGATAGCGGCAATTTTTTTTTGTTCTTCAATAGGAGGCAGTACAATTTTACTTTTCAAAAAGCGCTCCTGTCCCAGTGTTTTGTTTCGCCCTGCTCCTCCAGGAGATGCTGCCTCCAGAATATCGGTTCCCCGCTTTGTCAAAAAATAAGAAATCAGGTAATCGATATCAACTCTATCATTTACAGGACGGTACATCGGAAAACGGTGAGATCCAATCATTCCTACTTCAGATTGTGTGGTCTTTCCGATTGCCTGTTCCCATGCGAAAACAATATTCACTATAAAGCAGTCCGGTTCAATCCAAAAGACGGACTTATTACCTAGCGCTGCACCTGTAACGGGTTCTTTATAAAAGATACCCTTTCCATGAGAACGGATACCAATTTGAGTGTACAATTCGTTAGGCTTAACCTCCACCGGTCTCTCTACACGGCTGAGGCATTCTCCAAGCATGTGCACATCCCAATCAGCAGGGAGAATGCCTGCTTTTGTTTTTTTATATCCATCTGGAACATTTCCTCGCTGGATCTGTTCAATTATATCTCTCGTTCCTAATATCATCTCTGCTCACCATTCTCTTGGTTCAATTTAACAATAGTTTCTGCAATACTGTCTTCTTGCTTCTGATGCTTTCCCTTTCTCATTTTATAAAACCAATCTGGAATAAGAAAACCCACTTCTCGTCTTTCTCGAATCTTATATTGCAAATCAATCAATTCTTGTTTAACAGATACAACGTTATCTCCTGATAACTTATTTTCAATTTGATCGCAAAAACTATTAATTTTTCGCAAAATTGAAATGCTCTCGAAGACATCTTTACAGACGGAATATGTATATTCTGCAAGTGGCGTTAACCATGATAAAATGCATATCAGCTTTATAAAGTCAGGATTAACGATGAACATAGTTATAATCATAGCAACGACTGCAGCCAACAATATGCCAAGCTGAAGGCAGATATAAGATTTATGCAAACCGTAGTCCCATCTTACATTTTCTCGTTGACAATGAAAAATCTGAGCTTCACCTGGCAAAGAGGAGTAATCACTATACCAGTTTTTCATATCAGAGGTATCTTCACCTGAAAATTCACTTATCGCTTCTGCAAGGTCGGTCTTATTCGGTAATTCGCCCCACTCAGACTTAGTTCCTCCTATAGCCGAAGCAAAAAGCGTCACATCAATATACTGTTGTATGGAAGCTACGTGTTTTTTGTGAGCGGAAATATGTCCATCTGAGTATTTGTTAAACACAACCAATCCTACGGCAAATAAGCTGGATATGGCAGACAGTGTATCACAATCTACAATAGACGCAACGATAGAACAGATCGTGAATATAAGAGTTGCCGTCGACTTTATCCGACTGGCTCTTTTTGCATGAGAATACTCATTTCTTTGAGCTAACTGGCATTTGAGTAAGAATTCTTCATTCTGACAAGTAAAAATACTATTATCCGTATGTCGGGAAGTCGCTTCCAAGAATTTCACCCCACTTTTTAATAGCCTCTTTATGGTTACCAGCCTGTTCTTGTTGCCAAGCTTCACATGCCTTATTGTAATCAGTCCATGCCTTTTGCTGAAGACGCAATTTATCATCTATGCCAAGATTGTTGATATCGCCTTGAATTCCTTTCATATCATATACCGGATTCAAAATATGTCCTGCTATATAACTCAACGCATCTCGAAAACGAAGATCTATGTACTCATTTAGTACTGCTTGAGAATCCGCAAAATTTATAATCATCGTTTCAAGCATATATGACGGCAGTGTTTTGGCGTTCTTTACTTTATTCCATTTTTTGCAAAGGCGAATTAACTCCAACACACGTCCATCTTTACTTTGGTTTGTGCTTGTAACATGCCCTTTGTCTTTATCGGGTGCAGTCTTTTTCCAATTCCCATTTCCGTTTGGAATTAAATAGTATGATCTACCATCGCTTTCTTCTACCGTATGGAAACAAGGTACAATATCAAAAGACCATTCCTTTGATTTAAGATTTAAAATAATCGCTTCGCCGTTTCTACGAATCTCAGAACGCGAATATTCTCTCACTGATTCTAACTTTTTCTTGAATTTATTAGATACCTGGGTACTGTTAAGTGTTCCATCTTCGCATGTGCACTCTTTCTGTGCTGCATTGGTTGTACTTGCAGTTATTCTGACCTCGTCCCATGGGTCATCGGAATAATATGTTGCACCGTTAGCAGCAATACCGATCATCAAATCCACATCATCAAGATCACGGCATTTAGTCTTTCTCGCAAATGAGCCAAAATGTACATTAAAGCTATCACATAAATCAAAGAAGCCGTCCTTGTTATCAAATTCGGCGATATTATCAAACAGGTTGTCTCGACTCGTTCTTGCTTCGGATACAACATCCGGGTCAAGATTGACAATATCCCTCATAAATTCAGCAAATGCATTATTAACGGTTGTAGCCAACTCTCCTACCTCCTTAGATTCCAAGTTCATCCATGTATTTTTTCATTTGTGCTTGTACTTGAGCCAATTCTGCCTCGATATCAGCAATGTTTCGCTGCACCTCATCGATATCCACCAGTTCTTCTTCCTCAAAGGTATCCACATACCGGGGGATATTCAAGTTGAAGTCATTCTCCTTGATCTCGTCGAAGGAGGCCACATAGCTATATTTATCCTCGTTCTGTCGTGCTTGATAGGTATTGACAATGCGTTCAATATCGCTGTCCCGCAGGATATTTTGATTCTTACTCTTTTCAAAGTTCCCGTCCCCAGAGGCGTCGATGAACAGCACATCCCTGTATGTCCGGTTCTTCTTGAATACCAGAATACAGGCAGGGATACCGGTGCCGTAAAACAGGTTAGCAGGGAGGCCAATGACTGCATCCAGCAGATTCATTTCCACCAGCTGACGGCGAATTTTTCCCTCGCTGGCTCCACGGAACAGAACACCATGGGGCAGCACCACTGCCATGCGGCCGTTTTCCGCATCCAAGCTGGAGAGCATGTGCAGCACAAAGGCGTAGTCGCCTTTGGAAGTAGGAGGCACACCCCAATCGAAACGGTGGTATTGATCCAGTTCAGCAGACATTTTCTTCTTTCCCTTGCTGTCCGCTTCGGCCTCTGAGAGGAATCCACTGTCCCACTTATCCAGACTGAACGGCGGATTTGCCACCACAACCTGGAACTTCATCAAATTATCATCCTCAACATTCTGAGGATTGGAGAGGGTATCGCCCTGCCAAATTCTAGCATCATCCACACCGTGCAGGAACATATTCATAGTGCAGAGAGCCCAAGTCTGAGCGTTGAGCTCCTGGCCATAGATAGCCACCTTGCCACTGGGTACTTTTTTATAGGCTTTCAGCAACAAACCTCCGCTACCGCAGGTAGGGTCGTAGATCCGGTCGTTCTCCTTGGGCTGCACCAGAGAGGCCACCAACTCAGAGACCTGGCTTGGGGTGAAGAACTCGCCGCCCTTCTTTCCGGCATCAGAGGCAAACATGGCAATCATGTACTCGTAGGCATCTCCGATGATATCGGCAGAACCTAGCTGACTGGGGCGTAGGTCCAGACTGTTGAAATCCTCTAGCAAGTTACGCAGGGTAGCGTTCTTCTCTTTGGGTTCACCAAAATCCACTTGGGAGTTAAAGTCAATGGCCCGGAATACATTGCGTAGCTTTCCGCTGTTATGTTCCTCAATATGGTTCAGCGCCACATTGATTTTCTGACCGATTTCAGCATCGTTCCGCTTGGCATAGAGATAATCGAATGTGGACTGCTCGTCCATTGCAAATCTCTCACGGCTCATAGCCCGTTCCACCCGACGTATATCGCCGTCATACTGTTTGATGTACTCCTCGCGCCTCTCTTTAGAAACATCGCTGAGGTACTTCACAAACAACATGGAGAGAATATAGTCTTTATAGCGAGAACTGTCGATCTTGCCGCGGAAACTATCACAGGCGTTCCACAAAACCTGCTCAATATCTTTTCTTGTTGTCATCTTTATTTCCCTTTCTTTGCTCTTTTGTACGCCCGATTTAGTACGCCTGTATAATACTTTTCTTTTTCATCTGCCAAAGCCCTAAGTAATTGGCGTTCTCTTTTGGACAACAGATTAAACTGGGAGATTTTGCGCTGATCCTCCACTGAAAGAAGGGCCAATTCAAAGTCAGCTAAAAATCTCGCGTTAACTGCGCCAAGCATATTGCTGGTTGCATTCTCGTAAATTTTTCGTTTTATCTTTTCTGTATTCAGCAACCAAAAAAGATACTCTGGCAATAGGCACTTATCTTCAACTCGAATTACTACAAAATTTGAGGAAATCACCATTCCAGATGTAGTCTCATCAATCAGAACTGCTGTATAGGGAGCTGTAAGACGGACAATGATATCTCCGCTTTGCGATAGGTATTCTTCTTTCAGTGGTTCTTTTGCTTCATAGATATCCGCCTCATTCAATTGAATCGTCCCGTCCTGCTGGACACACCGCAGATTAATCAAAGGATATCGATACTCACTTGACTCTTTGGCCTGTTTTCTTGACAAGACTAGGCCGCTGCGAACACTCGCAAGGTCATGCAATTTCATTCTTTCACCTCGTTTGTCATGGTCTATAAATAACAAGTTTATTTTAAAAAAATTTCTCTCTCGAGTTACTCTCATTATATGCTAACCAGTCGAATTTGTCAACAATAAAAATTGTCATGGTCACAAAATAACAATTCCCTGATGTGCTTGACTTCTGTCGTTCACATAGCTGACGCTTTTTAGGTAGTTGGCGATGTCGCCATCCAAAATCAGCTCCGCATTGGCCAGCGGATCATTATAGATCAGTCAGTCCAATTCTGACCGCTGGTACATGCTGTTTGCCACCTCATTTTCCACAGCGACGCAGTCAATGGAAAGCATCGTCCCGTCCTCCATGTACATCTCCACGCAGGCAGTGTCCGGGTTGAACTCACAGGACAAAATCTTTCTCATAGTCGTTGCCTCCTAATGCTTAAATTTCGGTTAGTTTTTCGCAACGGCACAAGGCCCGTTTCGTTAATTTTAGAATCTGGCAAGCAATGCGTGTGGCTATCCACACACAAATCCGGCAAGCAATGCGAGTGTTAATACACACTCACATTTCCTGCCGTCTGCTTGTTGAGGGCAGCGCCCCCAAGCCCCTTGAACACAGAATTTCATTCTGTGGCTGCGCGTTCTGCGAACGCTTTGAAAGGGTACGCCAAAGCACCTTCCCTTTAAGATGCCCAGGAACAAATCGTTCCCCCCCCCTTATTGCCTGATGGCTGCCGTAAAACACAGTAGCCATCGCTTGATGTGTAGGCAAAATGCCTACCTATCGTTCTCTTTTACTCCGCATCCTGTGTTCTGCTTTTTTGCATGGTGTGTCGTGAAACGCGACATACTATGGTGATTTTGGGGTACCCTAAAATGGGGTACCTTTTGGGATAATGGGGTGGCAAAACACCACCTCATCAGAGATGCTTTTTAGCGGAATTTCTTTGCCCAAACTGCCGTCAGCCATTCTTTTTGCCTGAAAAAAACAGGAGCGTGCCACGCTCCTGTCCTTACAAATATAGAGAAAACTTTTGTGCTAATCTCATCGGTGAAATTAGTCCAAACGGAAACTTATCTCACCACCGAAAATCTGGGAATACTCCACGCTTATCCAGGTATGCCTGCCGGGCCTGCTCCCGTTCTTCTGCGGTGGGCGCAGTCTTATATTTTGCATACAGTTCATGCCGCACCATCGCATCCAACTTTTGCTCCAACCCCTGATGAATTTCCTCGGCATAATCATTGTCACAGGCCAGATGATACTCCACCAAAGCTACAAAAAGGTCATAGGTAATTTGTACACTTTTCATATTCATTTCCTTTCCGCGACGGTTGCGACGATAGCGACGGTGTTTTTGACGGTATCATTTTCATCGTCGCGACCGTCGCTATCGTCGCGCCCCTTATTCTTCGGTTACTTCACAGGCGGTTGATTCCATCAGCATATAGGTCAATTTCACTTGCCGGCCGGAGTGTTTGGCCTTATTTTCATAGCCAACATGATATTCCTCCAGCAGCCTGCCTGCCTTGACATTCAGGTGCTTAGTGAGGGCGTTGGAGGCCATTCCCGTTTGGAGAGCTTCAGCCAGTTCGGATGGAGAGCCGATCCACTCCCGGCACTCGGCGGAAACCAACTTTGCAACCGCATCCAGCACTGGGTCCGGCGGTTCTTTATACAGCTCGTTTTCCATGCGTTCCAGATTCCAGATCTGGGTCTGCGGGTCCTTTTTCAAGTAAAGGATCTGATCCGGCTGATCCCGCCCCACCACCTTGATGGTGGCGTCCAACTCCGTGCGTTTTTTCTTCTGCATCAGCAGCGAACCATCCGCACAGCCCAGCAGCCCAGTGGTGCCGGAAATCGTCTCAAAGGAATCGTCTGCCTGCTGCTTTCGGGTGTGATGGACGGTCAGAACACAGATACCGTGCTGATCAGCAAATTGCTTGATTCTGCCGATGATTTCATAGTCGCTGGCATAACTGTACGCTTCACCGCCTACCTCACGGATCTTCTGCATAGTGTCAATGATGATGAGATTGGTGTCCGGGTGCTCCTGCACGAAATTCTTCAGCTGTTCATCCAACCCATTCCCAATCTTTCCGGCGGCGGTGGCGAAGTGGAGGTTGGGGGTATCGTTCACACCGTACATCATAAACATCCGGCTTTGAATACGCTGAAAATCATCTTCCAGCGCAAGGTAAAGTACCGTCCCCTGATGGACTTTATATCCCCACAAATCCTGCCCGGTACTGACATGGTAGGCAATCTGAGCCACCAGGAAGGACTTGCCGATTTTGGGCGCTCCGGCAAGGATATATGCCCCTGCGTAAAGCAGGCCTTCCACCACCGGAGGCCTACTCTTATAGGTGGTTTGGAACAGCTCTGTCATTGTGAGTGTATGCAGGTATCGGGGGTCTGTCATGCGCTGCATCCTGCGATACATTTCTTCCAGACTGTCCTGGGAGTTTACAATTTCATCGTTGCTTTTTTGCCCGGAAGTGGGTATACTATTTTCGTAAGTTTTGGAGATTGACTGCCCATCATCTGCGCCAACAGATGAGCCCTGGGCGGTCATTTTCTTTTTTTCATCGATCATAGGCGAATTCCTCCTGCATCCCGTTCATAATGGTTGTGAGCATTTGGATCGTGTCAAGCAGCTCGTCTCTTACGCTTTGCCCGGCTTCAATCCGGCGCAGTTCGTCCAGCACGGCAGACAACTGATCCCGCAGGGCTTTGTAAACCTTGGGATTTCCCTGCACCACCACATCTCGTTCCAATAGCCGCCGGATAATGTAATCCTGCTTGGTCAGGCCGGTGAGTTTCACCAGGGTTTCCAGTTGGAGATCCTCTTCCGCCGATACTCGAAAAGCCACCGTCTTGTTTCTCCAGCGGTTGTGGTTGTCATAGTTCTTCTTGGACATCTTCTTACACCCCCTTCTCATTTTTCAGTGAATCCAACTTGTCAGCCATCTCCACCTGTCGGGTGGGGAATAGATGGGCATAGCGGTAGGTGATGTCGATACTCTCATGCCCCACACGCTCTGCAATAGCCAGGGCAGTAAAGCCCATGTCGATCAACAAACTGATGTGGCTGTGCCTCAAATCGTGTATGCGAATCCTTTTCACCCCAGTTTGCTTACAGCCACGGTCCATTTCCCGGTGGAGATAGCTTTTGCTGATGGGGAACATCCGGCTGTCCGGCTCCACTCCATAGAACTGCTTGAGGTAGTCCTGCAACTCATCACAGAGGAACTGCGGCATCTGGATCACGCGGTTACTCTTGGGTGTTTTGGGGGTAGTGACCACATCCTGCTTATTGAGCCGCTGGTAAGACTTATTGATGGTGACAGTGCGCTTTTCAAAGTCAAAATCTGCCGGGGTCAGGGCCAGCAGCTCTCCCTCACGGACACCGCACCAGTACAATACCTCGAAGGCGTAGAAGGACAACGGCTTGTCCATCATGGCCTCAGAAAAGCGGGTGTACTCCTCTCGGGTCCAGAACAGCATCTCCTTTCGTTCCTCCGCTCCCATGTTTCCTGCCTGCCGGGCTGGGTTGATATTCAGACCGTAAAATCGGGCAGCATGGTTGAAAATGGCGCTAAGCTGATTGTGAACTGTCTTCAGGTAGGTTTTAGACAGTGGTTTACCGTGGCAGTCCCGCAACTCTCGGATTTCATTTTGCCAACGGATAATGTCCTTTGCCGTGATCTCCGAGAGTTTTCGATTCGCAAAATAGGGGAGGATCTTTTTCTTGATGATACTCTCCTTGGTGAGCCAGGTATTGAGTTTCAGTTTGGGTTTAATGTCCTTCTCATAAAGAGCAACAAAACTCTCAAAGGTCATGTTCACATCAGCCTGTTTTTCCATCAGGAACTCCCGTTCCCATTCCAGCGCTTCTCGCTTAGTGGCAAAGCCGCGCTTGAGCTTCTGCTGGCGTTCACCCTTCCAATCGGTGTAGCGGAATTGAACATACCAGGTGCCATTGTCCTTGTTTTTGAACGCTGCCATAATTATTTCTCCTTCCTTTCTGTCTCAGATCTTGTACCATAGAATTTCTCGTGGAAAAACTTTCGGTCAATTCGCCCGGCAATGGTGATGCAGCCGGTTTTAGCCAGTTCTTCATTCATCTGTCGAATGATCCTATAGGCAAAGGGGATGGAGATCCCCAACTCCTCCGCCACTTCGTTGACACGCATAAAAATCTGATTTGCCATAGTAAATACCTTCCTTTCTTTGTTGATCGTTTCTGCCTGCTAATTTTGCTTTTCATAAAGACCTCCTTACTCTCTACTGCCACTTTTTTCTCAGTTGTATAACTAAAAAGCTGGCGTAATATTTTTTGCGCTTCGTTATCCAAGCTTATTTGCTTAGTGCTCTTATGATACTATACATATAAGTTTAGTTCAAGTGTTTTGAAAGAAATATTATTAAATAAATTTGCTTAGACTACCTTGACAAAACTAAACAAATATGCTATGTTTCGAATACGAACAATCATAGACTGGAGTTGATGATATGGCGATTGGTGAACGAATTCACTTTTTCCGTCTCCTGCGGGGGATGACACAGAAATATCTCGGCATGTCACTGGGCTTCCCGGAGAAGTCTGCTGATGTGCGCCTTGCACAGTACGAAACAGGATCAAGAACCCCTAAGGCAGACCTGACCGCTGCCTTAGCTGAGGTGCTGGATGTCTCGCCCCATGCGCTCTCTGTCCCGGACATAGACTCCTATGTAGGGCTGATGCACACGCTGTTTACCCTGGAGGACAACTACGGGCTGAAGGTCACGGAGCAGGACGGTGAGCTTTCCTTGCAGGTGGATTTTCGCAAAAACAAGGACGCTGCCCAGCTGCACGAGATGCTCTGGACCTGGCGGGAACAGGCCGCCAAGTTGGAGGCCGGAGAGATCTCTCAGGAGGAGTACGACAGCTGGCGCTACCACTACCCGGAGTACGACAGCAGCCAGATCCGCGCCAAGGTGCCGCCGGAGGGGCCAATCTAATCCTCTCACTTGTAGGCCACGGGAAAGGCCGGTTGTTGCACAAAATCAGATAATTCAGATAAATGAGAGCAAAATAAAAAAGGTCTAACTGATCAACAAAAATCAGTTAGACCTTTTACTTATGAATAAAAAGATGAGGATTTTTAGGCTACTCGCAAGCCACCCGATTTTTCTTTTCAAACTCAATAAATCGGGATTTGACGAGTGCTATCAATCTGCTATCAAATGGGGAATTTGAAAATCAAAAACCCAGTGTTTATGCGCCTTTTCGGGCCCTCACATCCACTTTTTGCTTATTCCCACTCAATCGTAGCCGTAGGCTTCGGGCTCAAATCATAGCAGACACGGTTTACATTTTTCACTTCTTTCAAAATGCGGTCTGTAATCTTTAAGAGTACCGGCCACTCCAGCTGCTCGATGGTGGCGCTCATGGCGTCTATGGTGTTGACAGCACGGATGATCACAGGATACTCGAAGCTTCTTGCATTGTCGCGGACTCCGACAGACTTGAAATCCGGCACTACGGTAAAGTACTGCCATACCTTCTTGTCCAGTCCGGCATTGTGGAATTCTTCACGTAAAATAGCGTCGGATTCTCGGACAGCCTCCAGACGTTCTCTTGTAATTGCTCCCAGACAGCGTACACCCAGACCAGGACCCGGGAATGGCTGACGGAACACCATCTCATCAGGAAGTCCCAGCTCCAGACCACACTGACGAACCTCGTCCTTAAAAAGCTGGCGCAGAGGCTCAACCAGCTTAAACTGCAGATCCTCCGGGAGTCCTCCTACGTTGTGGTGGGACTTTACAACCTTGGCAGTCTTGGTTCCGCTCTCTACGATATCCGGGTAAATGGTTCCCTGACCCAGAAATTCGATTCCCTCCAGCTTTCTTGCTTCTTCCTCAAAAATACGGATAAACTCGGCGCCGATGATCTTTCTCTTCTGTTCCGGATCGGCTACGCCCTCCAGCTTTGTGAGATAACGCTCTGTCGCATCTACATAGATCAGGTTTGCATCCATCTGATTTTTAAATACCTCGATCACACTCTCTGACTCGCCTTTTCTCATCAGGCCGTGATTTACATGCACGCAGACAAGCTGCTTGCCGATAGCTCTGATCAAAAGAGCTGCCACAACAGAACTGTCAACACCGCCTGAAAGAGCTAAAAGAACCTTCTTGTCACCTACCTGACGGCGGATCAATTCAATCTGATCCTCTACAAAGTTCTTCATATTCCAATTTGCCTCTGCATGACAGGTATCAAACACAAAGGCCCTCAGGTGAGGAAGAGCTTCTTCCCAGGTGCCATAAGCTTCCTGACACTTTGCAGGCTCATGGTCAATGGACATAACCGGATAACCGGCGCTGTAGATTTCCTCATTTACATCAATGCGTACGCCGTCTACGATATGGTTTGGTCCTCCATAGATCACAACACCTTTTACATTTGGAAGTGCCTTTAACTCTTCTGCCGTAATGTCATGGGGATAAATCTCGCTGTATACACCCATGGCACGAATTTCTCTGGCAAGCACAGTATTCTCTGTACTTCCCAGATCCAAAATGACAATCATGTCCTGTTTCATAAATCTTCCTCCTGTGTCATCACATGATTTAAAATTTCTATAACTACAGCATACAGGATTCCATGCTGTTATACAAGTAAAACTTTGACGAAATACGCAAATAATGCTTCTCTGTTTTTCACAAGATGCCTGCTACAGGCTGCAGTCTAAGGTAAACCAGAACTCTACGCCTTCCTCTGCATTTCTGACCCCGCAGGTCTTATGGTGGGAATCCATAATGGCTTTCACAATGGAAAGGCCAATGCCGCTCCCTCCATATTCTCTGGTATGGGCTTTATCAACCTTATAAAATTTTGTCCAGAGCTTATCCAGATCCTCCTCTGGAATGTGGTTTCCTGTATTAAAGACAAAGACAGTCACTTCATTTTCATGCTTTTCCAAACGGATTTTTATCTTTCGTTTTCCATTCAAATGATTCATGGCATTATTCAGATAATTGGTTATGACTTCTTCAATCTTAAATTCATCCGCCCATACCATCACCGGCCCTGAAGGCTCAAACTCCACCTCTGCCTCTTTTTGCTGAAGCAGAATGGATGCGGAGGAAAGCACTCCATGAATCAGCCCTGTAAGGTCAAACTGCTCGATGACGGGCTTGTCATTTCCAAACTCCAGGGCGGTCAGGGTAAGAAGCTGCTTTACCATCTTGTTCATTTTCCCGGCCTCATCCATGATCACCTCGCAGTAATAATCACGACTCTCCGGGTCCTCTGCCATGCCTTCTGTAAGGCCCTCCGCATATCCCTGAATCAATGCAATAGGCGTCTTAAGCTCATGGGATACATTGGCAATAAAATCCCTGCGTGCCTCGTCAATCCGTATCTTTTCCTCAATGTCCTGCTGAAGCTCATTATTGGCTGTTTTTAAAGCCCCTATGGTTTCCTTCAGCTTTTCCGAAAGGGTATTCATACTCCGGCCCAGCACACCGATCTCATCCTGAGAATCCGCCGTATATCTGGCATCAAAATCCAGCTCGGACATCCGTTCAGATAAGGCTGCAAGGGACAAAATAGGCGAAGTAATCCTTTTTCCCGCAAAATACATAAATACGGCTCCCAGCACAAGGGCTGCGCTTCCCACATAGATCATAAAACGATTCGACAGGGCCACACTCTCATGGATACTGGCAATAGGCATGGACATAATAAAAATGGTTCTGTTGTCATCAAAAAAGCCCCAGTTCTGCAGATAATATCCATTGTTATGTTTATCATATCTTTTTTCTATTTTATAATTTTCCTCAGAAATAATGGCTTCTGTATCCGGCATTGATCTGCCTAAAATATACTGACGGACCAGATCGGATAAAAGCCTGTTATCCCAGAATGTGGGAAAGGTACGGTCATTTAAGCTGTCAATCAGCACCACCGTTGTATTGTACTGTTCATTCATAACACGCAGCATCCGGCTTACCTCGGTCTGTTCTCCGTCCTTGGAATAGAAACTTGGCAGGTCATCAATAATATTTCTCCCTTCCAGCGCCTGCTCTACCGCACAGTCATTGAGCTGTTCATAGGCATCCTGAAGGATTTTCACCTTATCATTGATATAGTACTGCTCCAGAAAAAAGCTGTTGATCACCCAGATTGCAAGCAGGACGGCTGCCAGCATCCCGATAAACAGCGTCGTAAAACGAAAACGGATGGAACGCTTCATTGTCCGCTCACCTCAAATTTATATCCCATTCCCCAGATGGTCTTGATATAATCGCCTTTATCGCCCATCTTGCTGCGAAGCTTTTTCACATGGGTATCAATGGTTCTGGCATCACCAAAATAGTCATAATTCCACACATTATTTAAAATCTTCTCTCTGGAAAGAGCAATTCCCTGATTTTCTACAAAATAGGAAAGAAGCTCAAACTCCTTAAAGCTTAACTCCACCTCTTTGCCGTCTATCGTTACTTGATGGGCCGCCTTATCAATCAGAATACCTCCAACGCTTAAAGCATCTCCTCCGGAGGCATTGGATCTGCGCAGAATCGCCTCCACGCGGGCCACCAGGATTTTAGGACTGAATGGCTTTGAAATGTATTCGTCCACGCCCAGAGAAAAGCCCTGAAGCTCGTCCCGTTCCTCGCTTCTGGCTGTGAGCATGATAACCGGAACCTGGGAATATTTGCGTATGGTCTTTAATACCTCCCAGCCGTCCATTTTCGGCATCATTACATCTAAAAGCACCAAAGCAATATCCTTCTGGGCAAAAAATTTATCAACGGCCTCTTCCCCGTCTCCTGCTTCTTCCACATAAAACCCCTTGTTCGCAAGAAAGTCTTTTACAAGCTTGCGCATTCTGGCCTCGTCATCTACTACCAGTATTTTTAATCCGTTCATGGCCGGCTCCTCCTGTTTCCATATCTGATGATGATACCATTTTAGCAGAAAAAACAGGGCATTTCTACGTTTTCACATAAGTTTCACAGGTTCAGACAGCCATTTTCCTCATCACCATAACAAAAAAGACTGTCCGGCCGTTTTGTTCAGCCAGGACAGTCTTTTAAATCCGTTGCTATGAAACTTTAACTTCAGGAAAGGAGCCTATTCTACCTCGTCCTCTCCTACCAGCTCATCGTACTCCTGATCGTCTAACATCTCGTCAAAAGCATCTGCTACGATCTCGTACTCATCATCGTCCTCGATGTTGTCCAGAACAGGAGTTCCATCCTCTGTCTCGCTGTAGCGGTACAGGTATACTTCGCCTTCCTCAGAGTCCTCTCCCTCCATAGGAAGAAGAGCAATATAATCCCTCTCGCCTGCTGTAAAAATTGTAAGAACGACACATTCCACCTCGGTGTCATCATCCAGGGTAAGGGTAACTGTCATTTCCTCTTCTTCATTTAAATTCTTCTCGTCTGCCATATTGGGTTTCCTTTCTCAGATATGATCTGTTTACCACTTACAATGTATCAGAGTCTGGGAAAAATTGCAAGGGGTTCTTAAGCGGAGAGCGCGCATTTTACAGCGCTCTACGGTTCCTAATATTCTATCCCCTCCCGCGCCCCGATTCCTCTTTCATAGGGATGGCGGCGGAGGGTCATTTCTGTTACATAGTCGGCTGCATTTAAAAGTGCTTCTGAGGGGCCGCGTCCTGTGAGGATGACCTCCAAAGAGGCTGGACGGGTTCTCAAAAGCTCCAAGAGGCGTTCTTCGCAGATAAAGCCCTGGTGGCAGGCGCCGATGGCTTCGTCCATTACCAGAAGGTCAAAGGCAGGTGTTCCGTTTTCATCCGTTTCCAGGGCCATTTTCCAGGCATTTTCCATCTGTTCGGAATAATAGACAGCCGCTTTCTCTTTCTGCTCCGGCGTCATGTTCCATGAAAAGCCGAAGGAGCGCACACAGGGAAGCACATGGATTTCGGGAATGTTCTGAAGGGCATTTACCTCCCCGGAGTCATTTGTCTTTAACAGGCGCAGCACCAGTACGCGAAAGCCTCTGCCCGCAGCCCGGATGGCGGCTCCTATGGCGGCTGTGGTCTTTCCTTTTCCATCGCCGCAGTAAATATGGATCAAACCGGTTCTCTCATTTTTATTTTCCATTCAAATCCTCGTTTCTGGTTTCTTTCCTTCTCCGCTTCCCGTCTCGTCTCAGAATGTGTATCCAGAAGCCCTGTTTCCTCCACAAACCGCGATACAGTCTGCTTTTTATGAAACCTCTCGTTTACATAAAAGATATGAAGCCGGTCCTTTGCACGGGTCATAGCTACATAGAACATTCTCCGTTCTTCTTCCAGATCCGCATCCAGCACTGCCTTGTGATGGGGCGTAACGCCTTCATTTGCGTCCAGAATATACACAACCTTAAATTCCAGTCCCTTAGAGCTGTGCATAGTCATTAGGCTGACTCCCTCGCCCCTGGCTTCTCGGTCTGCTGCCTGACGGAGCAGTTCTTCTTTATATTCTTCCATGTGAGCAGACCAGGCGTCCCATGTCTTAAAGCCTCCGGCGCTTTCCTGAAGGGCGTCCAGCACTTCAAAGAATTCCTCTGGTTTTAACCGCCGCTCCTGAGCATATTCACGGATATAATCATCGTATCCAATGGCCTTGCGTATATAGTTTACCGCACCGGCCGGCGCCATATCCGCAAGCATGGAAAGATCGTATTCCAGCTGTTCAATCCGGTCCAGCATCCAGTTTTTATCCTGATAAAAAGATTTTACCTGCTCCCAGCTGATCCTGCTGCCGTCCAGCGCATCCCTGCTGATATACCGGGCCGGGCGGTTGATAAAGGTCATCACGTTGGCACGGCTCAAATCGCCCCTGGCTGCTTTTATGTAGGAAAACAGGTTCTTTGCAATCCAGTGTTCGTAGAGATTGGGGACTGTATCCCGCATATGAAAAGGGATATTGTACTCCATGAGCTTTTCGATCAGAAGTCTTGGCCCCAGGTTGGTGCGGTACAAAACGGCAATCTCTTCGTATGGAATCCCCATTTGGGCATAGTCCCGCAGCTGGGACACGATTGCCAGCGTTTCATTTACCGGATCCGGCCACAGACAGATGTCCACCGGCCGCCCTGTTCCTCTGAGCGCGCAGATTTCCTTTGGAAAACGGGTCTTATTATTGCTGATAACCTTTCCGGCGCTTTCCGTAATCGTGCTGACTGAGCGGTAATTGATATCTAAAAGGATCCGCTCCGCTTCGGGATAATCCTTCTCAAAGCCCAGCATCAGCTCCGGCCTTGCACCCCTGAAGCGGTAGATCGACTGATCGTCATCTCCTACAATAAAGAGGTTATTCTGAGGAAGAGCCAGCATTTTTACGATTTCGTACTGAACACGGTTGATGTCCTGAAACTCATCAATGAGAATATACTGATACTTCTTCTGCCAGGCAGTAAGGATATCCGGCCGGGCCTTAAAAAGCTCATAGCACATGGACAGCATATCGTCAAAATCCAGGAGCTTTTCCCGCCGCATCTGATCCTCATAGCCCTCATACAGTGCCTTAAAAACCTCTTCGGAACAGCTTTTGGGATAATAATGCGCAAGAGGCATCATTTCCCCCTTTACCATGCTGATCTCGCTTAAAACGGATGCCGTAAATTCTGCCGGATCCTCCAGATCCAGCTGCATACGCTCTGCCTGCTCTCTAATAAAACGGATCCTCTGCTCTTCCCTTACGATATTTGAAGCCTGATACCCGTAAGCCAGCTTTAAAATCAGGAAAAACACGGAATGAAAGGTGCCAAAGGCCACTCTGGAACCCTGGCCCGTCATTTTCTCATACCGTTCCTTCATTTCTCTGGCGGCTGCCCTGGTAAAGGTAATCACCAGAATGCTCCCAGCCTGGACGCCGTATTTTTCCGTTAAATAACGGACCCGGTTGGTGATGACCGTAGTCTTCCCCGAACCGGGTCCTGCAAGTACAAGAGCCGGTCCGTCTTTGTGGCGGATGGCCCTTTTCTGTGCTTCGCTGAATGACATTTTATGCCTCCAGCAGTTCAATGCCCCTGCGGATGCGGGCTAATGACTCCTCTTTGCCAAGAACCTCCATAATCTCGGTGGCTCCTGCAGGCGTCATCTGCTTTCCGGATACAGCAGTGCGGATAGGCCACATAACAAAGCCTGTCTTTACGCCTGCATCGCTGACATATTTGGACAAAAGCTCGTAAAGCCCGTCATTGGAGTAGTCCTCCTGTGCCTCTAAAAGGGGAAGAACGTCCTTTAATACCTGAAGGGATGTTTCGCTGTTTGTCTTCATCTTCTTATGAGTATACATAGCTGTGTCATACTCAGGAAGAGTTTCAAAGAAATCAATATGGCCTTCGATATCGGGGAATACCTCGATTCTTGTCTTTACCATGGCAGCGATCTTTTTCAGATCCAGATCCTTTTTGATCACTCTGCGGATATAGGGCTCTGCCATCTCATAGAAACGATCAAAGTCCATGGACTTAATGTATTCGCCGTTCATCCAGCGCAGCTTTGTCATATCAAATACAGCCGGTGACTTGCTCATACGGCGGTAATCGAACTCCCGGATCATATCCTCCAGGGAGAAAATCTCCTGATTTCCCTCAGGGGACCAGCCAAGCAGAGCTACATAGTTTACCACAGCCTCTGATACAAAGCCCTGATCGATGAGATCCTCAAAGGAGGAATGGCCGCTGCGCTTGCTGAGTTTATGATGGTTCTCATCCGTGATCAACGGACAGTGAACGTATACCGGAACCTCCCAGCCAAAAGCGTCATAGAGACGGTTGTACTTTGGTGAGGAGGAAAGGTACTCATTTCCGCGGACTACATGGGTAATTCCCATCAGATGATCGTCTACTACATTGGCAAAATTGTAGGTGGGATAGCCGTCGGACTTGATCAAAACCATATCATCCAGCTCTGAGTTATCTACAGTAATATCTCCGTAAATCTCATCATGGAAGGTGGTTGTTCCTGTGGTAGGATTGTTCTGGCGGATTACAAATGGCTTTCCGGCTGCCAGATTGGCCTCGATCTCCTCTTTGGACAGGTGAAGGCAATGCTTGTCATAAGACATGATCTCCTCGCCGTTTACATTCGTTCTCAGAGATTCCAGACGCTCCGGAGTACAGAAGCAGTAATAAGCCTCTCCCTTTTCAACCAGCTTCTTTGCATACTCCATATAGATGCCGGAGGCCTGGCGCTCACTCTGTACATAAGGGCCGCAGCCGCCGTCCTTGTCGGGACCTTCATCGTGGATCAGGCCGGTTTCTGCCATGGTGCGGTAGATAATGTCTACAGCTCCTTCTACATAGCGTTCCTGGTCTGTATCTTCAATTCTTAAAAGAAAATCTCCGCCCTCATGCTTTGCGATCAGATAGGCGTAAAGCGCTGTTCTCAAATTTCCTACATGCATACGGCCTGTAGGGCTGGGTGCATACCTTGTTCTTACTTTCATGGTCTGTTCCTCCCGTTATTTTATTAGCAATCATTCATTTTTCTGCAAAAGGCAATGCCTCCGGGAAGCACTGCCTTTTTACGGTCCATCTTTATTCTGCCAGATCGCTTGGTCTCATGGTCAGGTTAATACGGCCCATTTTATCTACTTCTGTTACCTTTACAGTAACCTCGTCTCCGATATTTACCACATCTTCAACCTTGCCCACTCTCTTATCGGACAGCTTGGAAATGTGCACCATACCGTCCTTATTGGGAGCCAGCTGTACAAAGGCGCCGAAGTTCATGATGCGTACAACCTTGCCTGTAAATACCATACCGGCCTCAATGTCCGTTACAATGCTGGTGATGATAGCAATGGCACGGTCGATCATAGCCTCATCCGTACCGCATACATTTACAGAACCCTCATCGGAAATGTCAATCTTAACGCCGGTTTCCTCGATGATCTTGTTGATTACCTTGCCCTGCTTTCCTACCACATCACCGATCTTCTGAGGATCAATGGTGATCTGCTTGATCTTTGGAGCATATGGGCTTAAATGCTTTCTCGGCTCAGAAATCACAGGCTTCATCACTTCCTCCAGAATGTACATTCTGGCCTGTCTTGTTCTGGCAATGGCCTCCTCGATAATGGGGCGTGTAAGGCCGTGGATCTTAATATCCATCTGGATGGCTGTGATACCGTTCTTTGTACCGCCTACCTTAAAGTCCATATCGCCGAAGAAGTCCTCCAGACCCTGGATATCGGTGAGAACGATATAATCATCATCGGTCTCGCCTGTTACCAGACCGCAGGAAATACCCGCTACCATCTCCTTAATCGGTACGCCTGCTGCCATTAAGGACAGAGTAGACGCACAGATACTTGCCTGAGAGGTGGAACCGTTGGACTCCATGGTCTCAGATACGGTACGGATCGCATATGGGAACTCTTCCTCGCTTGGAAGCACAGGAACCAGTGCCTTCTCAGCCAGAGCGCCGTGTCCGATTTCTCTTCTGCCCGGTCCTCTGCTTGGCTTTGTCTCACCTACAGAAAAGGAGGGGAAGTTATAATGATGCATATAACGCTTGCTTGTCTCATTTACATCCATGCCGTCAATCTTCTGAGCCTCAGATAAAGGCGCCAGGGTGCAGGCATTTAAGATTTGAGTCTGACCGCGGGTGAACATACCGGAACCGTGTACTCTGGGCAGAAGATCGATCTCAGCTGCCAGCGGACGGATCTGATCGATGGCACGGCCGTCGGGACGCTTGTGATCCTTTAAGATCATCTTGCGGACGGTCTTTTTCTCATACTGGTAAATGGCGTCTCCTACTAAAGGCAGCCACTCTTCATTTTCTGCAAATGCCTCTTCCAGACGGGCTGTGATGGCATCCATGTTCTTGTCACGGGTCTGCTTGTCATCCGTAAATACAGCCTCTTCCATCTCCTGAGGCGGAACCAGCTCGCGGATGGCAGCAAAAAGCTCCTCCGGTACGGCACAGCTCTCGTATGTGTGCTTTTCCTTTCCGCACTCTGCCACAATGGTATCAATAAAGCGGATAATCTCCTGATTTACCTCATGAGCCTTGAAAATAGCGTCGATCACTGTCTGCTCGGGAACCTCATTGGCGCCGGCCTCGATCATGATCACCTTTTCTCTGGTAGATGCTACGGTCAGAGCCAGGTCGGATACGCGCTTCTGGTCAGCAGTTGGGTTAATGATAAATTCGCCGTCGATCAAGCCTACCTGAGTCGTTGCGCAGGGGCCGTCAAAGGGAATATCGGAAATGCTGGTTGCAATGGCAGAACCCAGCATGGCAGTCAGCTCAGGGCTGCACTCCTGATCTACAGACATAACTACGTTGTCCAGAGTTACGTCATTGCGGTAGTCCTTCGGAAACAGAGGACGCATGGGGCGGTCGATCACACGGGAGGTCAGAATGGCATTTTCAGAAGCCTTTCCCTCTCTCTTATTAAATCCACCCGGAATTTTGCCTACTGCGTAAAGCTTCTCCTCATATTCTACGCTTAAAGGGAAGAAATCAATGCCCTCTCTGGGCTTTGAGGATGCAGTTGCGGTAGAAAGAACAACGGTATCGCCGTAATGCATAAATGCAGCGCCGTTTGCCTGAGCTGCTACTCTGCCGATCTCTACGGTCAGCTTACGGCCAGCCAGATCCATACTGAAACTTTTAAACATGGTTTGTCTCCTTTTCTTTTTTAATGCCAACGCCAGGTCTTATCACAGGTGCAGAAAGACGCCGAAACTACTGATCTGGGCCAAAGAATCCTTTGGAACACATCAGCAATCCCGGAGTGAACCTTCTGCGTCCAATCCTGTTTTCTGGTGTAAAACAGGGTGGAACTTGCGCTCCACCCTGATGTTTCATGAATTACTTTCTGATGCCCAGCTTCTCGATCAGTGCACGATAGCCTTCCAGATCTGTCTTCTTTAAGTAGTCCAGAAGACCTCTTCTCTGACCAACCATCATCAGCAGACCGCGTCTGGAATGATGATCCTTTGGATTCTGCTGCAGATGTGCTGTCAGCTCTGTGATTCTCTCTGTGAGGATAGCGATCTGAACCTCTGGTGAACCTGTGTCTCCAGCCTTACGGCCGTACTCTGCGATAATCTGTGCCTTCTTTTCCTTAGAAATCATGGTAATTTCCTCCTGTTAAAATAATTTTACTGAATCTAACCGTAAACCAGGCTGCCGGCTGGAGTCACCGGACAACGGGGCATCGGCGTCTGTTCATACCGATTTAGTATAGCATAGGGTGCGGGGATTGTAAACTCTTTTTATTTGAATTTTTTCTCAAAAAATCCCGCCGCAGCCTCCTTATCCCGGCTGATCTGCTCCTTTAGTTCTTCCAGAGAATCAAATTTTCGTTCTCCTCTGATAAAATCCAAAAGCTGCACTTCTATGGTGCTTCCGTAAATATCCCGGTCCAGACCCATGATATATGTCTCGGCTCCGGGGGGATTGTCGCCCTCTACCGTGGGCTTTTTCCCAATATTTGTAACTCCCTGATAATAGACACCATCAACCAGAACTCTCGAAACGTAAACGCCGTACCTGGGAAGGCGCTTAATGGCGGGAGGGATCAGATTGGCGGTTGGAAATCCCAGGACCGCGCCTCCGATATGATTCCCGTGAACCACCTTCCCATGGATGGCATAGGGTTCTCCCAAAAGCTCATTGGCCTTGGCTACGTTTCCGCAGGCCAGCTCCTCCCGGATGTAGGTGCTGCTTATATCCCTGTGCCGGTCTTCATCCTGCTCTTTTTCAATGACATAAAGACTGTAGCCGCAGGAGGCTGCCAGCTTTCTTAAAAGCTCTGCATTCCCTGCTCCCTGATAGCCGAAGCTGCAGTCCGGACCTACTACAATGGCAGCCGCCTTCATCCGGCCGGACAGGATCTGAACAACAAAATCCTCCGGGGCCATTCGCCGCACCTGATCGTCAAATGGATATTCCACCAGATAGTCAATATCCATCTTTTCCATGTTCCGGCGGCGTTCCAGGCTGGTAGTGATCACCGTTTCCGGCTCTCCCTTCATCACCGCTGCAGGTGCAATGGAAAAAGTGAAAATGGCTGTAGCCCAGCCTGTTTTGCCCTTTAAATCCTTCATGGCACGCAAAAGCTTCTGATGGCCCCTGTGCCTGCCGTCAAATTTCCCCAGAGTTACAATCGTAGGTTCTGTAATCTGAAACTCTGTGGTATCTGCGATGTATCTCATGGTCTGGCTGCCCCCTTAAAGGTATCCGGATCCAGGTCAAACATTTTCCAGGGCTTCCACCAGTGTTTTTCCTCCTGATACTGATAAACTCCCTTGAATCTGCCTTCGCTGTTGTAAAACCGGAACCGATCCCCATCTTCCCAGACTTCAGGCGCGCCGTCTCTTAAAAGATCCAGCTGCTGCCTAAAGCAGGGATTTCCATTTTTGAGATTTTTATCTCCTTCCGGCAGAGTATAGACCGCCGGATAAGTCTCCAGCGCCTCCTCCACCGTATAAATTTTCTCCTCAAGGCCATCCATGTCTCTCAGCTGTTCGATCTCATCCAGCTTCAGACTGTCCTCCACTAAAAAACGATCCACTCTTGTCCTGAGAAGATGCTCCATACATCCCCCTGTGCCCAGTTCTCTTCCGATATCGTCGCACAAGGTCCGTATGTAGGTGCCTTTGGAGCAGGTAACCCGGATGGATACTCTGGGAAGCTCCATATTTAAGATGGAAATCTCCAGAATCTGTACTCTTCTGGCCTTCCGCTCCACTTCCTTTCCTGCACGGGCCAGGTCGCAGAGCTTTTTCCCGTCCACCTTTAAGGCGGAATACATGGGGGGGATCTGGTCATAATCTCCCTTAAATCCCAGAATCACTTTCTCTGCCGTCTCCGGATCCAGAGCCAGGGCTTTTTCCCGGTTCTCTGTAAGGATCGTTCCTGTAGTATCCTGCGTATCTGTGGAGCAGCCTAAAAGAAGCACTGCCTCGTAGGTCTTTGTCCGGTCTGCCAGCATATCGCACAGTCTTGTGCCCATTCCTAAACATACCGGAAGCACACCTTCTGCCGCCGGATCCAGCGTTCCGGTGTGGCCGATTTTTTTCTGCTTTAAAATCCCTCTGAGCCGGGCCACCACATCGTGGGATGTGTAGCCCGGCTCCTTATATACATTGATAATCCCGTGGTACATTTATTCCTCCTGAGGGCCGGCTGCATCTAACTGCTTGGCGATGTGGAGCGACAGATTATTGACTACGTCATGGATTCTTCCAGACATGGTACAGCCCGCTGCACGCACATGGCCGCCGCCGCCGAAGTAGGATGCGATCCTGCTTACATCTACCGCATTCTGGGAACGGAGGCTTACCTTAAATTCCTGAGGGCCGGTCTGGTACATGAAAATGGCTACCTCCACGCCTTCGGTAAGACGCAGCTGGTCAATAATGCCGTCCATATCCTTTCCATTTACCCCATAAAACTCCATTTCCGACTGACGCAGAGCACTGAAAATGCATTTTCCGTCCAAAAAGGTAATGCTTTCCAGAAGAGCACGGCCCAGAATCTGGTTCTGGACATAGGTCTTTTTATAAAAGCTGTTATCGATAATAGAGCCGAAGTCAATCCCTTTTGCCATCAGCTTTCCCGCGATTTCCATGGTACGGGCGCTGGTACAGGAGTATTTAAATACTCCTGTATCATGGATCAGGCCTGTATACAGGCACTCGGCCGCAGCTTTATCAATCTTTTCCTCATCCAGCTGTTCAAACAGGACCTCGCAGGTAGAGCTTGCATTTTCAGATACCAGATTTACCTCGCAGAAGCGGGTATTGGTAATATGGTGATCCAGACACAGACTCTTTGACGCATTGGCAAGAAAAACGCCAAAGGATCCCAGCCGTTCTTCATCTCCACAGTCCAGACAGATGCAAAGCTCATAGCGTTCCTCATCTGTTTCATGGAGGATCGCATCATAGCCTGCGAGATATCCAAACTTCGGTGAGCTTTCTTCCAGATATACCGCTGCCCGGATGGCCGGATAATTGGTCTGAATGTAGTGATAAAGTCCCAGAGTCGAACCCAGACAGTCGCCGTCCGGCCTTACATGGCCTAAAATAACGACCGATCCGGTTTGCTCCAGCATCTGTTCCAGAACCGTCATTTACAGTCCCTCCTCATCCTCGTCATGGAGATCCTTTGTCACTTCATCAATCAGTTTTGACATATTTACGCCATATTCAATGGACTGGTCCAGAATAAATTTGATTTCCGGCGTATTGCGCAGGTTCACTCTTCTTGCAAGCTCTCTGCGCACATAGGAAGAGGCGCTGCGAAGGCCCTCAACGGTCGCCTTCGCTGCTTCCTCGTCGCCCAGAACACTGATATATGCCTTGCAGTATTTTAAATCAGGGGTCACTTCCACGGCAACCACACTGGTCATGGGATGGATGCGCGGATCCTTAATTCCGGAGCGGATGATCTCGCTTAATTCCCTCTGAACCTCCATGTTAATCCTTGTGTTCTTGATGCTGTTTTTACGCATTTATATTTCCTTTCCGGTATGCATTACCCGAAACGGCTCTTACCTTGGCACCTCTACCATGGTGTAAGCCTCGATTACGTCATCTTCCTTAAGGTCGTTGAATTTCTCAAATACAAGACCGCACTCATAGCCTGCCGCTACTTCCTTAACGTCATCCTTGAAACGCTTTAAGGATGCTAACGGTCCTTCGTAAATCTGCTCTCCCTCGCGGGTAATACGGCAGCTGCAGCCTCTCTGGAACTTTCCGTCCAGCACATAGGAGCCCGCGATGGTTCCCACGCCGGAAGCCTTGAACAGCTGGCGGATTACCGCATGGCCGATGACCTTTTCTTCAAATACAGGGTCTAACATACCCTTCATAGCTGCCTCTACGTCCTCAATGGCCTGGTAGATAACCCTGTAGAGACGAAGATCTACCTTTTCACGCTCTGCAATGGATTTAGCTGTGGCATCAGGCCGCACATTGAAGCCAATGATGATCGCATTGGAAGCAGATGCCAGAGTTACGTCGGACTCGTTGATCGCACCTACGCCGCCATGGATTACCTTTACCACTACCTCTTCGTTTGAGAGTCTTGTAAGGCTCTGCTTTACAGCTTCTACGGAACCCTGTACGTCTGCCTTGATGATCAGAGGCAGTTCCTTTACGTTTCCTGCCTTGATCTGGCTGAACAGATCGTCCAGAGACAGCTTCGCCTTCGTATCCTCGATGAGCTTGTTCTTGCCCTCGGAAATGAAGGTCTCTGCAAAGCTTCTTGCCTCTTTTTCATTTTCAGTTGCAACAAATACTTCTCCGGCCTGAGGAACGTCATTTAAACCGAGGATCTCAACCGGTGTGGAAGGCCCTGCTTCCTTTACACGGCGTCCTCTGTCGTCCATCATGGCACGGATCTTTCCGTAACAGGAACCGGCGGCAATGGTCTCGCCTACACGAAGGGTTCCCTTCTGTACCAGCACCGTAGCAACAGGACCCTTGCCCTTATCCAGCTCCGCCTCGATCACAAGGCCTCTTCCCTTACGGTTTGGATTTGCCTTTAACTCCAGAACGTCTGCTGTCAGAAGCACCATTTCCAGAAGATCCGTTACGCCCTCTCTGGTATGTGCGGAAACCGGCACGAAAATCGTGCTGCCGCCCCAGTCCTCAGGGATCAGCTCATATTCAGACAGCTCCTGCTTTACTTTATCAATATTGGCACTTGGCTTATCGATCTTGTTGATGGCAACAATGATCTCAACTCCTGCCGCCTTTGCATGGTTAATGGCCTCTACGGTCTGTGGCATCACGCCGTCGTCTGCCGCTACAACCAGGATAGCGATATCCGTAGACTGAGCGCCTCTCATACGCATGGCGGTAAACGCCTCATGTCCCGGTGTATCAAGGAAGGTGATCTTTCTGTCATTGATCTCGATCACGGAAGCACCGATATGCTGGGTGATGCCGCCTGCCTCTCTTGCAGTTACATTTGTCTTGCGGATTGCATCCAGAAGAGAGGTTTTACCATGGTCAACATGGCCCATAACGCAGACTACCGGAGGTCTGGGAACCATATCTTCCGCCTTCTCCTCGTCTTCCTTTAAGAGTTCTGCGATCACATCTACCTTTTCTTCCTGCTCACAGAGTACATCAAACTCCATTGCAATCTCTTCAGCCTGCTCATAGTCAATTTCCTGGTTTAAGGTAACCATCTGGCCCTTTAAGAACAGCTTCTTTACGATAACAGACGGCTGAAGCTTCATCTTATCTGCCAGCTCCTTGATAGTTAAGCGCTCAGGCAGAGTGATCGTCTTAATATCCTCCACCTTGGCCTCTTCCTTCTTAGGCTGCGGCATAATGAAAGCTCCCTTTCCTGTCTTTGGTGCCTTCTTGCCGTCCTCTTCCCGGTCTCTCTTGTCGAAACGGTCATTCTTATGAGCGTTCTTATTGGTCTGACGGGTACTGCTTGGCTTTGTCTGGATCGGGCTGTCAAAGGAAGAAGAACGTCCTGCGTCTCTTCCGTTTCCTCTGCGGCTGTCACGGTTTCCCGTACTTCTGGAATCTCTGTCCTTATCCTGACCAAAACCGCCGCTTCTTCCGTCACGGTTTCCAAAACCGCCCTGACGGCCGTCTCTGTTTCCTCCGAAACCGCCGTTTCTTCCGTCACGGTTTCCTTCTCTGTTTCCGAAACCGCCGCTTCTTCCATCGCGGTTCCCTTCTCTGTTTCCGAAGCTGCCGCTTCTTCCATCACGGTTTCCTTCTCTGTTTCCGAAGCTGCCGTTTCTTCCGTCACGGTTTCCTTCTCTGTTTCCGAAGCTGCCGCTTCTTCCGTCACGGTTTCCTTCTCTGTTTCCGAAGCCGCCGCTTCTTCCATCGCGGTTCCCTTCTCTGTTTCCGAAGCCGCCGCTTCTTCCATCACGGCTTCCTTCTCTGTTTCCTCCAAAACCGCCCTGACGGCCGTCTCTTGTATCGCGGACTCTTCCTTCGCCTCTGCCGGCTCCAGTGCGTCCGTCACGGTTCTGGCTGCGCATCTCGCCTCTTGTATCACGGCTGCGGTTCTCTCTTGTCCCGGTTCTCTCCTCAGGCTGAGCCTCTGGTCTCGCTGCTGCAGGAGCCTTTGCTTCGGAAGCTGCTGAGACAGGAGCTTCCTTTTTCGGAGCCTGCTTTGGAACAGGACGCTTTATCTGCTGCTGTGCGTTCTGTGGACGGAATACAGCGGTCAGCTTCTTCTTTGCAGGTTCTGCCTTTGGAGCTTCCTTTTTCTGGCTCACTGCCGCCCGCACCATGGCTTCCTGGTCGCCGGATAAGCTGGATGCAGCAAACAGAGAGGCAGACTGATCCTTCTGCTTCACTATATCTAATACCTCTTTACTGGTTTTGCCCAGTTCATTTGCCAGTTCACTTACTTTCATTCAAACTACCTCCATTTACATTCATCAGTGCTGCCATTGACTTTGCGAACCCTGCATCCTCCACAGAGAGAGAAGCGCGAAACTCCTGCCCCATGGCATGACCGAGTTCATCCTTTGTACCAAACAGATAGATCGGGACTTTATAGTGAGCACACATATTTGTGAACATTTTCTTTGTGTTGTCCGAAGCTTCCTCTGATACGATCACCATGCGGGATCTGCCGCTTTTAACGGACTTTTCCGTTGAAAACTCTCCGCTGACCACCTTTCTGGCCCTGGTTGCAAGGCCGATCAGGCTCAGCAGCTTTTTACTGTTTACCAAGTTCTTCCATCTCCTTTTCCAGAGCTTCATATACCTCTTTAGGGATCGCCATTTTAAAGGAGCGTTCCAGCCCGCGGCTCTTTACGGCCTTCTTCAGACATTCCATGGATGGACACAGGTAAGCGCCCCGGCCGTTTTTGCGGCCTGTAGCATCCAACAGGATCTGGTCCTCAGCGGTTTTTATCACTCTTATCATTTCTTTCTTGCTCTTCATCTCACCGCAGCCGATACACTGCCTCAGAGGGATCTTCTTTCCACTCACTCTCTATCACTCCAATCCTACTGTTCGCTGCTCTCTTCCTGGTAGTCATCCTGAGCGGCGTCTTCCCCGGAAGCTTCGTACTCCTCTTCGTTTCCGCAGCCTTCTTCCTCATAAACAGGAGCCGGACCGTCGCCGTACTGTAAGCCCATCTGCTCGAAGAGTCCCATTTCCTTTGCCTGAGTCTCGCTCTTGATATCAATCTTAAAGCCTGTCAGTCTGGCTGCCAGTCTGGCGTTCTGTCCCTCTTTACCGATCGCTAAGGACAGCTGATAGTCAGGCACGATCACCTGAGCCTCTCTTGCCTCTTCATCTGCCACTACGCAGATAACCTTTGCAGGGCTTAAGGCATTTTCGATCAGATAGGCCGGATTTTCGTCCCAGTTGATAATGTCGATCTTTTCGCCCCTCAGCTCATTTACAATGGCATTGACTCTGGCTCCGTTTACACCTACGCATGCGCCTACAGGATCGACCCCGGCCTCGTTGGACTTAACGGCGATTTTTGTACGGGAGCCTGCCTCGCGGGCGATTGCCTTGATCTCTACAGTACCGTCATGAACCTCGGATACTTCCTCCTCAAACAGACGCTTTACCAGATCCGGATGGGTTCTGGATACAGAGATCCTGGGGCCCTTGGTGGTGTCCTTCACCTCAAGGATATATACCTTGATACGCTCTGTGGGACGGAAGGTTTCTCCCTTTACCTGCTCGCTCTCATTTAAAATCGCATCTACTTTGCCCAGATTGATGCTGATGTTTCTGCCCAGGTAACGCTGTACAATACCCGTAGCAACATCCTTTTCCATGCTGTAATAGTCATTGTAAAGAGCCTTGCGCTCCTCCTCGCGGATCTTCTGTAAGATTACATTCTTTGCATTCTGTGTGGCAATACGGCCAAACTTCTTGGAATCAAGCGGTACCTGTACCGTATCCCCGATCACATACTTGGGGCTGATCATACGGGCATCTGCCAGACTGATCTCCATAATGGAATCCTCTACCTCTTCCACAACTTCCTTCTCCGCATATACGGCAAAGTCTCCTGTGGTCCGGTTCATCGCCACTCTTACGTTGTCAGCTTTTCCGAAATGATTCTTACAGGCGGTAATAAGGGAATTCTCGATCGCCTCGATCATGGTATCCTTAGAGATATTTTTCTCTTTCTCCAATATCTCCATCGCCTCTAACAGTTCCTTGTTCATGATTATCCTCCTATCTATGCCTTAGAAATCAAACGCCAGCCGGATCAGCGCGATCCCCGCCTTTTCAAATGTCTGGGTGCTTCCGTCCTCCATGGACAGAGTCACCGTCTTATCATCATATGCGCTTAAAATACCGGTAAATTCCTTCTGCCGGTCGATGGCCTTGTAAAGACGAACCTCTACTTCCTTGCCCATACTGCGCACATAGTCCTTTTCCTTTTTTAAAGGACGTCCCAGTCCGGGAGAACTTACTTCCAGAATGTAGCTTTCGGAAATAAAATCCTCTTTGTCCAGCCAGTCCCCCAGCTGTCTGCTGATGACCTCACAGTCATCTACGGCAATGCCGCCTTCCTTGTCAATGTACGCCCGCAGATACCAGGTTCCTGCTTCCTTTACATATTCCACGTCTACCAGCTCAAAATGATTCTCTTCCATCAGCGGAAGGAGGAATGCTTCCACTCTGCTCTCATAGCTTTCCTTCTTTGCCATCATTCCACCACCTTTCTTTTCCCTTACAATACGAAAGAGTGGACCGTCGCCCACTCTTATTATCAGTAAAACTATCTGTTATCATTTACACTATACCATCAGACCAGAGGAAATGCAAGCCCTTTTTTGCGAAAACAGCCGTAACTTCCGGTATTTTCTCAGCCTACAGCATCTTCTTTCCCCGGCACCAGGTCTGGATCACATTGTAATCCCCATCAAGTACCGCCAGGTCTGCATCACAGCCTGCTGCGATCCGTCCCTTGGTGCGGTCAGCGCCCAGACAGCGGGCCGGATTTAAGGTGCAGGAATTTATGGCTGCATCCACCGGAACCATGGCATCTTCGATCAGGATCTTAAGCCCCTTATTCATGCTCAGGGTGCTTCCCGCAATAGTAGAAGTACCCTTTAACCGGGCCAGTCCGTCCTCACCGATTTCAATGTCATGGCCTCCTAACTGGTAATTGCCTCCCGGAGGACAATGCTTGGCCCGGAGAGAGTCGCTGACCATAATGGCATAATCGCGCCCTTTAGCCGTAAAGAAATTGTTTAACGCAGCCAGATGGGAATGACAGCCGTCACAGATCACCTCGCCGTAAATATCACGAACCCGAAGCGCCGTTCCCACCAGTCCCGGATTACGGTGATGGTAGGGCGTCATACCGTTGTATACATGAGTCATGGAGGTGGCTCCGTTGGCAATTCCCAAAAGGGCCTTCTCATAGGAAGCAGAGGAATGGCCCATACTTACTGCCACGCCGTTTGAAGCACAGTACCGGGTCAGTCTGTGATCCGGATCATGCTCCGGCGCAAGGGTAATATAGCGTATCAGGCCCTTAGCCGCCTCCTGATACATCTGAAACTGCTCTACAGAAGGCACGGCAATGGCTTCCGGAGGCTGGGCGCCCTTGTAATCCATGTCCAGATAGGGGCCTTCAAAATGGATCCCCAAAATCTGCGCACCCTCGTATCCCTCTTCCACTACCTTTGCCACACTGGCTACCGCAGCCGTAAGAACATCCGGCATCTGGGTCACTGTCGTTGGGAGAATCGAGGTTACGCCCTCCTCCGGGATCCTCCTCATCCACTCTCTAAGCCCCTCCGGTCTGGCGTCGTTTGTATCATATCCGTAAGCACCGTGGGTGTGAATATCAATAAAGCCAGGAAGCACGCGGTTATCCCCGTAATCCTCATCCGCCTCTTTCGCCCCGTAAGGAAGAACCTGGCGGATCACTCCTTCCTCAATCAAAAGCTGTGCTGCCATAAACTGACCTGCAATCCACATCTTTTTTCCCTGAATACGCATCGTTATCTCCTTTTCCGATTGTCTGCCTCAAAATAAGGCGTAAATCTTTCCTGTTATATCAACCGTTAAATGATACCATCAGTATACCACATGAGAATTATTTTTCAAGTTTGTGATATAAACGAAATATTTTTCTTTTGCCATTTTTATCCATAATGCAGTCACAAAACGGAAGCCATGATCCACAAAGCAGCCAGAAAGATCACATTCCAGAATGTAAACGTCCTCAGATACGCCGTTTTCTTTTCCGGATATCGGGCAGCAATCTGCTTATAGGAGATCAGACTTGCCATAGAAGCGATCAGCGTTCCCAAGCCGCCCAGATTCGTCCCCACAATTAAAAGCTCCCATTGCTGTGTAAAATTGGACAAAAGCAGAGCTGCCGGCACATTGCTGATCACCTGGCTCATTATGACAGAGGCTGCCAGCTCATGACCTGAGATCACTCTTACCGCCAGTTCGCGAAAAGGGCCAAACCGGTTTATATTTCCAATAAACACAAAGAAGCATAAAAAGGTCAGCAAAAGGGAATAGTCCACCTTTGCAAACAACCGTTTATCGCCTGCCGCCACAGCTGCCAGTATAAGGATCAGAAGTATCTCTGCCGGAAGTGTTCCGTTTACCGTCTGAAGGCAGAGCAGGAATAAAAACACATAAAAAGCCGTCCGCACCAGATCCGGCCTTTCCGTCTTTTCTTCCATCTGAAGCTTAATTTTCCCCTTCTTTGAATAAAATACCACACTGAGAGCCAAAAGAAGAGCCGCAGCCGCCGTAAGCGGAAGCATCAGGAAAAGAAATTCCAGCAGCTTCATGCCGGATAAGCCATACAGGTAAAGATTCTGCGGATTTCCCATAGGGGTAAACATACTGCCCAGATTGGCTCCGATTGTCATCAGCGTAACCGTACAGCAGATTTTTTCTCTCATGGCCGCCATTTCAAGGATCATGATCCCAAAGGGAACAAAGGTGATCAGCGCCACATCATTGGTAATAAGCATACTGCCAAAAAAACACAAAAACACCAGAAGAAGCATGATCCCTCCCTGAGACCGGATCCGTTCCAAAAGCCGCTCTCCCAGATACCGGAACACGCCCAGGCTTCCAAGACCCGCTACCACTGCCATCAGGCAGAACAGAATGATCATCGTTCCCATATTAGAAGTAAAATACCTCAGATACTCCCTGTCCGGCTTTACCAGAAAACAGGATAAGAGGGCAAGGAAAAAGGAAACGGTCAGGATCGTTTCCCTTTTGATAAATGATATTACACGCAGCTTCATAATTTTATTTTTCATTCCTTTCTGTTCTGTACAAATAACCAGAACCGCGCTATAATACGTTTTATCACAAACCGGAGGTATTTTTCAATGACATTTACATATCCTGCTGTTTTTACCCCTCACAAAGAGGATAAAGGCTTTCACGCATATTTCCCAGATCTGGAATGCTGCGAAGCCGACGGACCCGATCTGGAGGACGCAGTAGAAAATGCAAGAGATGCGGCCAGAGACTGGATCACCGTAGAGCTGGAGGACACCTGCGACATCCCGCCCTGCAGCCATGCAGATGATATTGAATTAAAAGAAGGAGAATTTGTCAAATTTATCATGGTAACGATCAAGCTTCTGCCGGATAATGACTGATTGTTTCCGCAAAAAAGCTCTGCCTTACGCTGTGATCTGCTTTCACAGCGTATGCAGAGCCTTTTTTATTTCCTGATTTTATTCTCCGATCATGATCCGGATGATTTCTTCATTCGTAGCCTTCATTCCTTCTTTTCCCAGGCGGCCCACATTTTTAAGCGTTTCCTCTACTCCCTTTGTGACAATGCCGTCACCGCCGTAAAACTGCTGGCCGCGGATATACATCTGATATCCCAAAATGCCTGCATCTACCGCAGAAGCAATCTTTGCCGCGCAGGAAGCCTTCGCTCCGTCGCAGACAATTCCGGACACAATGGCAAGGGCATTTACCACCGTATGTACGATTTCTTTGTAATCTCCGCCATGGAGATAAGCGATTCCTGCCCCTGCTCCCGCTCCCGCACTGACAGCACCGCAGTAGGCAGAAAGCCTTCCGATGGCTGTTTTCTGGTGGATGGCCGTCAGGTTGGAAAGGGTCAGCGCCCGCAGCAGGGTTTCATGGCTTACCTTCATATCTTTCGCATATACAATTACGGGAACGGATGCCGTAATCCCCTGATTGCCGCTGCCGGAATTGATGATCACAGGCAGCTCACAGCCATTCATTCTGGCGTCAGACCCCGCCGCCGCCATAGCCTTTGCCCGGACACGGACGCTTTCTCCTTCCATATCCAAAAGAACGCTTCCGATATTGGCTCCGTAATTTCCCCGGATCCCCTCTTCTGCGATGGCCCAGTTATAATCAATCTGGCGCTCCAGCACCTCTCTTACATCCTCGATGTCCACAGTCCGGGCAAAATCCAGAATGTCCTTCATATTCAAAAGGCTCCGGTCCGTAAGCCCGTCCTCAGATTCTCCGGCTACCGGCTTCTTTTCCAGAATCTCTCCGTTTTTCTCTACCAGAACAATATTGGTATGGTAATTGGCGATCCGCACTCTGGCATAGGAAACGCCCTTATAAAGGGTAATCACAATATCAAAGGTGATCCCATTGTCAATATGCTCTACTGTAATGGGAACCTGCTCCATAAATTCCTTCATCTGCGCAGTCTGCTCGCTGCTTACACTGGCAATTACCTCTAACTCCTTATCTGCATCTCCTGCCACAATCCCTGCCGCCGCAGCTGCTGGAATGCCCTTTAAATGGTCTGTATTCGGCACAATTACAGATTTCACATTTTTAATAATGCTGCCGCTGGCTCCTACAACCACCCGGTCCGGCATTTCCCCCAGCACCTCTCTGGCCCTGGCAGCTCCATAAGCAAGGGCAATCGGCTCCGTACACCCCATTGCCGGAACCAATTCCTCCTTTAATGTCTGAACATACGCTGCATATTTTGCATTCCTCTTCTCCATGTGCCCCTTCCTCCTGAAGTTAAACCGTTCTGAGTTTCCACATTTTACTGCCATACTGCCAAATGGGAAATCCAACCTCTTGCATTCTCTTTAATTTTACTGTATCATATCCATATATTTTTGTAAATTTTAACATTTTAAATATATGATTAAAATATTTTTAATTAAAGAAGGAATCGGTATGGAATTTCGGGAAATCGTCACATTTTTACAGGCAGCCAAACTTCAGAGTTTTTCAAAAGCCGCCAGGCAGCTGGGATACTCTCAGGCAGCTGTCACCATTCAGATCAAGCAGCTGGAACAGGAGCTGGGAGTCCATCTCTTTGACCGCATTGGAAAGCAGACCACCCTGACCCATCAGGGACAGGTTTTCTATGAATACGCCTCTGCCATCATGCGGGATCTGGCTCAGGCCAAAGACGCTATGGCAAATCCCACGGAGCTCACCGGGCAGCTGTGCCTTGGAACCATTGAATCCATCTGCAGCTCCATTTTCCCGGATCTTCTGACCGAATACCACAGACTGCACCCGAAGGTAAACGTAAATATTATCACAGACTCCCCGGACCGCCTGTTAGAGCAGATGAATGCCAATGTAATTGACATTGTCTATTTTCTGGATAAACGGATCTACGACCCCAAATGGGAAAAGGTCATGGAGCAGCCGGAGCAGATCCTCTTTGCCGCCTCTGCAGACCACCCCTTAAACGCAAAAAAAGGAGAGCTTTCCTTAGATGAAATTCTCTCCTACCCCTTTGTTCTTACAGAAAAAAATGCCAGCTACCGGTTCATACTGGACCAGTATCTGGCATCTGAATACAAACGGCTGCATCCCTTTCTGGAAACAGGAAACACAGACTTTATCCTTAAATTTTTACAGCAGAATCAGGGAATCTCCTTTCTCCCGGAATTTACCATCCGGCAGGCGGTAAAGGAAGGCCGCCTCTGCATCCTTACTGCCAGGGACTTTCACATCCAGATCTGGCGCCAGATCGTCTATCACCGGGACAAATGGGTCACCCGGGAAATGGCGGAATTTTTAAGGCTTGCAAAAGAAATGGCTACTTTGCGTTAATATACGCAACCAGTCCGCCTGCCTGTATGATATCCTGCATAAAGGGCGGGAAAGACTGGCCTTTATAGACCTCGCCTCTGGTGATATTGGTGATCACGCCACTGTCAAAATCCACCTCTACCTTATCTCCTGCACTGATGGCCTTTGCCGCCTGAGGACACTCGATAATGGGCAGGCCGATATTGATGGAATTGCGGTAAAAAATCCTGGCAAAGGTCTCTGCGATCACACAGCTGACCCCGGCACATTTGATGGCCAGGGGTGCGTGCTCCCTGGATGATCCGCAGCCAAAGTTCTTCTCTGCCACAATAATATCCCCCGGCTGCACCTTATTTACAAATTCACGGTCAATATCCTCCATACAGTGCTTCGCCAGCTCCTCGCCCTTTGTGGCATTTAAGTAACGAGCCGGAATAATTACATCCGTATCTACATTATCGCCGTATTTAAAAACATGTCCGCATACTTTCATGGTAATCTCCCTTCTTTTTTAGGACTGTAAAACCAGATCGTCCCGGCAGCCTTACATCACTGCTTCGGGAGCCGTAATCTTTCCTGCCACGGCGCTGGCTGCGGCTACCGCCGGGCTTGCCAGATATACTTCTGAATCCACATGGCCCATACGGCCAACGAAATTGCGGTTTGTAGTGGAAATACATCTTTCACCGGCCGCCAGAATGCCCATATAACCGCCCAGGCAGGGGCCGCAGGTGGGAGTGCTTACCACTGCCCCAGCCTCAATAAATATTTCAAGCAGCCCTTCTCTCATGGCCTGCAGATAGATGGCCTGCGTCGCAGGGATCACAATACAGCGCACACCCTTTGCAACCTTCTTTCCCTTTAAGATCTCAGCTGCCGCCCGGATATCATCAATCCGTCCATTGGTACAGGAGCCGATTACTGCCTGATCGATCTTCACCTCGCCTACCTGATCGATGGTTCTGGTATTGGAGGGAAGGTGGGGAAATGATACCGTTGGCTTTAACCGGGATAGATCGATCACATAGGTCTCATCATATTCCGCATCCTCATCCGCCTCATATACCGTAAATTCCCGTTTGGAATGCTCCTTCATATACTGGAGAGCAGTCTCATCCACAGGGAAAATACCGTTCTTTCCACCGGCCTCAATGGCCATATTGCAGATGGTAAAGCGGTCATCCATGGACAGATTCTTAATGCCCTCTCCCGTAAATTCCATGGAGCGGTACAGGGCACCGTCCACACCGATCATGCCGATGATATGTAAGATCACATCCTTGCCTGATACCCATTTGGAGGGCTTTCCAACCAGCTCAAAGCGGATGGCAGAAGGCACCTTAAACCAGGCCTTTCCCGTTACCATTCCTGCCGCCATATCCGTGCTCCCCACTCCCGTAGAAAAAGCTCCCAACGCTCCGTAGGTGCAGGTATGGGAGTCCGCTCCAATCACCGCATCACCAGCCACAACCAGACCTTTTTCCGGCAAAAGTGCGTGTTCGATTCCCATATCACCCACATCAAAATAGTTGCTGATCTCATGGCGGCAGGCAAACTCTCTGCAGCATTTGCAGTTTTCTGCTGATTTAATATCCTTGTTCGGAATAAAGTGATCCATTACAAGGGCAATTTTATCTTTATCAAAAACCGTCTGACGGTTCATCTTTTTCATCTCATTGATGGCAACCGGAGAGGTGATGTCATTTCCAAGCACCAAATCCAGCTCCGCTTCGATCAGCTGTCCCGCTTTCACCTCTGCAAGTCCCGCATGAGCGGCCAATATCTTCTGGGTCATGGTCATTCCCATTGCTTCATCCTCCTCACCAGGGCGCTTTTCATTTAGCCCCATCTGTTTTTAATCTGTGCTTTACATTCTATCATATCTGTTGCTATAATAAAAATACATAATATGAATGGTGTATATGAAAAAATGTTATACAGGAGTGTTTACCATGGAACAGAACCTTTCACAGTATAAAATCTTTTACGAGGTAGCCAAAGCAGGAAACATTTCAAAAGCTGCCAAGGAACTCTATATCAGCCAGCCTGCCATCAGCAAAGCCATCAGCAAGCTGGAAGACAGCATCGGTATCCCGCTTTTCACCCGCAGCTCCAGAGGCGTGCAGCTGACAGCAGAAGGGCAGATCCTTTTTGAATATGCAAAGGAAGCCTTTGAGGCCCTGACCAGAGGAGAACAGGAATTAAAGCGGATCCAGGAGTTTGACATCGGCCATCTCCGCATCGGCGTCAGCAATACCCTTTGTAAATATGTGCTCCTTCCTTATCTGAAGACTTTTATCGACCAGTACCCACACATGAGGATTTCCATTGAAGGCCAGTCTACTGCTCAGACCATCGCCGGTCTGGAACAGCACAAGCTGGATCTGGGCCTGATCGCAGAACCGGCTTCTCACAGGGATCTGACCTTTATTCCCGTTATGGATATTCAGGATACCTTTGTCACTACGCCTTCTTACCTGGAAAATCTCTATCTGCGGGAAGGAAAGGATGCGGATATCTTTGAAACGGGAAATATCATGCTTTTGGATCAGAGCAACATGACCCGGATCCATGTGGATCAATATCTGGAAGAATATTCCATTATTCCCCATCAGGTTCTGGAGGTTACAACTATGGATCTGCTGATCGAATTTGCAAAGATCGGTCTGGGTGTAGCCTGTGTCATACGGGAACTGGTACAAAAGGAGCTTGACAACGGAACTTTAGTGGAAGTTCCTCTGAAAAATGCCATCCATCGAAGAACCATCGGATTTGCCTACCATTCCAATAATCAGGCCATGGCTTTAAAAACATTTCTGGAATTTCTTTATTAAGCATAACAGCTGCCGGAGAAATGTACGTTTTCCGACAGCTGTATTTTGGGCTATTTGATCACAAATTCCACGGTTCCTGCTGCTCCCGGTGCAATCTCATAGGGTGCAAACACCACTACGGGGTCTCCCGCTTCATTAAGATAAAAATCAGTTTCCTCTGTAATTCCGTCAAAACCGCCTTCCTCTGCATTCCAGAACTTCACTCCTGTTTCCTGCTCTTTCTGCGGGATCTGAACAATGACTGCCTCATTTACAATCCTCTCATACTCTGCTCCCAACACATTCTTCCTCTGTTCCTCCGGTTGCCAGAAAGGCTTCAAAGGCGGGTGAACACTTTAAATTCCAAAATATCCCAAAAGAGGCCGTCTGTTTGACGGTTCCCTCTTTTGGGATATCTGCTCCGTTTTCTAATTGATGCGTTATTAGTTGTTGATCAGCTTATCTTCTTCATTGTTCCAGCTGTAAAGCTTTCTGATCTCTTCGCCTACCTTCTCAGACGGATGCTCGGAAGCCAGTTTTCTCATTGCCTTAAAGTGTACCTGACGGCCTGCAGGAGACATATCAAGCAGGAAGTCCTTTGCGAAGGTTCCGTCCTGGATATCTGTGAGGATCTTCTTCATAGCCTTCTTTGTATCTTCTGTAATGATCTTCGGTCCAGTGATGTAGTCGCCATACTCTGCCGTATTGGAAATGGAATAGCGCATTCCTGCAAAGCCGGACTGATAGATCAGATCTACGATCAGCTTCATCTCATGGATACACTCAAAATATGCGTTCTTGGGATCATATCCTGCCTCTACCAGAGTTTCAAAGCCTGCCTGCATCAGAGCGCATACGCCGCCGCAGAGGACTGCCTGTTCTCCGAAAAGGTCTGTCTCTGTCTCTGTGCGGAAGGTAGTCTCTAAAAGTCCTGCTCTGGCACCGCCGATGGCAAGGCCGTATGCAAGAGCGCGGTCTAAAGCTTTTCCTGTGTAGTCCTGCTCTACTGCCACCAGACAGGGAGTTCCCTTTCCTGCCTGATACTCACTGCGCACGGTATGACCCGGAGCCTTGGGAGCGATCATGGTAACGTCTACATTCTTAGGCGGCTTAATGCAGCCAAAGTGGATATTAAAGCCGTGGGCAAACATCAGCATAGCGCCGTCCTTTAAGTTTGGCTCAATGTCCTTCTTATACATGTCCGCCTGAAGCTCATCATTGATCAGGATCATGATCACATCTGCCCTTTTTGCAGCCTCTGCCGCTGTATAAACCTCAAAGCCCTGCTCCTGGGCTCTCTTCCAGGAACGGCTTCCCTCATACAGGCCTACGATCACATTGCACCCGGATTCCTTTAAGTTCAGCGCATGGGCATGACCCTGGCTGCCGTAACCGATGATGGCAATGGTCTGTCCATCCAGCATGGATAAATTACAATCTTCCTGATAATAGATCTTTGACATATAAATATCCTCCTTGAGACGTTGTATTTTATGGCAGGTATCGGATATCTTCGCTTCCCCGCTCCAGTCCGGTCAGTCCGGTACGGGCCAGCTCCAGAATCTCGTAATCCTCTAACAGATTGATAAGGGCATCCAGCTTTGACTGGTCTCCTGTCAGCATGACCGTCAGGGAATCCCTTCCCACATCTACGATGGTTGCACGGAAAATATTGGAAATCGCACTGATGGCCTGGCGATCCTGAGCGCTTGCCCTTACCTTAACCATCATCAGTTCTCTATATACGGAACGATCCGGCTTTAATTCCTTAATGTCTCTTACGTCCTCCAGCTTGTCCAGCTGGTTCTTGATCTGCTCAAGAACCGTCTGGTCTCCCAGAGAAACAACGGTCATCCTGGAATATCTCGGATCTGCAGTGACGCCTACGGTCAGGCTCTCAATGTTGTAGCCCCGGCGGCTGAACAGGCCTGCTACACGGGCCAGAACGCCGGCCGTATTGTCTACCAGAAGCGACAACACGATTCTGTCATCCATCATATCTTATTCCTCCATATCAGCCGGTCATTTCCCATCCCTGCCAGAAGCAGGATTTGTCTGAAAATTCCCTGTGCCATATATTAGTTTTTATCATAGCAACCATTATTTTATTTGTCAAATGTATAATAGGAATGGCAATTATGAACAGAAGTTATAACATTTCACCAAGGAGAATTGCCCTCAGCGCTTCTACCGACTCTGCAATCCGTGCCGCCTCACTCTCTTCCAGTTCCCTGCGGCTTCCGTAACCATAGAGCACGCCAATGCTCTCCAGCCCCTGCTCCCCAGCTCCTATGATGTCATGCTCCCTGTCTCCCACCATCACGATATCTGGCGCCAGATCACGGCCTGTTTCATCCCTTAAAAGACCAAAGCGCTCTCTTACATAAGAAATCACATCACCTTTTCTCACGCGGGTTTCCTCCAGATCAGCACCGCCGATGCCGTCAAAAAATCCAGCCAGCCCAAAATGCTCTAAGATCTGAACTGCAAAGGGCTCCGGCTTGGAGGTCGCCACATACAGCTTCTTTCCCGCATTTTTCAATGCTCCCAAAAGCTCCGGTATTCCCGGATACACCTTATTCTGCGCCCAGCCCTCCCGGCAGAAATACTCACGATACACGGAAATAGCCTCTGTGGCCTTTTCCTGGGAAAAACCGTAAAAATTGATGTAACTATCCCTTAAAGGCGGACCTATAAAGGGACAGAGCATATCCAGATTTGTTTCTTCTATGCCATAATGTGCCAGAGAATACTGGACAGCCTTTGTAATTCCTTCCTTCGGATCGGTCAGAGTGCCATCCAGATCAAATAATATGTACTTTTTTTCTTTCATTAGATTTTTCCATCCTTAAATGCTTTCATCATCTCATGGCCTACGCTGATATAGGGCGGATACTCTATGATCTCCTCCCTTGTAAACCAGCCGGCCTCCGACAGTTCCTCTTCCTGGAGCCGTATGGTATCGTCTCCGTCCAGATCTGCCACAAAGCCGATCATCACCGTATCGGAAAAAGCCCATGGCTGACTCTTATAGTAACGGATATTTTTGACTTTCAGTCCCACCTCTTCCATTACTTCCCGCTTCACACAGTCCTCAAAGGTCTCTCCGATTTCCAGATAGCCTGCGATCAGAGCATAATGACGGTAAGCCCCCCTGGCATACCTGGACATAAGCAGCCGATCCCCATTCCGGATCGCCACGATCACTGCCGGACTGATCTTGGGATATTCTGTATGGCCGCACGCAGAGCATACCATAGAACGCTCTTTCTCTCCCGGAGCCATTTTTCCCCCGCAGCAGCCGCAAAACCTGCGGCTCTCTCTCCAACGGTAAATCTGGCTCCCCGTAATTCCCGCAAAGCCGTCCTCCATGGGCTCAAAGGAGCGGAAGATCTGCAGTCCCTCCATAACAAAGCCGCCAAATTCCGGCATTTGAAACGTATCTGCCAGATAATACCCTTTGGAATCAATAGAAAAGAGGTATGAAACGCTTTCCACAGCATCTTCCTCTCCCTTTAAATCCCTAAAAGCAGGGAGACGGTATCCGTCCCCCTCCTTGATAAGCATTACCTTATTGTATTCATAATGAAGCAGGATATCATCCTCCTGCGGATTTTTTCTCATATAGGCAGGATTAAACCTGCCTTCACCGATTTCCTGTATCATTGGCACTGTTTCCCTTTCTTCTTTAGTTGTGGATCACTATCTTAAGTTTTTTGCCTGTACCGAAGCTCATAACCCCCAAAAGGGATTTTCCATCCACAATACAGCTTCCCAGACAGACATCCACATCCCAGCGGATCTTTTCCGCCTGATTCACAAAGTGCACAATTTCCTCCACATTATTGAAAATAACCTCTCCTGACGTCATAAGCCAACCTCCTGCTTTTGCTTTTTTACTGATACAGGAAGTTTTTCCGCCATTTTCCTATTTATACTGATGCCTTAAAAAAATTTTCTTTAAGTTTACCCTCTTTAGGCTGCTGAAAAAGTAATAATACACCGCAAAAGCTGCTGAGGTTAAAGCCCAGGTCATAGGATAACAAAAGGCAGCTGCCAGAATGGTATTGAAATGCGGCAGTGCAAAAATAATCCAGATCACACGCACCAGACACACGCCTACACCGGTAATAATGAGAGGCATCCAGGCATCACCCACGCCTCTTAAGGTACCGGAAAGGATCTCAATGGTGATATAGGTAATAAAGGTGGGAACCATAAAACGGATCAGGCTCTGGCTGATGAGCTGTACCTGAGGATCCGAGGTAAAAAGCTCAATAAACAGGTATCCCCAGAAATACAGCGCTGTCGAGACAATGGCCGTAAGCACCACGCCGATCACCATACAGGCGCCTGCTCCCTTTCTCACCCGGTCCATCCGCCTTGCTCCGTAGTTCTGTCCAACAAAGGTAGTAACGGATATTCCCAGAGCATTGATCATCATCCAGTACAGGCCGTCCACCTTTCCGTAGGTTGCCCAGGCAGTCACATTGTCTGTACCCAGATTATTTACACCGGCCTGGATAATAATGTTGGAAATGTTATACATTACAGACTGCATTCCCGCCGGAATACCGATGCGTATGATCCTCTGCAGCATCCGGCTGTCAATACGGATTTTTCTCCACTCCACCTTATACATATCCTGTGTGCGGGTCAGGCAGAGAATTACCAGGATCGCTGAAAAAAGCTGGGAAGAAATGGTTGCCAGAGCAGCACCGGCCACTCCCATCCGGAGCACTGCCACCAAAACCACATCCAGGATAATATTTACAAAACAGCTCCCTATGAGGAAATACAGCGGCCGTCTGGAATCTCCCACTGCACGGAGAATGCCGGCTCCCATATTGTACAGAAGATTAGGAACCATCCCCAGAAAATAGATCCTGATATAGGTTACTGCATGATCCATTACGTCCTCAGGTGTATGCATGGCTGTGAGAGCCCATCTGGCCCCCACAAGTCCTACTGCCATAAAAAGAACGCCTCCTATGACCGAAAAAGCAACTGAGGTATGTACGGCCCAGTGAACCTTGTCGGCCTTTTTTGCACCGTAATACTGCGAGATGACCACAGTAGCGCCGCTGGACAGACCCACAAAGAAGCCCACCATCAGATTGATCAGCGTACTGGTGGTTCCTCCTACTGCCGCCAGAGCCTGTTTTCCCACAAAGCGGCCTACTACCACAGCATCTGCCGTATTATAAAGCTGCTGAAAAAAAGTTCCGAATAAAATAGGGAAGAAAAACAGCAGCAGCTGTCCGAAAATACTTCCCTCTGTAATTCCATTTGCTTTTGTCTTTTGGACTTTTTGCTCCGCACTCATTTGTTTATCTCCTCGTTGACGGGTACTTTATCTCTTTATCTGCTTACTTCTCAGCAGCTCCGTCTCCTGCTACCTCTGCAATTGACTTTACAAGACCTGCAATTCCCTGGATTTCAGAAGGAATGATGATCTTGGTGGCTCTGCCGTTGGCAGCCGCCGCAAAGGCCTCCAGACTCTTAAGCTGCAGCACGGTCTGATCGGCTCCCGCTTCCCGGATGTAGCGGATTCCTTCTGCCGTAGCCTTCTGTACGGTACGGATAGCCTCCGCCTGTCCCTGAGCCTCTTTAATCTTCTTTTCCTTCTCTGCTTCTGCCCGAAGGATGGCCGCCTCTTTTTCAGCCTCTGCATTTAAAACGGCAGACTCCTTATTTCCCTCTGCTACCAGGATCATGGACTTCTTCTCGCCCTCTGCCTTTAAGATAGCCTCGCGGCGCTCACGTTCTGCCTTCATCTGCTTCTCCATGGCCTCCTGAATAGCTGCCGGGGGAATGATGTTCTTAAGCTCCACACGGGTAACCTTGATACCCCAGGGATCCGTCGCCAGATCCAGGGATTCCTGCATCTTGGCATTGATGGTTTCTCTGGAAGTCAGTGTTTCATCTAACTCCAGATCGCCAATAATATTTCTCAAAGTAGTAGCTGTCAGGTTCTCAATAGCAAGGATCGGACGCTCCACACCATATGCATACATTTTCGGATCGGTAATGTAGAAGAATACCACTGTATCGATCTGCATGGTAACATTGTCCTTTGTGATCACCGGCTGCGGCGGGAAGTCCTCCACCTGCTCTTTCAAGTTTACCTTCTTTGCCACCCGGTCAATAAAGGGGATCAGAAAATGGACGCCCACTCCGTAGGTTCCCAGATAACCGCCCAGACGTTCCACTACCAGGGCCTGTGCCTGAGGAACAATGCGGATACAGGATGAAAGAATCACCAGAATTACAACTGCAACAATAATAAACGCCATAAAACCTCCTATCATACCTAACATAAAATCCCTCCTTATTCATTTTCCTGTTCTACAAATAGTTTCGCGCCCCGGATCTCCCGGATCACAGCAGCTGTACCGGGCGTAAGGATCCGGTCCTCATGGAGCGAACGTGCCAGCCAGGTTTCTCCGGCTAAGGATACGCTTCCTGTTCCCCGGACGTTGTCGATGGTCTCCTTAACCACCACTTTTCTGCCAATGAGCCCGTCTGTGTTGGTCCGTGTCTCCTTCGGCTTTAGGATTCCTGCCGCCAGAGGCCGCACCAGAAGGAGCAGCGCAAAGGAAACGGCTGCAAACAAAGCCAGCTGCAGCTTCACGCTGCCTCCCAGAACCTGAACCAAAAGCCCCGCAAGCGCTCCCCCTGCAAACCAGATACAGGTAAGGGAAACGGTAAGCGCCTCTGCCGCTGTAAGCACGATAAATGCCGCAATCCAAAATAAGGTCATCTGCTTTTCCTCCTTTCTGCAGCCGTGCCGGAAAGCTGTCTGTACACTCCGCACGGATATGATTCCCCATTATAGCCGGCTGTACCCGCTTTTGAGGAAAGATATCTTTATTGTATCATATTTACTGTCATATTCAAATAAGGGAATGAAAAAATTGACAAATCGTAAGAGAATCGTTAGAATACAGACAGACTCTCCGGTTTGGGCTTTAAAGGCCGGCCGGTTATTGATAAGGAGATTTATATTTTATGAAACGCATCCTGCTTCTTGGCACTGGAGGCACCATTGCCTGCAAACGTACGTCCCAGGGGTTAATGCCCCTTCTTTCCTCAGAAGAAATCCTTTCCTTTGTCCCGGACAGCCGGACGTTCTGCAGCATTGATTCGATCCAGGTATTAAATATTGACAGCACCAACATACAGCCCTCCCACTGGCTTACCATTGAAAAGGCCATTGAGGAACATTACAAAGATTATGACGGCTTTGTGATCACCCACGGTACAGACACCATGGCTTACACGGCCGCTGCCCTTTCCTATCTGATCCGCAATTCTGCAAAGCCCATTGTGATCACCGGAGCCCAAAAGCCTATCGATATGGAAAACACAGACGCCAGAACCAATCTTGCGGACAGCCTCCGCTTCGCCTCTCACCCAAACGCACATGGGGTCAATATCGTATTCGACGGCAAGGTGATCGCAGGCACCCGCGGAAAAAAGGAGCGCACCAAGAGCTACAACGCCTTTTCCAGTATCAATTTTCCCTATATTGCCACGATCCAGGAGGAGCATATCCTTTTTTATCTGGATGACAAGGAGCTTTTAAAAGAGCCGGTGCAGTTTTTTTGCCATTTAAATCCCAATGTGGGGCTTTTAAAGCTGATTCCTTCCATGGACGCCTCCCTTCTTGACTATATGGCAGAACACTATGACGCTGTTATCATTGAATCCTTCGGCGTAGGCGGCCTTCCCTCCTATGACGGAGGAGATTACCATCGGGCCGTGGGACGCTGGACCAGCCTGGGAAAAACGGTAATCATGACCACACAGGTCACAAATGAGGGCAGCAATATGTCCGTATATGAGGTAGGCAAAAATATCAAGCAGGAATTCGGCCTGCTGGAAGCCTATGACATGACTCTGGAGGCAGCAGTGACAAAGACCATGTGGATTCTGGGACAAACAAAGGATCCAAAGGAAATCCGGCGCCTGTTTTATCAGACCGTCAACCGGGATATCCTCTGGAAATCGATATAAGGGAGGGGAACAGGAGTATGAATCAGCAGAAACGTCCTTTTTATTCCGGATTGATCCACGGCATCCCTATCGGCCTCGGTTATCTGGCTGTATCCTTTACCTTCGGCATCATGGCGGTAAGCTCCGGCCTCTCTGTTTTCCAGTCTGTGCTTATCTCCCTTACCAATCTTACAAGCGCCGGCCAGTTTGCCGGCCTTGGCATCATAACCGCCGGCTCCTCTTATCTGGAAATGGCCGCGGTGCAGCTTGTGATCAACCTGCGCTACTGCCTTATGTCCTGCTCCCTTTCCCAGAAGCTGGATCATAAGATGCCTTTATTCCATCGTTTTCTCATGGCCTATGGGGTGACGGATGAAATTTTCGGCGTGTCGGTCTGTCATCCTGGAACCTTAAGCCCCTTTTACAGCTACGGGCTGATGAGCGCCGCTGTGCCGGGCTGGACTTTAGGAACGCTTTTAGGCGCGCTCTCCGGCAGTCTGCTTCCGGAACGGCTTTTAAATGCCCTGGGCGTGGCCCTCTATGGAATGTTTCTGGCGATCATCGTACCTCCGGCAAGAGAAAACAGGATCCTTCGGGCTGTGGTCCTGCTCTCCATGACAGCCAGCTTTGTATTTACCCTGATCCCGGTATTAAATACCATTTCATCCGGATTTAAGATCATCCTTTTGACCTTTGTTATCGCCGGAGGAGCCGCCCTGATCTGCCCTGTAAAGGAGGAAGCTTAAATGAATCGGAATATTTATGTCTATATAGCAGTAATGGCAGCAGTGACCTATCTGATCCGACTGCTGCCGCTCACACTGATACGAAAAGAAATCAAAAATACCTTTCTTCGTTCTTTTTTATATTATGTTCCCTATGTGACGCTCTCCGTCATGACCTTTCCGGCCATCCTCTATGCCACCCGCTCTGCGGCAGGCGGAGCCGCAGCTCTGGCCGTGGCCGTCCTGCTGGCCTGGAAGGGAAAAAGTCTTTTTCATGTATCCCTTGCAGCCTGCACAGCTGTATTTTTACTGGAATTTTTTATCTGAACTTCTTAAATCCCGTCTTTTGCCCAGCCATAGGAACAGCGTACCGCCTTCTGCCAGCCCTTAAGCATCCTGCACCGGACTTCCTCTTCAATCTTTGGGAAGAAGCTGCGGTCCGCTTTCCATCCTCTGGCGATCTCTTCCTTATTTTTCCAGAATCCCACTGCAAGACCTGCCAGATAGGCAGCTCCCATGGCGGTTGTTTCCACACAGGCCGGGCGGTCTACCTGGACGCCGGTTAAATCTGCCTGAGTCTGCAGCAGATAGTTGTTGGCGCTGGCCCCTCCGTCTGCCTTCAGCCGTTTCACCTCCTGTCCCAGATCCATCTTCATAGCTTCCAGCACATCATTGGTCTGGTAACAAAGGGAATCCAGAGTCGCGCGGATAATATGATACCGATTCACCCCGCGGGTAAGGCCCAGAATGGCGCCTCTGGCATAGGCATCCCAATGCGGTGCTCCCAGACCTGTAAAAGCCGGCACCACATAACAGCCATTGGTATCCTTTACCTTTTCGGCCATATATTCTGAATCTGCCGCTGATCCGATCAGCCTCAGCTCATCCCTCAGCCACTGGATCGCTGCTCCAGCAGCAAAAATAGACCCCTCCAACGCATAGGTTACATTTCCCTCCAGCCCCCACGCGATCGTTGTCACAAGGCCGCTCTTTGAAAATACCGGCCGGTCTCCTGTATTCATAAGGAGAAAGCAGCCTGTGCCGTATGTATTTTTCGCATCGCCCGGCTCAAAACAGGTCTGGCCGAAAAGAGCGGCCTGCTGATCTCCCGCCGCGCCTCCTATCGGAATCGGATCTCCAAAAAACTGCCGGTCTGTCATGCCGTAAATACAGCTGGAGGGCTTTGGCTTTGGGAGCATCTGTTCCGGTATGTCAAAAAGCTCCAGGATTTCTTTATCCCAGGTAAGCGTATTGATATTAAACAGCATGGTCCTGGAAGCGTTGGAGTAATCGGTCACATGAACGGCTCCCTTTGTAAGCTTCCAGATAAGCCAGGTTTCCACGGTTCCAAAAAGCAGTTCTCCCCGCCCGGCCCTCTCTCTGGCTCCGGGCACATGATCCAGGATCCATTTCAGCTTGGTAGCAGAGAAATAGGCATCAATGACCAGACCGGTCTTTTGGCGTATCAGTTCTGTCAGTCCCTTTGCCTTTAATTCGTCGCAATAAGCCGCAGTCCGACGGCACTGCCACACGATTGCCGGACCAATGGGCTCTCCGGTAGCCTTATCCCATACAATGGCTGTCTCCCTCTGGTTGGTGATGCCAATAGCAGCAATATCGCCAGCCGAGGCGCCAATCTTTGACATAGCTTCCACTGCCACTCCCAGCTGAGTCGACCAGATTTCATTGGCGTCATGCTCCACCCAGCCGGGTTTTGGAAAATACTGGGTAAATTCCTTCTGAGCAAGGCTGCAGACCTCCCCGTTCTGATCAAACAGGATACAGCGGCTGCTGGTAGTCCCCGCATCCAGAGCCATGATATATTTCCCCATACATATGCTCCCTTCTCTAAGACAACAAAAATTCGCTGAGTACGAAATTGCTCACATCCATGCCCCATTCTGTAAGTGACAGCCATACTCCTTCTTTTTTCAGCAGACCATTGGCCATAAGCCGTTCGATCACCGCTCCATAGACCGTTTCCATTTTCACTCCGAACAGTCTTACGAAATCCATTTCCGATACCCCTCTCGTCATCCGAAGGCCCAGAAACATAAATTCTTCCATACGGGCCTCTCTTGAAAGCTGCTCCACCGGCCCAGCCAGCTCTCTCAGACCTTCCCCACAGTCATGCTCCAGATCCAGGGCCAGATAACGCCTCAGATCCTTTTCATTGGAAAAGCGGCAGCCGTCCATATAAGAAGATGCCCCCAGGCCCAGTCCCAGATAGGACACCTCTGTCCAGTAGCCTATATTGTGGCGGCATTCCTTTCCAGGCTTTGCATAGTTTGAAATCTCATAGCGCTGATAGCCCATCTCTCCCAGAAAATCCCTTGTAAGATGGTAAATCCTGTTTTCCGTATCTTCATCCGGAAGAGGAAGGACATTTTCTCTCCGGCAGCCGCCCATTCCCGGCCCATACTGTTCCCAGAAGGGCGTTCCCTGCTCTATGATCAGGCTGTATGCGGAAATATGCTCCGGTTTGAGCATCGTTACCTTTTTTAAGGTATTTTTCCACGATTCAAGCGTCTGGCCAGGGATCCCGCTCATAAGATCCACGCTTATATTGGTAAAGCCAGACATTCTTGCGCTCTGATAGCTCTTTAAAAACTCCTCAAAAGAATGAACCCGGCCCAGGTTTTTAAGCTCCTGATTATCTGCCGACTGAAGGCCGATGCTTACGCGGTTGATGCCACAGTCATGGTACACAGGAAGCTTGTTGTATAAAAGAGTACCCGGATTGGCCTCGATCGTAATCTCCGCATCCGGCTCCAATGTAAAGTTTTCCTTTACGGCCTCCATGATCCGCCGGATCAGTTCCGGTTCCATAACCGTAGGGGTACCGCCGCCGATAAAAACCGTGGATACCGTAAGCTCACTGCAGAAGGCTCCTCTGGCCCGGATTTCTCTTACCAGCTGATCCACATAAGCCTCATGGTCTGCAGCCAGAGCCCGAAAGGAGAGAAAATCGCAGTAAAAACACTTTTTCACGCAAAACGGGATATGGATATACAGCTCAATGGTATTTTTATTTGCATTTATCATAGGGTGACTGTCTCGCTTTTTCTCTTACTCTTCATCCAGCTTCAGAACGCTCATAAACGCCTTCTGCGGAATCTCTACATTTCCGATCTGGCGCATCCGCTTTTTGCCTTCCTTCTGCTTTTCAAGAAGCTTTCTCTTTCGTGAAATATCGCCGCCGTAGCACTTTGCAAGCACGTCCTTACGGACTGCCTTTACCGTCTCTCTGGCAATTATCTTTCCACCGATGGCTGCCTGAATGGGGATTTCAAACAAGTGGCGCGGAATCTCCTCTTTTAATTTTTCGCACATCCTGCGTCCCTTTTCATAGGCCGAGGCAGAATGTACAATAAAGGAAAGAGCGTCCACTTCCTCTCTGTTTACCAGAATATCCAGCTTCACAAGCTCAGACCGTTCATAGCCCTTTAACTCATAATCAAAGGAGGCATATCCTCTGGACCGCGACTTTAAGGCATCGAAGAAGTCATAGATGATCTCATTTAAGGGAAGCTCGTATTTTAAAAGGGCACGGGTGGTTTCAATGTATTCCATTCCCAGATATACGCCCCGGCGCTCCTGGCACAAAGTCATAATGGAGCCCACATATTCGGTCGTTACCATGATCTCCGCGCTTACAATAGGCTCCTCCATGTATTCAATTTCACTGGGATCCGGCAGATTGGATGGATTGGTAAGCTCGATCATCTCACCATTCGTCTTATATACCCGGTATACTACGCCCGGAGCCGTTGTCACAAGATCCAGGTTATATTCCCTCTCTAAGCGCTCCTGAATGATTTCCAGATGAAGCAGGCCTAAAAAACCGCAGCGGAAGCCAAAGCCAAGAGCCACAGAGGTCTCCGGTTCATAGAAAAGCGAAGCATCATTTAGCTGAAGCTTTTCAAGGGCGTCTCTTAAGTCATTGTATTTGGCACCGTCTGCAGGATAAAGTCCGCAGTAAACCATAGGCGTTACCTTTTTATAGCCCGGAAGGGGGCTTTCACAGGGACGGACGGCATCTGTAACCGTATCGCCCACACGGGTATCGCGGACATTTTTGATACTGGCGGTAATATAGCCTACCATTCCCGCGCTGAGCTCGTCGCAGGTAATAAACTGGCCTGCGCCGAAGTATCCGACCTCTACTACCTCTTCCTCTGCCCCCGTGGCCATCATCCGCACACGGGTTCCCTTCTTTACCGTGCCTTCCATCACACGGCAGAAAATAATTACACCTTTGTAAGAATCATAAATAGAATCAAAGATCAGCGCCTGAAGGGGAGCATCGGGATCTCCCTTGGGAGACGGGATCTTGTGCACAATGGCCTCCAGAACATCTTCGATATTCAGTCCTGTTTTCGCGGAAATACGGGGCGCATCGTGAGCCTCCAGACCAATCACATCCTCTATCTCCGCCTCCACATGATCCGGGTCGGCGCTTGGAAGATCGATTTTATTGATAACCGGAAATACGTCCAGATCATGATCCAGAGCCAGATAGACATTTGCCAGCGTCTGAGCCTCAATGCCCTGGGACGCATCCACTACCAGGATGGCTCCGTCGCAGGCTGCCAGACTGCGGGAAACCTCATAATTAAAGTCTACATGTCCGGGAGTGTCGATCAGGTTAAAAATATATTCCTCCCCGTCCTTTGCCTTATATACGGTACGCACTGCCTGAGATTTGATGGTAATGCCTCTCTCCCGCTCCAGGTCCATGTTGTCCAGGATCTGCTCCTGCATCTCTCTGCTTGTTAAAAGCCCTGTTTTTTCAATAATACGGTCAGCCAGGGTGGACTTGCCGTGATCAATATGGGCGATGATACAAAAATTTCGTATTTTACTCTGGTCAATCGTTGCCATTCTTTATCCTCGTCTTCTTTCAAATTAAAATATATCTGCCATTATACCTTTTTTTCACTCCCCTTGCAACACCATATCCAAAAGTTGTGCCAGGGGCTCCATGGCGTTTTTTACCTCTTCAAATGTATTCGTCTGCGCCCCCGCTTCAATAAGAGCAGACTTAGGCCGCAGGTGGAGATTATAGCGCAGTCCCTTTAAATAGATCTTTCTGGCAAATCCTGGAAAATACGCCTGTGCTCCCAGCTGCATTTTCAGGCTGAATGCAAGGTTTTCTGCCAGATAAGGATTGGGAAGATAGGCAATTTTTCCCTCCGGCGTACGGCTGAGGCCGTTAAAAAACATGATCTGCGCCGTGGGCTTTCCATTGATGTCGGAAACCATGTGGAGATTTTCCGAAACGCCATCCCTGTGAAGATCCAGAACTACCTGAATGGAAGGATTCTGCTGCAGGATACGGTTTACGCCTTCCAGTGCATAATTATAGGCCTTACTCCGATCCAAAACGCCACTTTGCAGATCATAAACCGACGTGTCATGGTAAACCCGGTAGCCCTTCTGCGTCAAAAGTTCTGCCAGATAATCTCCCACTTCCACAATGGTCCGCCCCTGAGGGCCGGAATCCTTAAAGGCCTCCTGAGAATGGGTATGGTAAATAAGGATCTGCGGCCCTTCCCCTTCTTTATCTAATGTCACATCATGGCTTAAAAGTGCCGGACCGTTAAACAGATCGCGGCCTGCTGTGGTAGAGGTATGTACGCTGTAAAAATGCTTCATGAGAAAGTCAAAATCCTCCAGCTGCTGAAGCTGATAAAGTGTTCCTGTTACCGGCAGAGGAAGGCTTCCTGCCAGGGAAAGGGCAGAGCCTGAAACACTGGCTGCGGTTTCCTCTAACGCTTCCCCGAAGCTTTCTGCGGGGCTTTCCTCTAAGCCGTGAGCCATGCTCCCCTGCGAGGCCTTTTTTCTTTCTTCATGCTGCTTCTCCCCTGTTGTTTCATCTCCGTACCGGTCAAGATACTGGTGCTCCCTGTAAAATAAACGTGCCTGCATATGATTCCTGAAAACAGGGTCTGCATCTTCCCAGGCGATCTTTACAGCCTGATCCGTATTACTGCCGTCCTGCTCCGTTATGTTCCTGGAATTTTTCCCCGTCATCTCATAAGGCGCAGCCTGATGCCACAGAAGCGCTGCCAGTTCTTCCCCGGCCATCCGAACCTGCTGCTCCCAGGGAACCGCCGTAAGGACGGCTCTGCTGTTTTTTATCATATAGACGGCTCCCCATACGGTTCCCGCAGCCGCAAGGCCCATGAGACATATCCTCACCGGCCCTCTCCTTCCATTCCTTTTCATCCCCATACCCGGTCCCGCCTGTCCTTTTTACACCTTGCCAAAGTGCTGTATCCTATGGTATGCCAAAACAAAGGAAAAAATGACAGCATCTGCCGCCGGAATCACAGCTCAAACACAGCCCGGTGAATACCTTCCGAAATGGTAAAACTTAGCTGCTGAACAGACTGGTCAATATCCGGCGGCGTCACATACATAGGCCCAAATTCCGGCTCCAGAAGCTCCCGGATCAGTTCATACTGCCCCTCTGTATCCATCTGGCGTATCCACGATCCTGTGCCTTTTGCGCATTCATTTTCCTCCAAAACCGCAAGAAGGGCTGAAATCGTATCCTGCACAATGGCAGCCGCCCCCACCACCGTCGGCACTCCAATAGCGATCACCGGGACTCCCAGGCTCTCTTTTGTGAGACTGTGACGATGATTGCCTACTCCGGAGCCCGGATGGATTCCCGTATCTGTAAGCTGTATGGTTGTGCACAGGCGGCGGACGCTGCGTGCTGCCAATGCGTCAATGGCAATCACCAGATCAGGTGATGTCTCTCCTATGATCCCATGCAGAATCTGAGCCGTTTCCATCCCCGTCTGGGCCATAACGCCTGGAGCAATGGCGCAAAGGCATGGATAGGGCTGTTTCTTCTCTGTCCTGTCCGCAAGAAGATGGCCGGTCACTCTGAGATTTCCCACGGTTCGGGGTCCTAAAGAATCCGGGGTTACGGATTGGTTTCCAAGGCCGACCACCAGCAGGGACGGATTTTCCTTTTTCTCCCATCCTGCCCGTTTCATCAGCTCATTCAACTGCATGGCCAGTTCATCCACCACTCTGCTGTGACAATCCTCATCCGGCGTCTGCAGCTCATCTGCTTCCAGCGTTAGATACGTTCCTTCCGGCTTTCCCATCGCTCTGGCTCCCTGAGCATTCAGTATCTTCACTTCTGTCATTCTGACCGCACCTTCTTTTCTGGTTCTTTCCTTTAATACAACCCCTGGGATCTCACCCCCATCACCTTCAAAACTTTCTTTATCTTCCAGAGCCAGATCTGTGCGTATCTGAAAGGAAAATGTGGCTGCAGCCTGCTTATTTTCGGAACTTCCCATTCCTGTGCCTCCTGTCTTTTTCTTCGATCCATTTGAATTTCCACATTTTGCAGTATTTCCAAAGGCCATCCACCCTCAGCTGCGGGTACGGCGCAAAAAGAGAAACTGCGATCCATCTTATTTTCCACTCATTTCAAAAAAATATTCCCTAAAACTTCAAAAAACACCAAATTCCGCTTGACATTCCCAAAATCATTCGCTAAAATGTAATAGTATGTTTACATTGAACTGTCCGTGTCCAGGCTTTGATGGAAAACACAACGATTAATATTTTTATATAATACCGAACGGAGGTGTATTTCATTGGCTAACATTAAATCTGCAAAGAAGAGAATCTTAGTAAACGAGACTAAGGCTGCAAGAAACAAGGCAATCAGATCCAAGGTTAAGACTGCGATCAAGAAGGTAGAGGCTGCTGTTGCTGCTGGAGATAAGGCTGCTGCTCAGACTGCATTACAGGCTGCTATCACAGAGATCGACAAGGCCTGCACTAAGGGCGTATATCACAAGAACAATGCTGCCCGCAAGGTGTCCCGCGTGACCAAGGTTGTTAACACTCTGGCTTAATTTTATAGAGATATTTAAAATCCCTCCGGATTAACCCACCGGAGGGATTTTTTTGCTTACAGCTTCCTTTCATCATAACGTGCTCTTTCTCCGCCGATAAACTTAGGGCGTGTTCTGGCACAAACTACATGGGCGCCTCCAATTTCTCTGTTTAAAATCCGCACTGGAACTGCCACATCCTTTAAATGCATCCCGATCAGGGTATCTCCGATATCGATTCCCGCATGAGCTCGGATATGCTCCACTGCCGCCGGATGCTCCAGGGTATGATAAGCCGCCGTAGCAAAGGAGCCTCCTGCTTTTAGCTGAGGAACCACATTGACAGGCTCATATCCGTATTTTAACGCGGCCTCCTCCTCTAATATAAGCGCCCGGTTTAAATGCTCACAGCACTGGGCGGCCAGATAAATGCCCGCAGGTTTTAGCTCCTCATAAAGAGCTTCATAAACCGCCTGTCCGATTTCTCCGCTGGAATGAGAGCCAATCTTAAAGCTCCCGATTTCACTGGAGGAACAGCCCACAACCAGAATCTGCCCCTGCTTCAGATCTGCCTTTTCCATAAGCTCCCTCAAAACATCTTTTGTCTGTTTTCTAATCGCATCTAACTGAAGTTCTTCCATTCCATTTTCCTCCTTTAATACGTTTTTGCAATCAAAAGTTCTACTGCCAGACGGTCTGTCAGGCGGCCTGTCTTTACGCTTTCCTCTGCATCCACACAAAGATTTACATAGGAAAGGATCTGTTCCCTTGAAAATGTCTTTGCCTGCAGCATGATTTTTCCTGCCACAAAGGGCTGAAGCTTCATCCTGGAAGCAATGGTACTCTTATCCATGCCCTGCCCCATCAGCTCCTTCACCTGCAGGATCTGGTTAAACTGCCTTGCGATCAGAAATAAAATCCGCATAGGCGGCTCCTTTAAGGTAAGCAGATCCTCATAAAGATCCATAGCCTTTCGCGTCTGACGGTTGGCAATAGCCGTAATCATGTCAAAAATCTTGTTGCTCACCTGAGTGGTACAGATAGCCTCCACATCCTCCTCAGTGATCACATCACGGCCCAGGGTATAGCTGATCAGCTTTTCCAGCTCTGAGCTGATATTTTCCATATCATCCCCTGTTTTGCTTAAAAAAAACTCCATGGTGCGCCCGGTGATCTTTTTCCCATTTTTTGACAGGATGCCGGCAGCCCAACGGCCAAGCTGCGACGCATCCTGACGGCCAAGCTCCGCTGTATAACCGTATTTTTTCACGGCTTTAAAAAGCTTGCTGCGCTTATCCACCTCTGTTTCCACAAACACAAGACAGGTGGTATCGGGAATATGCTCCATATAAGCGCTCATTTCCTCTCCTCCTGCTCCGCCCTTAAACCAGCCGCTGTCCTCTATTAGCACCAGCCTGCGCTCTGCAAAAAAAGGCATGGTATCTGCAATGCCGATAATCTCATTTATATCCATTCCCTTTCCCTCGTAATGGTTAAAGTTCATGGTATCTCCAGCTGTCACTGCATCCTTTAAACGGTTCTTATAGCTCATTTTCAAAAATGCCTCTTCACCAAACAGAAGGTAGGCCTTTTTAAATGAACCGTCCTTTATATCCTGGTTTAATATCTGCATACGCTGTCTGTCACTCCCTGCCCTGGCGTTTTGCTCTATTATACCATGTCTTCCCCCTCTTGACAAATAGACTGTAGGGTGTATAATTATTTTTCTGAACAGTTCTTTTTAAAACCTTTTTATTTAGAACCTTTTATTATGTAAAAGGAGGATCCAATGACCTCAAACACTGATTTTCTTTTAGGTATCCGGGCTGCCATGAAGTTTCAGGACAGCCTGCTAAAACAGCTCTCTGAAACCTATGGACTGACTCTGATCGAGGCAAATGTCATCACATTTCTCCACAATAATCCGGGGAAAGATACTGCGGCCGACATCACGGAGCTTCGGATGCTCTCAAAAGGAAATGTCTCCCAGGCTGTGGAAAGCCTGATACAGAAAGGGCTCTTAAAGAGAATCCCGGATCTCCATGACAGACGCCGGATCCACCTGGCTCTGCTGCCCGCCTCACACTCCATTACTGCTGATGTAGATACGCTTATGGATGAATACAGAGGATATCTGTTTCAGGGATTTTCCAAAGAAGAGTTTGCCTGCTACCAGATTCTTTCAAAACGGCTCATGGAAAACGCAAAAAATGCTATGAAAGGCAGGAGTACACATGAATGACAACAAAGATTTTCTGGCAAAAGAGCCTGTGGGAAAGCTTCTTTTAAAGCTGGCTCTTCCTACTGTTACTGCTCAGATCATCAACATGCTTTACAACATCATAGACCGCATTTACATAGGACACATTCCTGAAAACGGCGCTCTGGCCCTTACAGGAGTAGGTGTCTGCATGCCCCTTATTATGATCGTGTCCGCATTCGCTGCTCTGGTTGGAAACGGCGGCGCTCCCAGAGCCTCGATCTTTATGGGACAGGGCGATAAACAGGCGGCTGAAAAAACACTGGGCAACTGCTTTACCGTTCAGCTGATTATCTCCGCTGTTCTTACCGCTGTTCTTTTAATGTGGAACCGTGAATTTCTTCTGGCTTTCGGCGCCAGTGAAAATACCGTAGAATACGGCGTAGCCTATATGAATATCTACGCTCTGGGAACTATTTTCGTACAGCTCACACTGGGTATGAATGCATTTATCACAGCCCAGGGCTTTGCAAAAACAGGCATGCTCTCCGTTATGATCGGTGCGGCAGCAAATATTATCCTGGATCCGATTTTCATTTTTGTATTTGGAATGGGAGTACGCGGCGCGGCTCTGGCAACTATCTTATCACAGGCATTATCTTGTACCTGGGTGCTGGCCTTCCTCTTCGGAAAAAAGACCTTCTTAAAGATCAAAGCTTCCAATTTAAAGCTTACCCGTTCCATTATCATGCCAAGCCTTGCGCTGGGACTGTCCACCTTTATCATGCAGTCCAGTGAAAGCGTAATCTCCGTATGCTTTAACTCCTCCCTGTTAAAGTACGGCGGCGACATCGCAGTCGGCGCTATGACCATCTTAACCAGCGTCATGCAGTTTGCCATGCTGCCCTTACAGGGCCTGGGCCAGGGCGCACAGCCCATCATCAGCTACAACTACGGCGCAAAGCTCACTGGGCGCGTACACTCAGCCTATAAGCTGCTTCTCGCCTTGAGCTTATCCTATGCATCCCTGCTGTGGCTGGGCGTCATGCTTGCTCCTCAGGCATTTGCCGCCATGTTCACCTCAGACCCGGCTCTGATCGACTTTACCAAGCATGCACTGCGGATCTATATGGCCTGTATGTTCCTCTTCGGCATCCAGATGGCCTGCCAGATGACCTTCACTGCTATCGGCAATGCAAAGGCTTCCATCCTGGTCGCTGTTATGCGTAAGTTTATCCTGCTGCTGCCTCTGATCTATCTGGTTCCTAAGTTTATGCCTTCCGATCCGACTACTGCCGTATATCTGGCAGAGCCGATCGCTGATTTCTTTGCAGTCAGCTTCACTGCTGTGCTGTTCTTCTTCCAGTTTAAGAAGGCGCTCAGAGCATTGGAAGAGTAATCACTGCGGAATGTTTGGTATTTTCTCTATCTGAATTTTATAAAAGAGAGCACTGCTCAATCACCTGAATCTGATGATTTTGCAGTGCTCTCTTCGTCTTTCAATTTCTCCTGGGTTTCCGCATTTTGCAGTATGCTGCCATCAGCAGATAAGGGATACACGTTTTCCCTTATCCACTGATTGATGGAAGCCAAGGTGCAGGATACAATACAGCGTAAAAAACTCAAACAATTTCTCTGTTGTCTTTCAGATATTTCAGAAATCCCTTGCAGCCTTCCATTATATCTAAATACGTTTCATCAAAATTACCCGTATACCACGGATCTGCAATATCTCTTCCTGAACCTGCAAAGGAAAGAAGCTTGTATATCTTTCCCTTTGGATCTCCTTTTAACATCCGGTTGAGATTGCGTATATTTGCTGTGTCCATACCTATGATATAGTCAAATTTATCATAATCTGCTGTTTGGATCTGCTTTGCCCTGTGGGGGACTAACGGAATCCCAACCTCTTTTAGTTTGTTTACCGTTCCCCAATGAACCGGATTTCCTATTTCCTCTGTGCTGGTCGCAGCTGAGTCGATCAGAAATCGATCTGCCAAACCGGCTTCCTTAACCATGTGGGTGAAGACACTCTCACACATGGGGGAGCGGCAGATGTTGCCGTGGCACAAAAAAAGTATCTTAATCATGCATTTTTACCTCTTTATAAGTGTTTATAAGTCTATTTTTTGTTTAACTTACACAATAAAATCAAGTTGTTGGCGACGTAAAACTACGTCACTCTACATAGGTTTTTAAGCAATTGGCGTACTAAATGGGGTACCACAGCATGGATTTTTGCCCCATCCGTACTGCCTGTATATGCTTTTACCCGAATCTTCTCAAGTTTTCCTGCTTTGTCTGTCCACCGCTGAAAGCTACAATCTGTGCCATGGATTCTTCGGCTTTCTCATAGCTGTTATGGGTGTAAACATTCAAAGTGACGCTGGCATCGGAATGCCCCATCAGATACTGCAGGCTTTTCAGATCCATGCCTGCATTTGCCATGTTTGTACAAAATGTGTGTCGGAATACATGAGGTGTGATGTGTGGAAGTGGAATGATATTTTCTTCATTGTACTTCTCACACAGCCTCTGCACTACTTTCTGGACGTGCATAGCTACCTTTGGATTACCATTCTTGTCCAGTAAAATAAATCCGGCGTATCCGTCTATCATGACTTCCTTTTTCTGCTTCTTTCGATTAGAAAGAATGTTATAGAAGCTCTCATAGACTTCATCGCTCATTGGTATGTAGCGACAGCCACATTCCGTTTTTGTTTTCTCAATATAGCGTTTTCCATCCTGTGTTCTGACCAGCTGATGATCCACACGGATTCTTCTGCGATCAAAATCCAGATCTGCAATTGTCAGTCCGCAAAGTTCACTGATTCGCATTCCTGTTCCAAGCAATATCTTGATTTCATCCAGATATCTGCAGAAGTGTTTGTCATTCTTGGTAAACTCCAGAAACTGCTCCTGCTGCTTTGGGGACAGTGCAACTCTTTTCTTTGTGTTGTTTGGGATAATATCCAGGCGAAACTCAAAAGGATTCCTGCGGATAATATCCTCAGTGTAAGCCATCTGAAATGCCGGTTTTACCACACCACGGATACTTGCAATGGTGCTGTAGGAATAACCGTCATCATAAAACTTGATAAACCACAGCTTTGCATCTGACATTTTGATGTCACGAATAATTCTCTGACCGAAAGACTCTTTCTTCACAACACTCATCACAAACTTGTAGCCTGTGGTTGTGTTGTAGCGGACACCACGTTTCAGGCTGATGTAACGCTCCAGCAACTGAATCACTGTGATTTCGCCTCCGGCATAGTCGATTCCTTCGTGACGCAGCAGTTTGATTTCATCTTCTTTCTGACGAAGCTTCATCAAATCCATATCGTAAATGGAACGACGCTTTTTATTGGCATCTGTGTAACGGAATTCGTACATTCCGTTTTTTCTTTGGCTCTCTCCTGTACGTAAAATACGTCCTTTGTTATCTCTTCTTTTTTCAGACATATTCAATCTCCTTTCTGATATGAAAAGAGCCCTGATATGACGTACATGCAACGAACGAACCAACTTCGCCGCATTCCTATTTTATCATATCAAGGCTCTCTTTTCTATGGGAATCTTCACATGTTAATGGTGATTAAAGTGAGTAACACTGTTCTGTGAATTTATCCAGCTGTTTTCGTTTAATCAGTCGCTTTGTACCAACCCACAGCACAAAGTCGCATCTGTCATTGTTTGTGATTTCCCTTAATTTATTGATACCTATACCGGAATAAGCAGCAGCTTCTTCCAATGTAAGATTAGTTTTTTCCCAGATAGGAACTTCTTTCATATTCTAAAACCTCCTGTATTTAAACGATGAACTGGCAAAGTGGCAAACAATTTTATCTATGGGCGGTCTGCCGTTTCGTCCTGCCGTTTCAGCCATATCCACCAGTCTTTGCCTCGTCTTTCGCTTTCCAGCTTTTCTTTCATAGAATTTCTTACCATACGTACAGTCCTTTCGGATATACCACGCTCGATGGCTTCTTTGTTCAGCTCTGCCACAGAAACTTCTCTGCCGTCAGAAAGAAACTCATAAATCAGCTTCACGGCCTGTTCCTGTTTCAGTTCAGCTTTTGTTCCCTCACCGCCTGCAAGCAAATCTTCTGCCGAAATATCATAAGCACCAATCCAGCGGAAACCTTTCTGGTCTCCCAGAGAAAAGGCCAACGCCTGTCCCGGTGGAGCCAGTGAACTCTTTTCGTGAACAATCACTCGTGTGGTAGGATCATCTTTGACCTTGCCAACAAATAAAATGCTTCGTACCACTGCGGCAATATCAATGGAACCAAGTCCACGATAAGTGCTTTGTGTACCGGACGCTTTATTCAGATGACCGATCATCACGATAGCACAGCCAGTAGATTGGGCAATATCAGCCAGTTTACGGAATACTGGTCTTACTTCATTGGCTCGGTTCATATCCACATTCGCCCCAAGAAATGCCTGCAGTGGGTCGATTACCATCAGCCTTGCATTGTTTTCTCTGATGGCCTTTTCAATGCGGTCGTCTGCCAAGGTCAGCGGATTTTCTGCATCGTCAATTACCAGCACTCGCTGCAAATCCGCACCGGATGAAACCAATCTCGGCTTCACCGTATCGCCCAATCCATCTTCTGCTGTCTGAAAAATCATATTAAATGGTTCAAAAGGTTCCATGTCCGGCAGAAACTTTTGATTGGTACAGGCTGCAGCCAACTGCATGGCAAAGAAAGTTTTTCCCTCGCCAGGATTGCCCTGCACAATTGTTAATTTCCCGAATGGAATATATGGGTACCATAGCCAATCCACCTCCGTTTGCTCTACATCGTTCATGCAAATCATAGGAACGGATTTGGGAAGATTTTTTGATTTTCTCACTCCAATTGTCACATAATCATCCGTTGGTAATCCGCTTCGATTATTTATCAGGTCTTCATTCCAGTCCTTTGCCTGTGGAAGGAATCCATAAACGGATTTTTCTTTGGAAATCAATTCTGCCAGTTTTTCTGCGGCATTGTTACCGGCTTCGTCATTGTCTGTGGCGATATAAATGCTTTCAATATCTTTGCGTTCAGAAAGAAAACGCTCCAATGCTTTCGGTGAAACACCACCGAGAGAAAGATAACTGTGTTCTCTCCACCCAGCCGGATATAAGGCAATGTGGGACATTAAATCAATGGGTGCTTCAAACACAAACAATTCTTTTCCCTTTCCTCTGTAACAGAATCCATAAGATTTATCAGAGCCTGCCACATCCATGCGGAACTTATCAGCTGTTCCTCTGCAATGTGCATACCTTGGGATGCCATTGATGTCTTTTCCAACGAACACAACATTATGATGTTTTACATCTTCATAAATCAGCCCACTTGCGATAAATTCTTCTACTAAATCTTTTGGAAGTTTTCGTTCTTCTGTCAGATACTTTAGAATTCTTTCATTGGATTCACAGCGAGGCGGAAGTCTGAATTCTGCCTTTGGTGTCGGCTCAACATTGATTTCTATTGCTTCTTCTCCAATCAGCACCTGCATAGCCTCCGGAAATGTTTTGTTATAAAACTCCATCACAAAATCTATCGGATAGCCGCCTTTGCTTTGGCTGTGACGAAACCACTTGTTACCTTTTACCGTAAGACTATCGTGGTTCTTCCAGCGGTATTCTCTCCCGCTTTTAACCAGTTCCTCACCCTGTGAGCGGAGAAACTGTTCCAGGTTCACCTGATTTGCTCTGTTAATTTGTTCTTGTGTATAACTCATTGTTCCACCTCCTGATTACAATGTGGTTTCTTTTGTTTTATCGGTGTGCAGCATTTCGGGATGAGTTTCTCTCATCACTTTATCTACATCACCCTTGATCTGATATAACACTGTCAGATCCTTTTGCATAAGTTTGTATTGCTGATATTCGTATTCTCGCTGTGTTGACAGTTCGGAAAATTCTTTCTGCCATGTGCCCAGAGGAAAAGGCTCTTTTTCAAAACCTTTCTCTTTCAGTTTTCGTTTTACCATGTAGAACCTGCGAAGCTCACCTTCGTGTTCGGCCTTGTACTTTTCTTTGGCTTTGGTAAAACGATATTTTTCTTTCTTCATTTCATCAAAGACAGGTTTCAATTCTGTGTAGGCTTTGGCATCTTCCATCAGCTGCTGAAGTTCTTTCAGTCGCTGCTGTTTTTGATTCATGGAGGATTTGCTGGCTTCCACTTTTTCGTCTACAGAGGAAAGATACTTTTCAAAATCGCTGAGAGTAAGTACACCTCGCTGTTTCAAATAATTGCATTCATCCATAAAACGCTTCAGGTTGTTTTTCTTGGCTTTGGTTTTCCCTCTGTTGTAGGTCATTGCTATTTTATTTCGCATAGTGTGCGCTTCACTGAGTAACTGTGCCAGATAAATTTCCTGCGGTTCTTTCAGAATCTCTTTCACTTCCTGAATCCATTCTTTCAATGCCGCAATGGTGACTCTCATACTGCGAAGCATACGATTGGTGGCTTTAATCCAGCGGTTTAGTTCTCCCTTTTCAGTGCGAATGCCTTTCTTCTCCATTTTGCGAATCTGCGATCCTTCGTGAACTGTAGGAATCAAATCCAGTCCTTGATCTACATAAGAACGATGGTCAATGCGACAGTCCAGACCTTTTTCTCTGAATTTATCATTGACCATATCCGCCCAGGCTTCACGCCACATATCCAGCGTTTCCGGCTTGCCCCAGTTTGTGGTAGAGACAGCATCGAACTCCCACCCGCCATTTTCTTTTTTGATTCGGTTGCCGTTCTCATCCAGATGATATTCTCGGCGCTGCTTTACTCCCCATGTACCATCTGCGTTCAGAGGACGAATAGGAACCAAAACATGAAAGTGTGGATTTGGAATACCGCCTTCATCTCTGTCCGGCTTGTGAATTGCCAGGTCAGCAATCATGCCATCAGAGACAAAGTATTTCTGGATAAATTCTCTTGCCAGCTCGATGTTTTCTTCCAAGGAAAATTCATTTTGCAAAGCCATGTCAAAGCTGTAAGCAAGCTGTGCATTGTAATTCTTTTCTACCTGTTCCACCTCATTCCATAATGTAGACCTGTCAAAAAATCTTTCTGGTGTATGTTCCGGCAGCATAATTTCTGAAAGAATCACACCACCTTTCCTGGTGTAATCGTGAGTCTCGCCATCCCAGAGATTGTGTAGCTTTTCCCCTGCACGATAAGCGGCACTGGCAACAGCAGTTCTCCCTTCACTGCGTTTGATTTGAGTTACATGAAAGTGATATAACGCCATCAACTCTCACCTCCTGTTTCGTGTCTCTGCATAGCTTGTGACACTAACTCTTGCACCGCTGGTAAAGCAAGGACCTGTTCCATCAATGAGTAGAACTCTACTCTCGTCAAAGAATCTGCTTCTTTTGAAATGCTTTGGATAGCACCTCCCATATTGCAAAGATGATGTGTTCGCTGCTTATCCGCTTTCTTTTCCAGGTGCTTCTTTCGATTTTCCAAAAGCTGAATTCTGTGTTGATACTGCTGAACCTTTAATTCAGCTTCTTCTTTTTGTCTCAAAATGGATTCTCTTCTACTTTCCATTTTTCTTATCCTCCTATGAGTATTCATCCTTGCCACAAGCAAGGTATGTAAAATGAGATAGGCGTCAGCCGCAAGAGTTATCTCTGGACCGGAATGCAATTCCGCAATATGTGAATGTGTTCAGACACAGAAGCATCTACCTTCGGAGAACGCACATACCGTAATGGAATAACCGGTATAGAAGTGCGCCCTTAGTTCCTAAGGGAAATTTGACTTGTTTCAGCTTTTGAGACAATTGTAATTTCTATCTGATTTAGTTTCCATGGACTCGTAGTGACAGTTAACTGGTTTAAAACTTGCACTTTTCTGTGACCTCCGTTCCTTATATTTAAAATTTTAATTAGAGAAATAAAAAAATCTATGGACTCGTAGGCAGGGTTCATGCGCCCTCTGTGTCCATAGACATAAAAAATACCGCAGCGTTTTTATATTCACACTACGGTAATTTTGATATCGATATTATAAATCTTTTTTCATCTGAAGAAGCTCTTCCTTCTTCACCAACAGCTTTTCAATCGTTTGGTCTATCTTTTCAATCGCTGCATCTATTTCTTTTTTTGCAGTTTCTTTTTCTACATCTTCGGGATGTACGCCAAACACCAAATAATTCATTGATGTGTTAAAAAACATCGACAGTTCAATCAAAAAATCAATCGAAGGACGACGTAATCCACATTCGATTTTAGCGATTGTATTTTGACTGACATTCAGCTTTTCAGCCAGTTCTTCTTGAGATAAATTCATCTCTTGGCGGAACTGCTGGATACGCTTTCCGCATTCTTTCAAATCGTGTCTCATAATGTTTTTCCTTCATCTGCATCCAAATACTATTTCAATGAATCATGCTTATCTACCAACTCCAATATATTCGATGTTAAACCTTTTACAGTTTGAAAATTTTGCATTAACATTTTATTCGCCAATACCATATTCACTGAATTTTCGTTGATTGACTCAGCTCCAGCCTTTGCTTGCATTATAAAAGCATCTATTTGTACTATTGCAGTGCCAAGCTGTGCATTTCCCTGGATTTCTGCGGTTTGAATTTTCTTATTCCTGCAATAGCGATTAAAAGAGCACTTCATGAAATACGCATCACTCAAGAAATCCAATGTAGATGTTAGAAAGTTTACCAACGCATCGACCTCTAATTTTCCTCTCTCTATTCCTTCGACTACTGTTTTAGAATTTTCCGAACACTTCTGACTAAGTACACCAGTATGTTCTGACAGAAGAGTAATATATTCCAGTTCTCGTTCCTCATCAAAAGCAAAATCTTCTGAAGTAAGTTTTTGTCTCGTTAAAACATAGTCTCCTGAATTTAATGATAGCTGATAACATTCGATTCCTTTCTCTTGGCATATATCCCAAATCAAGCATTTGCACATTTCATCAAGATTAAGTCCAAGGGTGATCGATTTTATAAACGGTGTCTCGATAAATATTGGAGTATATGGTTTTTCTCCTGTATTGATGATTCTCCATTCTTCCTCATATGCCCAACATTTATTTTTTGCCAACATGTAAGAAAAAATAGCTCCCATATCTACTTCTTCCGTCTTTAAATTACCACTTTCATCTGTTGCAAATTTAGTTATTCCCAAATCCTTGAGCATCAGCGTTGGACGTTGTTCACAATATTCAACAGGATACATGAAACCTATAAACTTATTCATTTCCTGAAAATCATATTCAACACAAATACCTGAATATGAATTTGCATAATGGGACCACATCAACTGATTATCCCAACCACTTGCACTAAAGCATACAACTGTTAACTTAGAAAGGAAATCCTGAAGGAACGGAATATATGTTTTATCACGAACTTCAACTGTTGCTTTCTCCAATGCTACTAAAGATTCTTCCATGTTCAAAGCATCTACCAATGTTTTTTCGTCAATATCTACATTTTTGTAGTCTTTTATAATCATTGCAAAGATTAAAAATGTTGATTTGTCAAAATACCTTTTAACGTCAGCTGGACTTTTCTTATAAAGCCTTTCTACGTTTTTCATAATAAACAGTGGTATATTTGCAACAGAAACATGTTCTATTACGCTTTGTACAAAAATGTATTTTTTAAGTTTATTTAGCGCATCAATAAACTCTACTGTCTTTCCAATAAGTCTGTATTTCAAAAGAGATTTGATAACCAATTTAAGATTTTCATCCAAAGAATCCGCAGCTTGATCAAGTGCTAAATCTATGCACTCATCATAAATTTTTTCAGAAGAAAATCCTACCATAGAATCAAACGGATCATTCATCTGTAAAGGTGTTCGTGCATATACAACTCCGTGGCGAATATTTTCTATATCGTATATAGTAGCTGCATCTCTTCGGCAAGCTCTATACTGATAAAACAAATTTCCTGCTTTATTTATTTTTTCTTTAATCTTCGGAAAAGTTAAATCTTCTGACTTAATCACTTTACAACTCACTTCCTCTCTTGTAAATTCAGAATTCTCTATATCCTCAATTACTTAATTATATATTTCGTACCTCTGCCTTTTCCCGCAATTGCAATCACACCTTTTTCGCCCATATCTTTCAGCAACTTTGTTGTCTTTGATTTTCCAAAAGGTATATATGGTGCAATTTCACTTATTGGTTTCAACATAGTCTTACTTAAAAGTTTATAAATTATTTTTTCGTCTTCGGTTAAATTAGCATTCTTTTCAAATAAAGGAAGCACAATTTTTATAGCATTCTCTGACACTTCAAAGTCAGGTTTCATCAAACCTTCTGCATACAGTTGTTTTATTCTTGTAATTCCGGTTCCGAATATCTCGACAAATCCTAATCTGTAAAATACGTTAGCAAGATTTCTATTTCTTAAAACAGAAAGTTTGCCTGACAAATATTCTTCTGCTGTTATTCCGGATGGCAATCCACCTGGAGATACAACTTCTATTCTGTCATCAAACATGGAAACTCTGATATGTGAATCCACATCCCATACCCTATGAATCAGAGCATTCGCAATTGCTTCTCTGAAGGCAGCTTCCGGTATCTTCTCCATCTTCTTTCTGTCAGCACCCTGTATTACTTCATAATGATAATAGTCTCTAAATACAGCAAGTGCCTTTTCATATGCATCCAAAACAGATGTGTTTTCAACAGTTGTTCTCTTTTGAATAATGCTGATGTTTTCTCCGAACTTAACAATATCAATGCCTGGAAAATGATTTTTATCCGCCAAAAGTCCCGCTGCATTATTAAAACCATTTACATTGTCATATAAGTTCAATGTTCTCAATGTATCCTGATTAAAAGTTTCAATCTGAATACTTTCTTTCAGCTTACGCTGTAAAATTTCGAAAGACAGATTCTGATCTTTGCAAGGTAATTCTTCAAATCTAATATTTTTCCCGTCTAATACAAGTCTTGTAAATTCCAGAGTATCTACCTCTATCGTAGCTGTATCATTTCGTTTGTATGCTTTTGATTTATACAAATACGGCTTCTGAAGACCACTGGTTACAGTGAGCTTTATGGTCTGATCATTATTCTGTATTTCAAGTGTATAGTTTGGCTGCGGTAAAATACTGTCATTGATTTTATTTTCGATATCCAGACACGCCTGCTTTACATCCGGCAAACCTTTCACATTTCCATCATCATCTACTCCAAAAAGAATTGTTCCACCATCGTAATTCGAAAAGGCACTGACTGTTTTTAAAAAAGTATTCGTAATCGTTTCCTTGAATTCTAATATTCTCGTTTCACGCATAATAACCGTATCCTTTCCAAGTTTATTGATTATATTATATACATAAATGCGCAAAAAATCAATCGTAAAAATTTACGATTGATTTTTCGATTGATTTTCAACTATATTTTCCTTTTTCGCTCGTTTCAGTATTGAATAGATCACGATGACAGCTAATCTACACTCCTTTTAACCTTTATATTTCATTTTAATTTTTGAAAATTTAAAATGTAAAGCTTTGAGTTAAACAATTGAGCAGAAATTCGCATACGAAAACACGCACAAATTCGGTCGTAAATTTTTACGATTGCTAAAATTTCAATCGAAAATGGGCGCACTTGTCCCTACAACACTCCCAAGGTCGTCTATTCGCTAAGTAATATTCATTCCCTATTTTTGTGCAGATGCACACTTTTAGGGAATGACAGATACAAATCGAACTATCGACATCCACTTAGGAGCCGGCCGTTGCTTCCTTATAAGGCGCTGCGTGACATCTTTGCGTGCTGTGGATTGCTGTTAATAGCAGCATGGTTTAACTGAAACCAATTAGGCGATAACTATCTTCTTACAAACAACCTCCCATTGTAAGAATAACCTTTGTCCTCTTATATCCTTTATTTCTGCTGCTACACTCCATAACAATGTAATAATCGCTTTCATCTTCTGCCATTACCACAATACCTTGTGAATAATCGGTTTTCCATAAAGGTTTAACTCCATAATACGGAGCAACAACTTCATTTGTCGGATTTGGTAATTCCACATTAAAACCATTTTCGAATAACCATGCATGGTAATTTTTAATTGCAGGAGGCTGTCCCATCATCTGAAAGGACATCATTACTGCCATTTGAAATTCCATTTCTTCTTCAATATTAATCACATACTTTTCTGTTGAATCAAGAGTATATTCATCTGTAGAATTTCTTCTTTCCTGTATGTCATGAAGTTTTATCTTTTTCATATATCTCTCCCGTCTTATTCTTCTTTTGGTCGTGTGCCAGCATAAGGCTGATTTTGTGATACAAATTTATCCATTTCTAAAAAAGCCTTTCCTAATGCATTTAATTTTAATATCATCATGTATTCAGCAACTTCCCCTGCATGATCAATATATCGCATTGGACTAAGCTTTTTACGAAACTCTTCAAATGTATCTCCTACAACCAACCACTCGTCGTCCTCTTTGTCATAATAACAATGATACATACGCCAAAGTTCCATATCATTATCTTCAAAATAATCCTCATCGGCAGAAAATTCTGCCCAAGGAAATAATTTTGGAAAAACTTCGGTATAAGGCGTAAAAGGAAACCAATATGGATACGAATACTTTTGAATACTTTTTCCGTCATCAATAATCAGTTCCGTCTCCCCTTTGCCACTGCTCTTGTTGACCCATTCAGTTGAGTGTAATTTCACTTCGCCACCGTCTTGAATGATTTGCATAAATTTTTTCTGAGACAACAGAAAGTTATAATTTGTAACATGTTGCGGTAAGTTCGTAAACGAAAGTAATTTTTCGTTAGACAGCTCGTTTAAAAAAATCTGTTCCACTGGAACTTTAACCAGGAAACCTTTCCCTTTTCCTCCACTTGTCCTTTCAATAGTTTCGACAGTTAACTTTTGCCAAATGCACATATCATCATCTGGATTATACAAAACCACAATACAAGGCAAAGAATTTTTTGTCCAATAATTGTATTGCCTTTCGTTAATATCTCGAAAAATAATACAACCGTCCTTTTTCTCCTTAAACCAACTTGCACCAGACTTTATCTGTAATGCAAGTAATTGTTTGGATTCTCCAGTTGGTTCCGTCGATTCCATATGTGCATCAATTCCCACATCATCAATTGGTTGCAGTCTAAACATCCATTTATTTCGAGCAGCAATTTCCCCAACATGGTTCACGCCTATTTGTTCAGTAAAATTTGCCATAATAATACCTCTTGTTAACCTAACTACTCTTTTGTGTTAAGTTCCTTTTTACAAAGTACATTATATCACAAATCATCATGCTCTGCATTCTAAATACCCCCATTATGACTGCACGTACAAACATATATACATTAAGCACCATCATGTATGATTGGTGTTCCTCGCATTCCTTGGACAATTCCTCTGTAAATCACGATTTATCGAGATGTTTGGCGAGATAGACAATAATCCTAATAACTATCCAATAGTTACAATAGACGATGTTTGTATTAAAGTAACAGATGGTAAACACGGTGGTTGTCAAAAGCAAGAAGATTCAGGATACTATTACATCGGTGCAAGAGAAATTTTTGATGGAGAAATCCACTATAATACAGCACCTCAAATTACCTATGCTGATTTTGCAAAAGATTATAAACGTTGCAATATCGAAACGGGTGATTTAGTAATAGTAAATACCGGAGCAACTATTGGAAAATCTGCTATAGCCAAAAGCCCATTAACAGACCACACACTTTTACAAAAGAGTGTTGCTCTATATAAGGTGAAGAAAGATGTTATTGATGTACTATTTCTTCAATATTGCTATATGACACATCCATCATTGTATCTTGTTGAAGGGGCTGCTGCACAGCCAAATCTTTTGATTTCAACGATCAAAAAAACAAAGATTTATCTACCCCCAATCGAACTTCAAAACGAGTTCGCAGACTTCGTTAAACTAACAGACAAATCGA
>ERZ791800.119-NODE-119-length-81593-cov-54.603829_pt1 | contig 81593 bp, 77 predicted proteins | sample MGYA00510310_ERZ791800 | MGnify/ENA primary metagenome ERZ791800 (study PRJEB30046, sample SAMN00791954) | human gut metagenome | study: EMG produced TPA metagenomics assembly of the A metagenome-wide association study of gut microbiota in type 2... | reverse complement strand
TTTGTTGCTCAGGTACTTATAAAATAAGTTAAACTAAAATGCTGCGGAATTTAGGTTAGTAATTTAGCGACCCGTAAAAGGAACAAAATAAAATATAAATAGTGCAAGCATACAATTCCAAACCTCATTACGCCCTACTCGACGGTCTGCGCGGTGTAGCCGCCCTGCTCGTCGTATGGTATCACGTGTTCGAAGGCTTCCAGTTCGCCGGCAACAAGCCCGTCATCGACTTCATCAACCACGGCTATCTCGCTGTCGACTTCTTCTTCATCCTCTCAGGTTTCGTAGTGGGCTACGCCTACGACAGTCGTTGGGGCAAGACACTAACCACGGGCGGATTCTTCCGTCGCCGTTTAATACGCCTGCAACCGATGGTGTGCATGGGCGCACTCATCGGTGCCGTGTCTTTCCTACTTACTGGCATGGAGCGTTGGGACGGCACACACGCCACTCTCGGGCTTACACTTCTTGCCTTCGTCTGTGGCTGTCTGATGCTGCCGGCTCTGCCCGGTATGCCACGCGAGGTGCGTGGCAACGGCGAGATGTTTCCGCTCAACGGACCGTGCTGGTCACTCTTCTTCGAGTATATCGGCAACATCGTGTATGCGCTCATCATACGCCGACTTTCCACACGCTTGCTCTCCCTGCTGACGGTAGCATTGTGCTGCACACTGACGTGGTTCGCCGTCACCGATCAGTCTGGCTACGGGTCTATCGGTGTGGGTTGGACTGTAGACAGCATGAACGTGCTCGGCGGATTGCTGCGTATGCTCTGCCCGTTCACCGCCGGCGCGCTGCTTTCGCGCATCTTCAAGCCTTTCAACAACGTGCGTGGTGCGTTTTGGATAAGCACCGCTGTGTTGCTCGCATTCTTCCACGTACCTTATATAAATAGTAGCTATTCGCTCGGCGGCACCATTGGCACGCTTAGCCTGAATGGTGTGTTCGAAAGCGTATGCATCGTCGCAATCTTCCCCTTGATAGTGTGGCTTGCCGCATCGGGTAAGACCACCGACATCGCCTCTACACGCATCTGCCGCTTTTTGGGCGACATCTCTTATCCGCTCTATATTGTCCACTACCCACTGATGTATGCCTTCTACCGTTGGCTCATCAAAACCGAGCAGTACACTCTGCAAGAGACATGGTACGTGGCTCTGGCGGTGGTAGCAAGCAGCATAGTGCTGGCATGGCTCTGCCTTAAGCTATACGACGTGCCCGTTAGAAAATGGCTCACAAAGGTATGGCACTAACCCTGGATATTTACTTCTTCTTTATCTCATAACCTATTTTCTTGAAAGCCTCAACATAGTCGTCGTACTTGGCTTTTCTGCCGTCGTACACGATTGTCACCTTCTGATCGTCCACAGAGGTTGCGATTTTCTTTGTGCCTTTCACGAAGCGGATGTTGCTCTTTATCTTTTTCTCGCAGTTCTGGCAGTGCATCTGCGGCTGTGTTGTTACTACCAATGTGTCGGTTGCCGTCTGCGCAAAGCTGTTGCCGGCAAGCATGAGCATAAATGCCATTAAAAGATTCTTTTTCATATTATCATTATTTTATTTTGGTTACTATAACTTTTCAAGTTTAAAGCGTACTCCGACGTAAGCCATCGCTCCCGTAACGGGTCCCCACACTTGTGTGGCATCGAACGCCGCGCTCCACGGATGGTGTGCATGGCGTATCGGGTCGGCTATCTTATAGTTGGTGAGATTCTCTCCGCCGACGTACAGACTGAAGCGATGGAACTCCCTGGTCACCTGCGCCTGCAACTGGAAGTAGGCAGGATAGCTACTCTGGTCGTACAGCTCGCCGCCACCGTTCAGCTGACCCGTCACGTCAAACTGCCATAGTTCGAGCGGTGTCTTGTACGAGAGCGTGAGCAAGCCTTTGTAGCGCGAAGTGAGGGGTTTCTGTCGCAGACTGCCGTCGTAGGTGCACTTCACGTCGTTAAGACGGAAGGCGGCTGTGGCTGTCATGCCGCTCAGCAGTGCGTATGTGGCGTCAACCTGAAGGGTATGACTATAGCTCTTGCCGTCGAGATTCTCGAAGCGAAGCGTGTGCTGTCCACTCGCTCCGTCGAAGTTCATTATCATCTGATGGACGAAGTCGGTATAGTAATACTCCGCGTTCAGCTCCAGATTTCTGCCGAAGAGCGGTATGTTGAAGCCCAACGAAGCACCCGTGTTCCATGCTTTCTCCTGCTTTAGGTCGGGCGATACGAATATCTCTCTACCACTTGCCAAGAGCGACACGTTCTCAGCCAGAGCATGTGGCGAGCGATAGCCCTTGCCCACCGAGGTGCGGAGCGTGACAATGCTGTTCGGCGAGTATTTTACGTGCAGTCGGGGCGTAACGAAACTGCCGTAACGGCTCGAATGGTCCCAACGCACGCTAGGCATAACCGTGAGCTTTTCGCCCAACTTATATGTGTATTGTGCATACACACCCGGTGTCGTCTCCTTAGAAACCGTGCTTTCTGCCTTAGCCAGCGCGCCCAACGGATTGAAGCGTTCGTCGTAATAGTCGTGGTTGAGCGATGCACCGACGCTTAGGTTGTGATGCTCCGTGATGTCGGTTTCGAACATCAGCTGCGCATATCCGTTCTTCTGGGTGACATCATACTCGGTGCGTCCGAATATGTTGTCTGCGTCGTGCCACGATCCATGCAGCATAAGTGCGACTGATGTGTTGTGGTCGGCGTTCAGCGTAAAGCCGTTCTTCCACTGTGCCTCGTAGCGGTTGGTCTTCACCGATGTGGTGTAGAGAGGTTCTGACGAAGAGGCTGCCGAGTGCTTGCGGCTCTGTCCTCCATTGCGCTCGTCGTGCAAGCCGCGCAGCATCAGCTGACTAATCCAGCGTGGCGACACATAAGCCCAGCGGTGCATCAGGTTATACTGGCGCAACTTCGGCATATCCATAAATCCGTCGCCGTTGCCGTCGTGATCCATCTGGCGGTTCTCGAAGTGGAGAAGTGTTGCGGTAGAAAGGCGCTCGTTGAGATGAACGCTTCCGTCGAGGTTCACCTCCGTTTTCAGTTCGCTGTCCTGATAGACGTTCGCACGCACGCCATCGGTGCCTTGCGGTTTCAGAAACTCGATGTTTATCTGTCCCGTTGTACTTTCGTATCCGTTCTTAACGCTCGACGATCCCTTGCTCACCTGTATCGACTGCATCCAGGGACCAGGCACATAACCTAAGCTGTATGGCAGGGCTGCGCCTCGCAGGTTGGGCACGTTCTCGGTGAGCATCTGCACGTACGTGCCGCTCAGTCCGAGCAACTTTATCTGCTTGGCACCGGTGGCAGCGTCGCTGTAGCTCACGTCTACCGACGGATTGGCTGTGAACGACTCGCCTAAGTTGCAGCAAGCCGCACGTATCAGCTGTCCCTGCCCTATTATCTCGGCGTTGTCAACCCGAAATCTCGACTTGATGCCGTTCGTGGCTTTCACCACCACGGCTTTCAGCTCACGAGTATCGGCTATGCTATCGGTCTGCGCCAGCATCTGCTGCGAAGCAAACAAAACTCCTAAGAAGCATACGTGTGGTTTTCTCATAATCATTTCAAATACGTACTTGTATAATACCCTCTATATATTTCCGTGCAAAGATATATATTTCTGCTTATACATTTACGCCAAACACCGAACGCAGCTTACAAATTCTCGGTTTTCCAACGTTTTTTAATATTACTTTGCATAAGAGCCTCACGCTACCCAACTGCCAATATCTCCATACAAAAGCAGCATGAGAAAAACAACTCTTAACATAAAACATAAATATCACAATCTGTTGGTTGATGTAACACGTATTTCAATAAAAATGCTGTAACTTTGTAGAAGAATTAAGGATAACCATTTTTAACCCAATATTATGAGCATCAATATCCAGAGAAATAAGAAGAAAAGAGTAGTAATCGTTGGTGGCGGACTCGGCGGACTGCGCCTTGCAGAAGACCTCTACGGGTCGGGTATGCAGGTAGTGCTGATCGACAAGAACAACTTCCACCAGTTTCCGCCGCTTATCTATCAGATAGCGTCGGCAGGTATCGACCCGAGCAGCATCTCGTTCCCCTTCCGACAGATATTCCGCAAGCGCAAGGACTTCTATTTCCGCATGGCTGAGGCTCGTATGGTAGACACCGAGAAGAAGATTCTGCAGACCTCCATCGGCAAAATCGACTACGACTACCTCGTGCTGGCAGCCGGCGCTACAACCAACTTCTTCGGCAACAAGAACATCGAGGAGTGGGCCATACCGATGAAGACGGTGCCCGAGGCGATGGGCTTGCGCAACGCCCTGCTCTCCAACTTCGAGCGCGCTCTCACCTGCGCCACTGAGGAGGAACGCCAGGAACTGCTCAACGTCGTAATCGTGGGCGGTGGCGCAACGGGCGTAGAGATTGCCGGCGCGCTGTCGGAGATGAAGCGCTACGTCATACCGTACGACTACCCCGACATGGACTCGTCGTTGATGCACATATACCTCATCGAGGCAGGCGACCGCCTGCTTGCCGGACTCTCGCAGGAGTCGTCGCAGAAGGCGTACGAGTTCCTCAAGAGCATGGGCGTAGACATACAGTTCGGCAAGATGGTGACCGATTATCGCGACCACAAGGTCGTCATGAAGGACGGCACCGAGATACCTACACGCACGTTCCTCTGGGTGTCGGGCATCAGAGCCAATGCCATGCCGGGCATCGACGAGAGCCACTTGGGTCGCGGCTTCCGCTTCAAGGTTGACGAATACAACCGCATACCGGGTGTCGAAGACGTGTTCGCCATCGGCGACCAGTGTCTGCAGACCTCCGATGCTGCATACCCGAACGGACATCCGCAGGTGGCGCAGGTGGCTATACAGCAGGCTAAGAACCTCGCCAAGAACCTCAAGCTCATCAACCAGGGCGCAGACAGCAGCGAGCTCACCGCGTTCCATTACAAGAACCTCGGCTCGATGGCTACCATCGGACGCAACAAGGCTGTCGTAGAGATTGGCAAGTTCCGCAGTCAGGGCTTCTTCGCCTGGGTGTTGTGGCTCGTCGTCCACCTGCGTTCTATCCTCGGCGTGAAGAACAAGATGATGGTGCTGCTCAACTGGCTCTGGAAGTATGTCAGCTACAACGACTCTATCCGCATGATTACTTACGCCACAAAGCCGCGCGAGGTGGAAGAGCGTATGAAACGCGAGCAGACAACGCACCTCGGAGAGGACTTGATGGAGTAAAGAGGCGGCTCTGCCCCACTCCATACAATACGAAATAAGACTCTTTATTACATAAAATAAGACTCTTTATTACACAGAATAAGACTCTTTATTACATAAAAATAGGCTGGAAACAACGCAACGACAGCGTTTGTCTCCAGCCTATTTGCTTTTATAGAGTTCCACGCAGTGGTAACGAGTCTATTCTTCAAAAGGATAAGTTTCATCATAAATATCATCAAGTAGCCTTTCCTTGTAAATCCAATATTTTCCGGGAGCTATATGTTTTACATTATAGCCCTTAAGCTTTGCAGACAAGGCACTGATAGAAACTTCCTCGCCTTCATACATCACTCTACGCTCAGAATCAATCACAACTCTGATGCTTGGGTCTTCCTTCCAACTGAGAACATCCACTTTCTGCATACCCATTTCATAGAAGTTCAATGAGGGACGACGATTCTTAGCCTTTGCCTTTGCAGCTCTATCATCTTCAGTTAGATCGTTCTCTATCTCATCCGTCACTTCTACTGTAACATCCTCATGATGGAAGAGTTCAAGAATAGCTTTTGCCTGTTCAACCTGAATGCGAAAGAACTCGCGATTGGCATTTATTCGTTGCGGAGAAAATGCTGTATGCAGAGCTTTTTCAATTTTAGCACAATCAGATTTCTTCACTCTACAAGCAAACTGACACTCGAATGGTACTGGAACACCAGTACTATAGAGTTCCTTCATTCGTGAGTCCATATCCTCACGGGTAGTCATACCAATCTTTACAAGACCAGGCATGACGGGGTTGGTCAGCAAATATACTATTCCGTATTCCATTTCAGATATAATAAGCAAAATTAATTGTTTCTTCGTGCTGCCACTTTAAAATGACGATTGCTATACACATGCAAAAGCAACTGATAGCAGCATTATATCATTGCAAAGTTAAACATTTTTTCCAAGACTACTACGTTTAACCAAAGTAATGAGCATAACTATCAACTGTTTTTGGAACAAAAAATTGGTAGTAAACGAAATAATGAGTAGATTTGCAAAAACATCAGTAATATAAAGCAACAAGATATGGCATCGACTACATTAAAGGGAAATACACAGACGAGCGTTTCAGAACCTCTCTTTGGTCCTACATCAATAGACGAAGCTATAAAAAGAGTGGGAAATGCAGAAAAGCTAATTGGCACAACACTTGAAGATTTCGTAGCAGAACTCAAAAACGAACAATTATGGTAAACCTCATTCTACTCGCGCTACCATAAAACTCAGCGTTGCGACTGGAAGACACCCGTCAAGGCTGGAAGATAGGCTGGCAGACAACCCGTTTCTGAGATTATCTGCCAGCCTTTATAGTATTAATAATGTGATTTTAGAACTTGTTGATAAACAATATTTTGTATTTTTGCGTCACTTAATATTGGGTGACGCAATGACGAAGTTAGGAAAAAGAGTGTTGCCACGCTACCGAAACAACATTGCCACGCTACTACAACAACATTGCCACGCTACCGAAACTTCATTGCCACACTACCGCAACTTCATTGTCGCAGCGTGGCAACAACCTATGTTTAGGTATCAACCTAATTTAAAAGAAATGCTGAGGTTGGAAGATAAATTGTTTAGACTGGAAGATACCACACCATAAGCTGGAAGATAGGCTGGCAGATAACCCCGTTTCTGAGGCTATCTGCCAGCCTTTATTGTGCTTATAATGTGAGAGTTACGGCGAAAATGGAAGATATGGTAGATTTTTTCAGCTACACTACTTATCTCGGAGTAATAAGGTGTAGCAATCCACTTTTGAGAGGTTGTTGCATTTTTGCAACAACCACATTTGTATTCTTGCAGCCTGTTCTCATTCATGAACTGTTGCATTTTTTGCAATAGTTGACAGATCATTGTTTCCCTCTCAGCTCCGCTATCAAGTCATTAACAATGTATGTGTCGCTCATCAGATGCAGCCCGAGGTCTTTGTCGTGAAGCATACGACAGACGTCAGAGTCATAGAATATCTGCAATGCTCTGTCTGTTGATATATGCAGAGTATCAGCTAACTGCGCAATGATACGTGCTATTTTGTTCCATAATAAGAAGTCCAACATTACTATACCCTTTCGTATGATTTAAAGTTCATTGTCTCCATTGCAAATAATTAGTATTCAAATGCAAATATATACTTTTCATTTGAAACCCCGTGCGTCTTTCAAGTTAAAATAAAAAAACGACTCCCATAATCCTTGCGGACTATGGGAGTCGTCATATTATGTAAATCTCGCTAAGAGCGAAGAATTACTTCTTGTTCAGTGCGAGGTCGATAGCAACGGCGATAGCTACAGAAGCACCTACCATCGGGTTGTTACCCATACCGAGGAAGCCCATCATCTCTACGTGAGCAGGAACAGAAGAAGAACCTGCGAACTGAGCGTCAGAGTGCATACGACCGAGAGTATCAGTCATACCGTAAGAAGCAGGACCTGCTGCCATGTTGTCAGGGTGGAGTGTACGGCCTGTACCGCCACCAGAAGCAACTGAGAAGTAAGGCTTACCAGCGAGGATACGCTCCTTCTTGTATGTACCAGCTACCGGGTGCTGGAAACGTGTCGGGTTTGTAGAGTTACCTGTGATAGATACGTCTACGTCCTCACTCCAGTTGATAGCTACACCCTCGCGAACGTCGTTAGCACCGTAGCAGTTAACCTTAGCGCGCGGACCGTCTGAGTAAGCGATGCGGTCTACTACCTTCAGCTCACCTGTGTAGTAGTCGAACTCTGTCTTAACGTATGTGAAGCCGTTGATGCGGCTGATGATCTGAGCAGCGTCCTTGCCAAGACCGTTGAGGATAACGCGCAGAGGGTTCTTGCGAACCTTGTTTGCCATCTCTGCAATCTTGATAGCGCCCTCAGCAGCTGCGAATGACTCGTGACCTGCCAAGAAAGCGAAGCACTGTGTCTCCTCGCGGAGAAGACGAGCAGCGAGGTTGCCGTGGCCGAGACCTACCTTACGGTCGTCAGCTACAGAACCAGGGATGCAGAATGCCTGCAGACCTACACCGATTGCCTCAGCAGCGTCAGCTGCTGTCTTAACGCCACGCTTGATAGCGATGGCTGCGCCTGCAACGTATGCCCACTTTGCGTTCTCGAAGCAGATGCGCTGTGTGTCCTCACACATCTGATAAGGATCAACACCTGCAGCTTCGCAAATCTCGTTAGCCTCTTCAAGGCTCTTGATTCCCTCAGCGTTGAGAGCGGCAAGAACCTGAGCCTCGCGGCGCTCCTGACTTTCGTAACTTACTTTTCTAATCATAGTTGTGTATCTCCTTATTATTCTTTACGTGGATCAATTGCTTTAACAACACCCTGCTCGGCAGTTGTACGACCGTAAGAGCCAGTGAACTTCTTCACAGCCTCGTTAGCGTCCATACCGTTCTTGATAGCTTCCATCATCTTGCCGAGGTGAACATACTCGTAACCGCAAACCTGGTTGTCCTTGTCGAGGAACTGACGTGTGATGTAGCCCTCTGTGAGCTCCAAGTAGCGTGTACCCTTAGCTACTGTACCGTAGAGAGTACCTGTCTGTGAGCGAAGACCCTTGCCGAGGTCCTCAAGACCAGCACCGATTACGAGACCGCCCTCAGAGAATGCGCTCTGTGTACGTCCGTAAACAATCTGGAGGAAGAGCTCGCGCATAGCTGTATTGATAGCATCGCAAACGAGGTCAGTGTTCAGAGCCTCGAGGATTGTCTTGCCCGGGAGAATCTCAGAAGCCATAGCTGCTGAGTGAGTCATACCGGTGCAACCGATAGTCTCAACGAGAGCCTCCTGGATAACGCCGTCCTTAACGTTCAGAGACAGCTTGCAGGCACCCTGCTGCGGAGCACACCAACCCACACCGTGAGTATAGCCAGAAATATCCTTAATCTCCTTGGCATAAATCCATTTTCCTTCCTCAGGAATTGGAGCCGGTCCGTGGTTAGGACCCTTTGCGACAACGCACATGTTGTCTACTTCTTTTGAATAAATCATAATCGGTTATAATAATTTAAATTATTAATGTGTAAAGTCTTTTCTACGAAAGCGGCATAAGCTTTTACATCTCACACCCTTTACGCTTACAAAATTACAAAAAAAGAATTATACTATACCTATTTTGAGGTATTTTTTTGTTTTCATTTCACGAATTATTCATTATTTGTTTTTTGTTTGCACTACGATCCGTGTGTATTACTGGCTTTGTCTTTCGTTAATATCCAGGGTTTTGCGCGAGATTAGGGTTCAGTTCGCGGGCTTTTTCCGGTATCGGGAACACTATGGTGTATCGCTTCTTGTCGGCGGCTGACGGTGTGTGTATGTCGTACGGCTCGCAGTAGGTGCCGAAGCGTATCATGTCCTGTCGGCGCCAGCCTTCCCACACAAGTTCGAGCAGACGTTCGTCGAGGATGTTCGCGAGTGTGGCTGCAAGCGAGGGCATTCCGGCACGCGAGCGCACGGCGTTGAGTTGCTCGTCGCCCGTCTCTCCGTTTCTCACCTTTGCCTCCGCCTTCATCAGCAGCACGTCGGCGTATCTGTAGAGCACGATGTCGTTGTCGGGCATACGTCCGTCGGAGTAGGCTGTGCGGTCTACCTCATACTTCTTCATGCGTGCTCCTGCCGTCTCGATGTATTTGCTTGCCGTGAGGTTCTGCTCGACGGCGAGCGGCATGTACTGGAGCGGCGTGCCGTCGTCGAGGGTTACATACTTGCCGTCCACCTCTACCCTACCCGTGTAGAAGTTGAATTCGAGGCGTGTGTCGGGCGAGGCTGTGCCGTATCCGTTCACAGCCATGGTGTGCAGCGTGGCGCATGTGCCGTTCTCGGAAGCTCCGCTGTATGCACCGCCGTGTGCGTAATGGCGCGAGCGGAACAGATAGTGGAACTCGTTCAGATAGAGCATCTTGTCTAACGGAATGGTGAATATGTTCTCCTTCGAGTTTTCGTTGTGTACGGCGAAGTTGCTTGCATAGTCGCTCTCGAGCGAATATCCGGCAGCTGCTATCAAGTCGCAGTAGTGGATGCAGGTCTGCCATGCGTTCTTCTGTGCGCCGTCGACGTCGAACATTATCGTCTTGCCGTCTGGCCGTGACGAGTCGGTCCAGTTGTTGTCGGTGTACACTTCGGCGTTGAGGGCGAGTTTGGCAAGCAGGAACCACGCCACCGGACGCGTCACCCTACCGTAACAGTTGCCCTGCAGGTTGCTGTGCTCAAGGGGCAGAAGCGGCGCCACGGTCTGCAGTTCGTTCACGATATAGCTGAACACTTCGCTGCGCTCGCTCTGTCGTATGTCGGCAGTCTTTTGCGCTGTCGACTCAAGAATGGGGATGCGTCCGAACATGTCCATAGCATAATAGTAGAACATGGCTCTAACGGCTCTCACCTCCGCCTTGTACTCGTCACGCTGTCTGTCTGTAAGCAGCGCCTTGTACTGGTCTATCGTCTCCAACGACTTTGTGGAGAGCACGATAACCTTATAGAGATATTTCCACACGTTGTACAAATCGGTGTCGGTGGCAGTCCAAGTATGGTTGTACATGTTTTGCCAGAGTCCGCCGTCATACCAGTTGCCGCCGCGTATGGGCATGATAGCCTCGTCGGTGGTCAGCGTGTTGTAGTCGTATATGCCGCGGCATGTGCCCTGCAAACCTTCGCCCTCCTCGTGTGCACCTATATAGTTATACAGCGAAGCTACGGCGTTGACGTACAGGCTGTTGGCAGAGTCGTAAATATTCTGCTCCGGGACTTGGTCCTTTGGTGTCTCGTCGAGACAACTCGTCAGCGAGAGCGAAAGGGCGAGAACAGACAATGCGAAAAATTTATGTTTCATAGTCATTAATCGTTACGTTGGTGAAAACATTTCGGGCTGTTTTAGAACTGCACGCTCACTCCTATGGAGTAGGTTCGGTACGTAGGATAGCAGCGCTTGTCGTCGATGCCCATTGACGAGTTGACAACATAGGAGTTGACCATTGGTGTCAGACCGCTGTAGGACGTGATAGTGGCAAGGTTGTTGACACTGCACGACACGCGCAGCGAGCGCACTATGTTGCTCTTCACCGGCACGTTGTAGCCTACGGTGAGATACTCGAAGTTGAGATAGTCGCCGCGTTCGAGCCAATAGTCGGACACGTTCTGGTCGACGATGTTACGTTCGGGCGCACCCTTCATCACGTTGTATATCGGGAACGACGACATGTTGTTGTATGCCAATGCCGTGCCGTTGAATATCTTATGTCCGAAGGCTCCGTTCATCTGCAGCGACATATAGAAGTTCTTGTAGCGCAGCGATATGTTGGAGCCGAGCGTTGCCTTTGGCGTGGCTTGTCCGCAGATGCGTCGGTCGCCACCGTCGCCGAAGTCGATGGTGCCGTTGTTGTCGAGGTCTTCTATCCTATACTTCATCGTGCCCTGCTCGTCCTTGTAGAGTCCGGTGCAATGGGGCAGATAGAACACGCCCAAGGGTTGTCCTACTATCTGATAGAGCACATGGTTGTTGTCACCGCCGTTCTGTCCGGCTCCGTCTATGGAGCCAATGGCTGTGATGTTGGCAGCAGACATATTCATGCCGTTATAGTTGCCGGAGAGCGACAGCAGCTTATTCTTCTGGAACGAGAGGTTCAGGCTCACGTTCAGGTCTATATCCTTTGTCTGCACCGGCGCAATAGAGAAACCAATTTCAAGACCCTGGTTAGACATAGAGCCAATGTTTGCCAGCAGCTTGTCGTAGGCGAACGGCGGCACGGGCACATCGTAGGAATAGAGCATGTCGGTGGTCTTAGAGTAATAGTATTCGGCGGTGAGCATAAGGCGGTTGTGCCACAGTCCGATCTCGCCACCGATATTGAACGTCGACTTTGTCTCCCATTTCAAGTCGGGGTTGTTGTTACGTATGGTGCCGAGCGTCACGGTTGGCGTGTTGTTAACGGGTACGATGCCCGTCTGCTGCACATTGTTCATTGTGGTATAGGCGGATATGCCGCCCAGATTACCCGAGCGTCCGTAGCCTGTGCGCAGTTTCAGTGCGCTTATTCCGTCGCAACGGCTTAAGAAGTGCTCTTTCTTCACGTCCCATTCAGCCGAAACCGAGGGGAAGAAGCCCCACGTGTTGTTGTCGCCCACCATAGACGAACCGTCGCCACGCATAGTGAGCGTCAGCTTATACTTATTATATAATGTATAGGAGGTGTTTGCCATGACCGATGCCAGCGACTGGTCTTCGTAGATGCTGCCCGTAGCGCCATAGGGACGCGACGCAGTGGCTCCGATGTTGTCGTAGCCGAACTCGTTTGTTGTTATGCCCTTGGCGCGTGTCCAGAATGCGGTGCGCTCCTGGTAATGGTATTCGGTGGAGAGTCCGGCTGTCAACGAGTGGCTGCCCCAGGTATGGGCATAGTCGAGCGAGACATTGCTGAGATACTCCTGTTTCTTGAACTCGCCGCGATATACGTTGCCCTGCGCCCACACCCATGTGGGGCAGAACTCTGAGTTTTCGTTTGAGGTGTACGAGTAGCTGCCGAATGCCGACAGATTGAGCGACGGCGCAAGTTTGTAGAGCAATCGCATGTGGGTATTGAAGTACATCTCCTTCTGGTCGCTACGTTCGGCAAGTACGGCAGAAGGCGGATTGATACGATATGCAGAACCGTTCTTTGTCCAGTTGCCGTTGGCATCGCGACCGGCAGGATAGGTAGGGTTCTGACAAGCAGCAGAGTAGAACAGCATCTGCGGGTCGAAGATGTCGTTGTTCTTGTACGTAGAGCCGAACACACCAAAGTCGCCGACGAGACGGTTGCCGAAAGCATGTTGCGTGACATCTATCTTTGCCACGAAATTGTTGTAGTCCTTGGTCTTTATTATGGTATTATGGTCGATGTAGCCGAACGACGCACGATAGTTCGACTGTTCCGAACCACCGCTGAAAGCCAGGTAATGGTTCTGTACGAAGCCGGTTCGGGTGATTACGTCGTAGAAGTTGTTTTTGTATCCGCCGTTGTTGGCATATACCCCGAGGCGTTTGGCTGTAGCGAGATATTCGTCAGCCGACAGCATGTCGAGTTTCTTTGACATGGTTTCCAGTCCGATGTTTGTCTCATAAGATATTTGGAACCCTTTGCCTGTGCCCCTCTTTGTCTTCACCTCGATAACGCCCGACGCACCACGCGAGCCGTAGAGTGCGGTCTCTGCAGCATTCTTGAGCACCGCGAAACTCTCTATATCGGCAGGATAGATGGTGGAGAGCGTGGCTATGTCGCTTGTCACGCCGTCGATGATGACGAGCGGGTCGTTGCCTCCTACTATTGACGTGGTGCCGCGCACTCGCACCGACGAGAGCTGCGCCATACGGTCCATGCCGTTCGACGTAACGTTAACACCGGCTGCATTGCCGTTCAACACGTCGAGCGCATTGTTTACGATACCTTTGTTCTGTACCTTCAGGTATGTGGGGATCGTGTCGCGCTGCACGTTCAGCTCCTGCACCTGAGCAGTGGCAGATGCAGGTATTTGCAGCGAGACGACCGACGCAGCAAATATGTATTGGTGTAGTTTCTGGTGTTTCTTCATCTGTTCATTATTTAGGTTCCATGTGAATTGTATGGTTTTATGTCGCTAAATTACAAATAATTTTGCTATTAAGCAAATAGACACATGCCATGTTGTCGCCACGAACCTTTTTTATGTTAAAACATGATGTAATGTTTTGCCAATCAGACAATAATAGGTAACTTTGCAGAAGTTCTATTATACAACAAATCAATTTTTTAATTAAAAACAATGAAACAACTTTTACGTAACGTAAGCGCACTGATGGCTTTGGTTTTCGTCAGTGTGTTGGGCATTGTTGATGCTAAAGCAGAGACAATTACCCCCCCCAACCGGTAACGACGTATGCCTGTTGAGTTCGCTCGACCTGACTACTGTCACTTATTTCAACGACGATAATAAGAATAAGGTGTATGCCGACAAGGCTACGTTTGGTACACCGCTTATTATAGCCGGCAACACCTACACAACGGGTGTTGGCACACATGCTCCTTCAAAATTTGTGGTGAAGGTGAATGGTGCCAAAAGTTTTCACGCTATTTTCGGTATTGATGCAGCAGCGCCTAATCAGGCTAAGCACGGCATCGTTGACTACACTGTCACTACTTACAACAGCAGCAAACAGGCTACGACTGTGAAGAGTGGCACTATCAATGTCAACGACGCTACCGGCACAACGATTGATGTTGACCTTACTGGCGCAGTGTATCTTATTCTCAACTTCGACAAGGGCGAAGAGGCATGGGGCGACCACGTGGATCTCGGCGACGCTTACTTCAAGTACGCTGGCACAGCTCCGCAGCTCATCAACGAGTCGGATATGTGGCAGGAAGGTTCTAACGTAGTGACTATCCCCGACGCTCCTTTGGGTCAGGAATACATCCGTCTGTCTTCTCTCGAAATAGAAAAGACCAAGTGCGGTTGGGAAAACCACACTCCGAAGAAGGACAAGAGCATCGACGGCAACAACATCACCGTCGGTGGCAAGGTGTACGAGAGCGGAGTGGGCACACACGGACCGTCGCAGATTATCATCAAGCTCAACGGATCGGTAACCGACTTCTACACTGTGCTCGGCGTTGACGACGAGGTGAAGGAAGCAGGCAACTTCGATTATCATGTTTACGTAAAGGCTGAAGGTGGTGCTACAGAGGATGTGGCTAAGGGTACTATCAACCGCTTCTCGAACCAGTCGGTAGACATACACGCTGACAACCTCAGCGGTTGGAAGTATCTCTATCTTGAGACTTCAAACGGCAACGACGGCACAAACACCTGCGACCACGTCGACTGGGCTAACGCTTATCTCGTGTTCCAGGATCAGAACTCTACACGTCCGTGCATCGTGAGCGCAGAGGAGCTCACAACAAAGCTCGCTTGTGCTACAACCGTGTTCTCGCAGCCTAACGTTCGCTTCATGCAGAAGGTTCGCTCTACCGTTACTGGTGCTCAGCTCTCTGTAAGCAATCTGCCTGCAGGTCTTACATGGAACGCAGCCCGCAATATCGTAGAGGGCGTAGTTGCTGAAGAAGGCGTATATACATATCAGATTAACGTCACAGTAGACGGCGAGACAACATCGGAGGACGTAACGCTCACCGTATCAAGCTCTCTGCAGCACCCGGTTCCGTTCATGGGCTGGCTCTCTTGGAACTCGGTTCAGGGCAACATCTCACAGAAAATCATTGAGCAGGCTGTAGAACTCTTCCAGAACAAAGGTCTGTACGAGTGCGGTTGGAACCACATCATGATGGACGACCTCTGGCAGGGCACACGCAAGGCTGACGGCACACCGCAGCCTAACGCATCACGCTTCCCGAACGGTCTGAAGACTGTTGCAGACTATGTTCACAAGAACGGCATGAAGTTCGGTCTTTATACCGACGCTGCCGACAGAACATGTGCTGGCGCTTTCGGTTCGTACGGCTACGAGACAATCGACGCCAAGACATACGCCGAGTGGGGCGTAGACGTTGTGAAGTGCGACTACTGCTATGCGCCGGACGACGTAGAGACAGCCAAGAAGCGCTACAAGGCTCTTGCTGACGCTTTCGCTGCTGCAGGCAACAACACTATGCTCTACATCTGCGAGTGGGGCGTGCGCGAACCGTGGAAATGGGGTGCTGAGGTAGGCGGACGCTGCTGGCGCATCTCGCAGGACGTACGCGACTGTTGGACAGGTTCTGGTAGCGGTGTTGGCGTCGTACAGAGCATCGAGGCTATGAAGAACCTCTCTGCTTACCAGGGCGTGAACCGCTTCAACGATTCGGATATGCTTTGCACTGGTCTGCACGCTACGGGTAAGTCGTCTAACGACCTCTGCGGTGGCACTGGCGCCGGTATGACCGACGACGAGTATGCTACACAGTTCGCTCTCTGGTGTATGTGGTCTTCGCCGATGGCTCTGTCGTTCGACCCGAGCAAGAACACCCTCACCGATGCCGACTTCAAGCTGCTGCGCAACAAGGAGCTTATCGCTCTCAACCAGGACCGCATGGGGCAGCAGGGCGACCTCATCTCTGAGGCAGACAACCTCGTTGTCTTCGCCAAGGACTGCGAGAACGGCGACGTGGCTCTCTCTGTAACCAACATGTCAAGCTCTGAGAAGCAGGCTACATTCGACTTCACAGCTATACCGGCTCTCGACCCGACAAAGACATACACCGTTCGCGACGTGATGGAGAACGCTGAGGCAGGCGAGGCAACGGGCACATTCACAACCGATGTGCGCAAGCACGCTACACGTGTGTTCCGTCTGGCTGAGAAGAAGGTGGTTGACGGCGTAGCTTCTACGGTTGCTGCAAAGGATTTCAGCATTGTTGCTGGCAAGAACTGCGTTAAGATCAGTATGCCGGAGACTGCAGGACTCGCAAAGCGCATCCTCGTGAGCGACTTTGAGGGACGCGTTGTTGGCGGACTTACCACTACTGCCGACAAGGCAAAGGTGGAACTCGCAAAGGGCACATATCTCGTCACTGTAGTATGCAATGCTCAGGCTACAACCGTGAAGGTGCAGATCTAATGCTACACGCATAGAATACCACTTATACATTTATATATAAACCGCCCGGATAGGACAGTCGGAAACGATGCCTATCCGGGCGGTTTTTCTGTATGTAACTGTTTCGTAAAAAGCTTGTCAAGGTTTTTAAACACAAAAAAGACCGGGCGACGTGACGATTCACGCGCTCGGTCATTTCATTTTCTTATTGTTTCTATTCAAACACACTGCAAAGGTATAGAAAACTTTTGTAGCCTTCCAAATAAATCCACAGAACGAACCGAAACATTCAGCAAATTTATAGTTTTATTCAGCAAATAAGTATCGATTTGTAACAAAACTGAATATTATTGCAACAACTTACGCTCAAACCGATTATTCTTTATAATTTTGCAGACTAATATAGGAGGGTATGGCATCTTGCCATACCCACGCAGCCTTTAAGCTGTCATTATATAGCAGTGCGAGGGTGCGTGGGTAGGGCAAGATGTACTACCCTCCTAATACTAAAGAAGGGTGCGTGGGTAGGGCAAGATGCCCTACCCTCCTAATAAAACAAAGATGAACAATAAGGAATATAGAGAGAGGGGTCGCTTTGCGCCGTCGCCGACGGGACGTATGCATCTGGGCAATGTGTTCAGTGCGTTGCTGTCGTGGCTTTCGATAAAGGCGCAGGGTGGCAAATGGGTACTGCGTATTGAGGATATTGATCCGCAGCGTTCGCGTATGGAGTATGCCGACTTGATTATGGGCGACCTCGAATGGCTCGGACTGACGTGGGACGAGGGTCCGTTCTATCAGAGCGAGCGTGGCGAGATATATGAGACGGAGCTGCAGAAGCTTACGGCTCGCGGCTTGACGTACCCGTGCTACTGCACGCGTGCGGACATATTGGCTACGCAGGCTCCGCACGAAAGCGACGGGCGCGTGGTGTATAAGGGTACGTGTCGCAACTTGAAAACGGCGGGGATGCCATACACTACTGCTGATTGCGTGGGTATGGCAGGGATGCCATACCCTCCTAAGGCGGCTATACGTATGCGTGTGCCGGAGGAGGGCGAGGGCATCGTGTCGTTCGTCGACGGACACTACGGCGAGCAGACCGTAGACCTGACGACGCAATGCGGCGACTTCATCGTGCGACGCAAGGACGGGGCGTGGGCTTACCAGCTGGCGGTGGTGGTGGACGATGCGATGATGGGCATCACGGAGGTAGTGCGCGGTCGCGACTTGCTGCTCTCGTCGCCGCAACAGATTTATCTGGCAAAGGAATTGGGATTTGCTCCGCCACGCTTCACTCATCTGCCGCTGCTCTGCAACGCCGAGGGGCAAAGACTGTCGAAGCGCGACCGCAGTCTCGACATGGAGGCTTTACGATCGCGCTTCGAAGCTGAGGATATTATAGGCTTGTTGGCTTATAAAGCAGGACTGCAGGAGTCGCCCAATAGGGTGACAGCTGAAGAACTGGTGGCAGGGTTCGACTGGAAGAAGATCGGCTGCGAAGATATTATCTTAGTTGAGAATTAAAGCTTAACCTTCACAATCAGCTTGCGAATCTTTCCCTCGCCAATCACCGGTGCGTGTGGGTCTTCAGGCCACACGATGAGGAACTCGCCCGGATGCATCTTCACGTAAGCGGAAGCCGGCTCGGCATAGAGAGCGCAGTCGGCTTCGGAGTCGTAGGGCTTCGTCTCGTTCGTGCAGTCATCGATAGCTTTCCAGCCGATGGTCTCCTCGCCTTCGAGGAGGATGTGGATGTCGATATACTGACGGTGCACCTCAAGCACTTGCTTGTCGGCTGCTACGCACTCGGGGTTGACGTTGTTGATGAAGAGGTCGTCGCCCTGCAACTCTATGCGTCCGCAAGGAGTATTGAGCAAGTCGTGCGACTTCACGTAGTCGAACACGGTTTTGAACAACGGATGAAGCGACTCTATGCGGTCGCTATGCTGTAGATTTGAAAGTACCATATTTTTAGTTGTTAAACAATATCTGGCTTGGTTGGTGACTTCTTAGGGGGTGCAGCAGCCTCTGCTGCACCAACCGAGCCGTTGGTTTGTTCTTAGGAGCACATTGAGGGCTTAGGGCTGCGTGGGTATGGCAGGGATGCCATACCCTCCTAAGCGGAGACAAGTGCACCCCCTAAAATTTGTTGATATCTACCGACACGCCAACCTGGAATGTTATGCCGTCGGTGAGCGGCGCATTGAGGTAGTAGTGCTTCGGACGATAGTTGAAGAGGTTATCAAGGGCGGTGGTTATACTCACCGCCTTGCCTACACGCTGCGTGAGCGAGAGTTTCCAGAGGGTGTAGGCAGGATACTTCACACGCACCGTGCCCTCGGTCACGTCGTAGTAGTTCTTGAACTCCACGTTCTCCGTACCCGAAAGCAAGCGTCCGTTGAGCGAAGCATATATACCGTAGCGCTTCGTGAACTGATGGTCGTAGTCGACGTTGGCGTTCAGAGCATGGGCTCGTGCCGGTATGTACTGGTTGTTAATGGTGTTGCCGTCCTTGTCCTTCGGCAGGCGCTCCTTGGTGTGAGCGTAGCTGAGTCGTGCCGAGATGCCGTTCTGCCAGCGTGCCTGCATGCTAACGTCTGCGCCGAACACTCTGTAGTTGGCGAGGTTGGTATAGGGCAGATAGGGCAGCTTGTCTTCTATCGACTTGAAATAGGGCGCCGATGTAGAGATCTTGTTTATTACATTATTGTAATATGCCGACACGGCAAGGCTGCAGTTGGCGCGTGAGTATTCGGCAGAGAGCGTGAAGTTGTGGCTCTTTTCGGCTTTCAGATTCTCGTTGCCCTCGACAATCCAGATGCCAGCCATGTCGAAGTTATAGTAGCGTTCCTTCAGCGACGGTGCGCGGAAGCCCATGCCGTAACCTGCACGCAGCACGAGGCGGTGGTTGGGCTTATAGCGGAGGTTGAGCTTTGGCGTAAGCTGCGAGTTCGACTGATCGGAGAAATAGTCGTAGCGCACAGCAGCCACGGCTTCGAGTTTGTCAGTGATGTTCCAGTCGTACTGCGCGAACACGTCGTAGCAGTCCTGCTCGCGTGCTGCGCCGGCGAGATAAGTGTTAAAGAGATAGTCGTGCATATAGTCGGCACCGACGGTGAGCATCGCTGTCTCGCCGAACGAGTGGTTGTAGAGCAGTCGGACCGTGTTCTGCACGTTGCTGTAGTCGCGTATGTCGAGGTGGCGCAGCTGCTGATAGTCCGACTTGTCGTACTGGTCGAAAGCGTAGCTCGCCTGCAGGTTGTCGTCCTTGGTAATCAGCCAGTCGAGACGCAAGCCGCCAGAGAAGTCACGATAACGTTCGGGCAGGTTCACGGTGCGCGTTGTCTCGCGGAAGAAGTAGCCGGCACGTGCTCCGATGCTCAGTCGGTCGGAGGGTCGCCACGTCAGCTTGTCCTTGAAGTCGACGGTGCGCTCGCCGTAGATGGTAGAGATGACACGTGTCACGGGGTTGGTGGCACTCGTCACGTTGTAGTTGTCCTTGTTGTGATAGTTGGCAGAGAACGCATTTCTCCAGTGCTTCGAGCTGAGTCCGAACACGCCACCATAGCGTTGGTCGTTGTGCTTGGCGTAGCGTGCGTTCACGTTCAGGGTCCACGGCTCTGTGGCGTTCTTCGTGATGATGTTCACCACTCCACCAGCTGCACTGCTGCCGTACAACGCCGACGATGCGCCTTTCACTATCTCGATACGCTCCACGCCAGCCATAAGCAGACGCGAGAAGTCGACGTCGTCCATCGACTCGCCTGCGAGACGCTCGCCATCTACGAGGAAGAGGATGCCCTGTCCGCCGAAGCCGGCGAAGTTGAGGTGGGTCCGCTGGTTCATCGAGTAGGAGAACTCCACGCCGGGCAACTCCTGCTGCAGGAGATCCTGCACGTTCGTGGCATCGGTGCGGGCTATGTCGCGCGACGTGATGACACGTGTCTGTATAGGTGTGTCCTTCAAAAACTTCGGTGTGCGTGTGCCGGTCACCACCACTTCCTCCAGTTCGTAATGGCGAAAGATGGAGTCGAGCTGCACATCGTCGAGTTCTGGGTCTGCCTGCGCCATCGCCGCTTGCGCGGTTGCGAGAAGAGCGAGCGGAAGTATTATGTTTTTTATCATTTATCTTTTTGTATTTTTAATTATAGGAGGGTATGGCATCTTGCCATACCCACGCAGTCTTGTGAGTTTCCCACAGATTTCACAGATTTACACAGATGGCGGGATGCATTTGTTCTCCCACGGATGTCACAGATCTGCACAGATGTTAGGGTGCGTTGTTATCCCACGGAATGCGCTCTTGCTGTGGGAGGATGCAGTGACTGTTTGGTTGGTGCAGTGGAGACCACTGCACCCCCTGGGAGGGTGCGTGGGTATGGCAGGGATGCCATACCCTCCTATGCAAATCTCACCACCCTAACACCTCACCATCTCACCACCATAACTCCTTAATACGGATACTTGTAATTAATGGTCAGGAAGCACTTTTTGCCTTCTGGCGAGATGAAGTCGGTGAGCTGCAGAGCGGCGTAGGTGCCGTCGGCAAGTCGCAGGATGAAGACATGCTTGTTGGGGATGTAGTCGGGCGGCACGTTGAACTTGAACTCAAGCCACGACGAGAGCACCTTATTAATATTGATGCCCTGCGACGGCACGAGGCTAAGCAGCATCTGTTCCTTACTGCTCCACACTTCGTTCTCGCTCCACTCGTCGGCGGTGAACTCCTTGTTGGCGAATTCGGCACTCGACTCGGGGAGTTGGTCGAAGGAGGTGTACTGCGTCTCGTAGACGGCACCACCGTTTGTGCGCACGTTGTTGCGATGCACGGCGAAGCTCCACTCCTCGGGGTCTTGCTGAGCGTCGGTCTTGGTGAGCTGGCGGAACTCGTTGTTCTGTATGCCTTCACCCCACACGTCGAACCAGTACAGATACTGCCCCGAACGTCCGTCCCACTCGCTGCCTTCGCTGAGCGCAAACGGGATAGGACGCTTCTCGAACTCGCTCTGAGCCTTAAGCAGAGCGTCCTCGTCGCCCTCCTCAGCAAGTCGCTGCAGGCGTGGCAGAGAGACATAATACCAGTCGGTCCAGCTCGTTGCGTCGATAACAAGCTGCCCCTTCGCCGGCACAACCGGCTTCGGCTGGTCGTATATATCATCAAAAATGCCGTTGCAGGCTGTGAGCATGTGTATGCTCACAGTTGCAACAGCAAGTAAAATGGCTTTTTTAATCATTATACTATTTTCTCAAATACTTCTTACCATTGACAATAACAATGCCTTTATAGTTGTTGTCCACACGCTGACCTGCAAGGTTGTACTGCTGAGACGGTGTGGTGTTGAAATCGTGAGACGGCGTTGTGGTGATGTTGTTTATTGAGGTTGTTGCACCACTGAACACAGACACGATACCGAAAGGCATGGTTCCCACCTGGAAGGTGTTGACGATAGAGCTTACGTTGCTGCCTTCGTACTTCACGAGGATGTTGTTATCCTTGTCTGTTGCGAAGTCGTAGTCCTTGTCCATTGTTGTCTTGCCACCTTGAACGGCTGTGAAGTGGAACTTAAGTCCGTCGTTCTTATAGTCGCGGTAGTAGCCGCCCTGAGCCTCGTCGTAAACGAGTCCCTTCACGGTGTACGAACCGAGTGTGAGGTTGCCCATGATGGTGTTTGCGAGCGTATAGGAAGGAACAGTAACGTCGAGCTTGTCTGTTTCGCCGTCCTTGTATCGGCGCAGCTCGTATGTTACGTTGTCGTTGTTGTATGTGAACTGTCCGCCTACTGTAACGACGATGGGGTTAGACACCGCCTTAACGTAGTAGCCTTTCACGCTGTATGTCATAGACATCGGCATCTTGCCGTACTGGAACACAACAGTAAGCGAGAGCGAGTTGTCTGCCATGTTGTATGTGCCTGAAAGCGATGTGCCGGTGATGTTCTTCTCGGCTCCGTCCACTTTCACCTTTGTGCTGAAAGTCTGGTCTGCAAACGTAACGACATGGTTCTCGCCCAACGTGAATTTAGCACCGCTGATGGTGAACGATGGTATTGTCTGCATACCCTTCATGGCAGGCAGAGTGATGTTGCCCGACTCCATGCCGTTCATAGCGAACAATATTGTGTCACTGGGATTATCAATGTTCATTGTTGATACGCTCATTTTTGAAGCGCCTACAAACTTCATTGGTCCGTGCATCTGTGCCATGATTGTTGTTGCTGTGAGAACAGCGAACAAGAGAGTAAAAATTCTTTTCATAAAAAGAGTTGTTATTATTTTTGATTTTTAATGTTACTATATATTGTCTTTTACTATTGCTGTATATTATATAATGTATAAACTATGCCAATAACTTCGCGTCAGCCTCAGCATCCTTCACATTATACATCCAGCTGCCCACGATGAGCACCACGAAGATGGCGAGCACTGCGCTCATCTCCACCACATGATTCATCGGGTCGACCCATATCTCCTTGAAGAGTCCGTTGCGTGCAACCACCTCCACGAAGGTCCAGAACACGATGACCGTGGCGTAAGCCATGCGCAGGTTGCGTCCCCACTGCTTTATATAGAGCTGCTTCTTGAACATCAGCACCGAACCGAAGAGGCAGATGGCTGCAATGGCATAGGTCACGGGGTGATGGTCGCCGAGGAATACGGGGTCGTAGCAGAACATGAGCAGCATGTAGAGTCCCCACATCATTATGTTCCATTCCATGAACATCACTATGCTCGGATGATACGCCATAGGTCGCAACTCCACCTTTTCGTTTATTCCGCAATGCCGCTGCACCCAGCGGATGAACAGACAGCCGGTGCGGGTGCAGAAGGTGTACATCACTACGAACATCATCCACATGCCGAACGTGGCGGGCATGATGAGATATTCTGGACGCGAGCCGCGCAGCTCTTTAAGCTCGGCACGCGAGAAATCTTCGAGCGGCGTTCCGTTGATTGTGAACGTATGGTTGACGCCTACACCGTTGACGTATTCCGTAACAGTCTGCACAACGCCGTTGCCTACAAGGTCGCAATGTACACTGAAGCGCTGAGCGAAGTAAGCGAAAAGAAACTCCACCCAACCGGTCCAAAAGAGCAAGGCTCCGGCGAGTCCGAAGCAGGTCTGGCGTGTGTCGCCTTTCACGAACACACCAGCTATGGTGATTACGAGTCCTACGAAGCCCATCAAGAACGCCGAATAGTGAAGCGTTGTCGGCTCGAGGAAGTGCTCCATCAGAATCATAAGTGCGTGCCCTAACGGCATCATAAGAAGTACTATAAGCAACGACCCGATGGTCTTGCCAAGATATTTCTTTTTCATTGTCGTTGAGTATTTTTATTTTACGGTTGCAAAATTAAGCATAATCAGCGAATTATGAAATACCTATTTTTAATGATTTTGCCTAACAGACTGTAAAATACGTAAAAAAACGCCACGCAGGAAGAAGTTGTTTTAATGATTTTCTATAACTTTGCACTCATCAAGAACGATGCAACACATCTACAATACGATGTGTTACGTATATTATTAATTATAATAAAGTGAAAGACATGAAAAAGATTAGAGCAGCCGTAGTGGGATACGGCAACATCGGACATTATGCAATTCAGGCGCTTGAAGCTGCCGACGACTTTGAGATTGCAGGTGTAGTGCGCCGTCACGGTGCCGAGAACAAGCCTGCCGAACTGGCACAGTACGAGGTGGTGAAGGACATCCGCGAGCTGAAAGACGTGGACGTAGCTATCCTTGCTACTCCGACACGCTCGTGCGAGGAGTACGCAAAGCAGATCTCAGCACTCGGTATCAACACCGTAGACAGCTTCGACATACATACTTCTATCGTCGACTACCGTCGCACTCTCTCTGAGGAGTGCAAGAAGAACGGTACGGTGAGCATCATCGCTGCTGGTTGGGACCCGGGTTCCGACTCTATCGTGCGCACTCTGATGCAGAGCCTCGCACCAAAGGGCCTCAGCTACACCAACTTCGGACCAGGTATGTCGATGGGCCACAGCGTATGCGTGCGCTCTAAGGAGGGCGTGAAGGATGCTCTGTCTATGACTATACCGAAGGGCGAGGGTTTGCACCGCCGCATGGTTTACGTAGAACTCGAGGAGGGAGCGAAGCTCGAAGACGTTACGGCAGCTATCAAGGCAGACCCATACTTCTCTAACGACGAGACTCACGTGTTCGCCGTGCAGTCGGTTGATGCCGTGCGCGATATGGGTCACGGCGTACATCTCACACGCAAGGGCGTGAGCGGCAAGACTCAGAACCAGCGCATGGAGTTCACCATGAGCATCAACAACCCTGCGCTCACCGGTCAGGTGCTCGTCAACGTGGCTCGCGCCACAATGCGCCAGCAGCCGGGCTGCTACACAATGGTCGAAATTCCTGTTATAGACATGCTCGCTGGCGAGCGTGAGGACCTCATCGCTCACCTCGTATAGACGCAATGCAGAACAAACGCGTACTGATTGCCCACCTCGCCATCCTCTTCGCCTGCGCTATTTGGGGTCTCATGGCTCCTATCGGCAAGGACGCGATGCTCAGCGGGGTGGACAATCTGAATATGGTATATCTGCGTGCCTTGGGCGGAGCGGTGTTCTTCTGGATAACATCGCTCTTCACCAAGCACGAGCATGTGCCGCTCAAGGACATCTTCGTGCTCTGCGGAGCCGGCGTATTCGGACTCGTGTGCAACCAGTGTTGCTTCACCATCGGTCTGAGCATCACTACCCCGTCCAACGCCGCCATCGTAACCACATCGCTGCCTATCTTCGCAATGATATTCGCAGCACTCATTCTGAAGGAACCCATCACGGGGCGCAAGGCGTTAGGCGTGGGCGTAGGCTGCTCGGGCGCCGTCATCCTGATAGCCAGCACCGCCGTAGCCAACGACTCGCGCATCGGCGACATACGTGGCGACCTGCTGTGCGTGGCTGCGCAGATGTCGTTCGCGCTCTACCTCTCGCTCTATCGCAGCATTCTGAAACGCTACAGTCCGATAACCATGAGCAAGTGGATGTTCACGTGGGCTACGATTCTGCTCACGCCGTTCCTCGGCTCGCACGCCGCGTCTACCGACTGGCAGGCTGTCAGCCTCAAGACATGGCTCGAAACAGGCTTCGTGGTATTCTTCGGCACCTACATCGCCTACCTGTGTATGCAGACGGCGCAACGCACGCTGCGCCCCACCGTGGTGAGCATCTACAACTATATGCAGCCCGTGGTGGCGGTATCAGTAAGCATCGCCTGCGGCATGTGCCTCTTCACGTGGAAGCAAGCCGTTGCAGTAGTGCTCGTCTTCAGCGGCGTATGGCTCGTAATCAAGTCAAAATCGCGAAGGGATATGGAGTTGAAGCAAAGCTAAAACCATCCGCATCGGTCGATACGGACATCTGCGTCGACCGATACGGACATCTGCGTCGACCGATACAGACATCTGCGTCGACCGATACGGACATCTGCGCCGACCGATACGGACATCCGCGCCGACCGATACGGACAATTGCACCAAATCATTTTTCTGATTTACTCGCCCTCTCTATATCCCTTGTCTCCTCCTTTGCTTCAGTTATCGCCATCTTGATGACCATGCCAATAAAACCAACGACAGCTAATCCTATTACTCCTAAAATTATTTTCCACCACATTACTTTTCTAATTTTAAGATGTTTATGATGTCCTGTATATTCACAAATAATGAGCCTATCACTTGAATTTAGCACCGATAAACTGCGGCACCTTCCACAGCATCTTCTCCAACTTTGTCAATGTAGGATTCATGCCGTGCGACTGATACATTCTGATATCCTCCTTCCACATCTGCTTCCTTCGAGCGGAGTCCGTACTCAGTCCGCCCATGCGCATCCTCACGATATATTCATGCAGATAAGTGACACTCAACTCGCCGCCAAGCAGATAGCGGAAGAGGAAGTCCGAGTCGGCGGCTATCTTATAGCTCTCGTTATATAGCCCCTTACGCTCTATGGCGCTGCGCTTGATGTAGCAAGTGGGGTGCAGCGGCAACCAGCCATGACGAACTTTCCACAGACGATAGTCGCCACCAATCCAGTTGCGCACCACCTTATCCGTGTTCTCGGCATTCACAAACAATCCGTCACCATACAGAAAATCGGCATGAGTCTCCTCAAACCGCTTCACTATATTGGATATTGTCTGAGGAGAATACAGAAAGTCGTCCGAATGCACCAGACCGATGACATCGCCAGTAGCAGCCCGGATTCCCTTGTTGATAGCCTCGTACATGCCATGGTCAGGCTCAGAGATTATCTTACTTATCCTATCCTTATACTCATTGATAATTGAGAGCGAACCGTCCTTAGAAGCACCATCCACCACGATATACTCAATGTCAGGATAGTCCTGAGCCAACACACTCTCTATACAACCGCGTATAGTCTTCTCACGGTTGTAACTTGATGTTATAATCGAAACTTTCATATAGTTGTCTGCTTATTTCATATAAGTATCTATGAGATATTCCTTTATCTTTTCCTTGTCGAAGCCGAAGCGTTTCTTCAGTTCGAAAATCTTGGCATCCACAAGGAAGCGGTAGGAGAACCCCTGAAGGAAATGCCAGATGAAACCCTCCTTGCCGTCGAGGAAACCAGCCTTCAACACATAGCGGATCATGAAATTGATGAATGGGCGCATAAATAGCGGTGCCTTGATGTATTTCACCTTCAGCCAGCGCTTGCGCTGCTCCTCTGTTCCGAAGAACTTCGGCACTACTTCCTGTGCCGACGCATCCAGTCCATATTCCATCATCAGCATGTCTGCCATCTCACGCGTGGCATAGCCGTTGTGCTTCTCCATCCACCATGTCAGATTGTTGAGATTGGCATCCACCTGGTCGCCTTGCTCTACGGTGACGGCACGTCCGTCAAAGATGCGGATATGCTCGTCCATCCAGCGGTTCTCACACTCACCGTGACCTCTGCGCCATACCTTCAAATGATAGCTCGGATACCAACCGCCGTGCATCAGCGGACGCCCCATGAAGTCGATGCGCTTACGAACATAAATACCGTTCACGTCGTCTCCACACTCGCTTATAGCCTTCTTTACGTTTTGTCCGAGTCCTTTGTCCAAAAACTCGTCAGCATCAATACGCCATACCCAGTCGGCAGTTATCGGACAATTGTGTAATCCCCAATTAAACTGCGTGGCATAGTTCTTCCACGGATGCTCATACACCTTGGCACCTAATGATTCGGCAATCGCTTTCGTGTTGTCCTTGCTGTAGCAGTCAATCACGAACACCTCCTCACATACTCCCTGCAGCGACCTTATGCACCGCTCTATATGCTTCTCTTCATCCTTTGTCAGGATGATAGCTGCTATTGTATTTCCCATAAAAGTTATATCTTTATTTTGTTTTCCCGAGTTGCAGGAAAACGACATTAGAATTTCTGTTTCAGCGTGATACCTATCCTTCGTGGTATCAAGCAAATTATATCTTTTGGAGCCAACCAGAAGAACTTTACGCAATGGCGCAACGCTCTTGTGGCAGTCTCCATGCTTTTCTTTTTCCCCGTTGTATGATTTCGGTAAGCCTTCCTGCCAAAGTTCCCGCTCTCCATCACAGCAGCCATGAGCTTGTTGGCATACCGTTCGTCGCAACGGTTATATACAAAGAAGTTGTCAAACCAAACAAATCCAAGATACCGCCTCATCATAGCGAGCATGGCTCGGAATGCTTTCATATAGCCGATACCGTCCAAGGCAGTCATCAGCCTTCCGACATTTATCTTGTCCCTATAAGCATTCAGGAGCACTGCCAAGTCCAAGGTCTGGCGCAAGCCAACGCCCTCCACAAGCAGATGGTTAAACCAATGCTTAAAAACCACGATTAGATCTTCTGTCGGTGGCAATACGCTGACCTCGGTTCCATTGCCGTCGGAGTCGCATACCGTGAACGAATCCGTATGCTCCGCCATAGCCTCATCTATCATCCTGTTGAAGCGGTGCTGATGCCGACGGTTGCCAAAGGTCTCTATCTGATAGTGCATCTCGAAGCGGATGCCCTCATAATCGAATGCAAAATGCTTGTCCACATAATCCTTCTCAATCAGCACGTTCAGCTCACGCTCAATCACCTCCACCGCCCTGTCAAAGCAACTCTGCGGAACATAGAAGTCCACGTCGCCCATCGTCCGTACAAACGGTTCGGGATAATGTCTCGCCACGGCCAGTCCCTTGAACACCACATAGGCGATGCCGTTCTCCTTCATCAGTCGGGCGAAGCGCCCCACGGCATTCTCAAACCTACGCTGGTTCTGCCTGTGCGCCATGGTCTGCTGCATAAGCCTCATCACAGCCTCCCCTCTGCCTTCCGCCGCACCTCCGGCAATCACAATCCGGTTCCTCATTGCGGCATTAGCCACCAGTCCCGTAACGGCATGCTCTCTGGCGAGGCGCATAACGGCATTCAGTCCGGCAACAGACAATTCCATCTTCTCCGTCCCGTCCTGCCCCATTACCTCTCTCCTCAATATCTCCAGCAGAGCATTCTCCACCTTGTCAATACGAGAGTCCATCAATTTTAAAACGCAAAAATAAGCAATAAGACGAATTATACTTTAAACAGTTTCTTCACCACCATATCTTCCTTACCAAAGATTTGGGAGAAACCTTGTGCAAGTACTTTTCGCCAGAAACATGAACTTTAACAGTTTAATCTTAATCCATTATTCTACGCCAATATCACAGATATCTCCTTAGGATGGGTAGTCTTATCATTCCCTCTGTTGTAACCCATGCAAGTAGAAAAACGATTATGCCCATAGGAATTATTCCCAATATTCCATACGGCATAATATTGATATGGAGAACTTTTATAATCAAATTAATCCATAGCATATGGATGATATATATCCCCAAAGAACATCTATTAAACCTCTTTATCAGCCACATTGCACAAAATCTATCAAAGCATCCAGCTCTCTTGGTCAGTAGCCAAAACACAATCGCACTTTGAAGAACTGTAAAGGCAGAAACATATGACGAACAGTCTACCCCTATCTTTTCCCCTTTTACAACAGAAAGATACCTGTCACCAACAAGCAATATAAACGTAAATACTAATATCACCAGCGCAATCAAGGTCTTTCCTTTCATAAAGCTGCAATCTTTTGCCTTTAAAACAAGATATCCCATAAAGAAATACCCAACATAAATGGATGCTATGGGGAAAGCTATGCCACACTCCAACTGAAATGTGGGGAGAAGGGAATTAAAAACCAATATCACGACAGTCATTAGTCCGATTTCCTTCATCGGCATCTTGTTCATACCATTCAGGACAGGTAAAACAAGATATATTCCCAACAACATGTACAAATACCATAAATGCTTCCAAGTATTACCTTCCAACACATTTAGTATCCCCCCCCAGATTAGCGTTGAACTGATTTCATGATTTTTGAAATAAAGTTCCATCCAAGAAAAAACAGTACCAAACAAAATTAACAATACTGCTATTCTTTTGAAATATTTGAAAGCCGTGTGATATGTTATCTCCTTCTTCTGCATCATCAGCGAACCTGTTATCATCATAAATACAGGTACTGCCCAGAACATACAATGCTGAATTGTAGAAAATTGGAAATTCTGTAAAGGAGATGCCGTTTTCCCGAAAGAAGAAATCCAGCAGATTCCTATATGCACGAATACGACACCTACAGTTGCTATAAATCTTAAAAACTCTATATTATTATCCTTTTTAACAACCATCATTTAAAGTTCTTCTTTTAATTACTTTTGCAGGATTACCACCTACAATATTGTATGCCTCAACATCTTTATACACAGAAGCCGTTGCTCCTACTATAGAAAACTCCCCTATATTGACACCCATTCCTACAAAGGCACGAGTTCCGACCCATACCCCTTTCCTCAGTGTTATCGGAGCTATTATCAATCCAGCATCATTCTCATTGATAATATCTGTCTTATGCCCTGCGGTACACAGGTAAGAATATTGTGAAACTGTAACATCATCTTCTAATGATATCATAGCTTGATTATAGCAAATGACATTAGGGCCAAGCCATGAGTTATGTCCCAGTCTAAGATTCCAAGGTGCCCAAATCTTTGTCGAAGCATAAACTCCGGAATCATCCTTCACTTCAGCCCCGAACAATCTGAGAAGAAACAACCTCCATGGATTGAACAACTTTGTTCCAAAAGGTCTGAATAAAACGGCAGAAACGATGTTCCACACCGCTCTTGCCATTTTATTTTTTATGGAAACCTTGCCTATTTCTCTTGCTTTCTCCATATCAGTCCATTTTGTTATTAATGTATTCTTCAACCAATGGCAATACAGCACAAGTGGAATTAATACCACCGGCTCTTGGTAAAACGCCTGTATTTACTACAAGCATATTATCAAAATGACTGAAGTAATCATCTGCATTCTTGAAATCACAGAACATTCCAAACGGATGATAAACATCCTCATATTTCTCTGCTGAAGTACTGAATGGCAGTTCTTCATAAACCACTCCGTTTTTGTCGAGATAATCCTTTATTATTGCGCGAGCCTTGGTAAAGAGTTCTCCAGTCTTAGGCAATATGGACAAATCTACATCTACGCTCTTCTCTCTGTATTTGTCTCTCTCTTTGTTAAGAGTCATCTTTCCGGATTCCCTTGGAGCTTCAATGTCTATTTGGAGATAGAATTCATTATTATAGACATACATTTTCTTCAGAACAATCATATACCAGGCAAAAGCTATGCACTGAGGGATATTCTTGATAATGTTCATTATAAGACCGGCTCTGAACTTATGTCCGAACAATAGTTTCTTCAAATCCCTGAAGAATGGAAAATCCTCATTACATATAGGCTGTGAATAGAAAGAATAGCCATCTACCTCTCCCACAAATCTCTTTGTAATCAATGAGGCACCTTTTACATGGAAACGGAAATCAATATCTCCCATCTTTATACCACTTTTTACCTTAAAGGCTCTTTGGGATAAATGATCAGAAAAAGGCATCATATTCTTTTCCGCACTAAGTTCTGAATTAACCAAGATTCTTGAACTCTCAAAAGCGCCTGAGGTTAAGAAGTACTGATCATATTCAGCAGTTTTCTTTTGTCCGTTATTTATATACTCAAATCCAGTTATATGATTTCCAGACGATAAAAATTTGGTAACACGTGAATTTGATACAATATGAACCTTCGGATTTTTGATGATACCAAAGTGCTTGAACAAATTACGATGGAAATAACTCAACCAAACACCTGTCTTAGTAAATATCTTATCGTTTATTCGCTGCTCTGGTATATTATTCTCTAAATCAAAACGCTTCAATACTGCATTCTTGTATTTCTTATCAATCTCCACAATATCCCTAAGGAACTTATCTGGATTTGCAAAATCGTTCTCTGTAAATGTCAGTAATTGACCACCCCATTTTACAGAGGCGCCACCATAACCAAAGAAACGAGCCTTTTGCAAACCTTCATATGGTGCATTAGTAATATGAGACAGATATCCTATCTCATTCTCATCTTTCAGATGTTCATTTCCTACATCATATAAATCAATTTGCTCATGAGGATAAACCAACGAAAGAAGGTTAGATACATAACTTCCATACGTACCCGCTCCAATAACAACAATTCGCTTCTTACCCAGATTTATTCCAAGCACCTTCTCTGTATGCTCTGAATTAAACCATGTTCTCTTAAACAAGCCGACAACCTTCAGGTAATGATGCTGCTTAAAGATGCCAATGCCTTTCAAGAGTTTGGCACAAGCCATAATTGGAGTATATGGCAAGCAAACTGGCTTGATATTCCATTGCTGGCATACAAAGTTATATTTAGTACCAGTAGTTTTATCTTTGTTCAATAGAAGATATACAGGTTCTTTCTTTTCTGCAACAATTATCTTTATTATTGCTTTATGTAATGTTTCTCTGCAAATCAAAGGAAGAGTTGTCTTTTTATCTCCTAAAAGGACATTCATACCAAGTTTAGAAACCAAGATACCTGCCTTAGAAATTTCACGATTCTTGGTGTATATATAACCAGGACGTATGAATGATACAGACATTCCTTCTACAGGATGCTCCATTAGATAATGATCTACAGCTACCTTAATGCTTGCATATCCACCTTTGTTATGATAATCCTTTTCTATACTAGTTGTTTCAGTGACAACATCTGCCTCATTTTGATAAACACTGATAGATGAAATCTGCAAAAGATGCTTTACTTTTTTCTTTTTACAGAAATCTAATAAAGACTGGATATAAGCAATATTGTCTTCAACTGACTGTTCTTTTAATATGATATAGTTAACAACTGTATCATACTCGTCTAACAAATCATTATCAGCCATATTCAATACGTCACCAGTCACAACATTACCATCACGTATAACCTTTCCTCTAGAAAAGCAATCATAACTGATTCCGTTGTTTTCCAATTCTTTTATCAAGCCTGTCGCCACAAATGAGCGATGACCACATATCAAAATTTTTTTCACGCTACAGCCCTCCATTCTTTATTGAACAATACAACAGCAGCGTGACTTTCGTGAGATAAATCTCTAAAAATCACCCTCCCTGAATTAACGTTAATTGACTTTCTCATCCTAATAATTTTACACGGATTGCCACCTACGACAGTCCAAGGTTCAACATTCTTATATACTAAAGCCATGGCGCCAACCACGGCATTCTCACCAATCTCCACTCCCATGCCGATAAACGCACGACTACCGATCCACGCCCCACGGCGCAAGACAATAGGAGATGTAACGAGACCGCTGTCAGCAGTATTGGCATGGTCGATGTCATGCCCCGCCGTGCACAGATACGAATACTGCGACACGATGGCATCATCCTCCAACACCACCAAGTCCTGGTTATAGCATATCGCCTCAGGGCCGAGACACGCCCTGTGTTCCATCCTCAACATCCACGGCGCCCATACCTTCACCGAGGCATACACATTAGCGTCCCATTCCACTTCAGCCCCGAACATTCGCAACAACAGCAACCGCCACTTGCGGAACACGGGAGTGATAAAAGGACGGAACAGCAAGGCTGACGTGACATTCCACACCACTCGCTTCAACTTGATACCCAAGGACACACGCCCCGGAGTATGCCTTTCTAATTTCATAACTAAAAATCGATTTATCTATTCGTTCTCTATTACCTCAATACCCATTCGTGAGATTCGGGATAAGTGTCTCATACACCTCCATCATCTCTTTTGCCATTACGTGGGCTGAATATTTCTCCTCTATCAGTCTTCTTCCGTTGCGCCCCATCGCTTCGAGTTCATCATCCGACAATGCCAAAAACCTGCGCAGCGTCTCCACCAGAGGCTGCGTACCAATTTCTATCCAGGCTCCGCTATTGCTATCGTTGAGGTCATTCCATGGCGTGCCTACGGTAGTAATGACTGGCGTGCCCGAAGCAAGGCTCTCTGCAATGGCAAGACCGAAGTTTTCGGAGTGAGTAGGTAGCACGAAGAAGTCGGAAGTCTGGAACAGTCGCCATTTCTCGCCACCATACACGCCGCCGACAAGCTGCACGATGTCCTGCAGACCATTATCCGCAATCATCCTCTTCATCTCAGCCACATAGTCGGCATCGCCCTCACCTGCCACCAATATCTTGTAACCCAGAAGTTCAGAGCGCAGCACCGCTGCCGCCTCAATGAGAAAATTGATACCCTTCTTAACATGCACACGAGAGAGGAACAGTATCTGTCGTGTCTTCTTCCACGACCTCTTCATTTCTATGCCGTCAGCATCAATACCGAGTCTTACCACCTTGATGTTCTTGTTATAACCCAACTTCAAGAGGTTATCGCGTTCGCTCTCCGCCGTAGACTGGATGCAGTCCGCCTTCCTCACCGCAGCTTTCTGGTAAAGCAGCAAAGCCGGCACCTTACGTGTCCAGTAGTGCCGCTTTATGATCCAAGGTTCCAACATGCCATGCGGAGTCAGCACCACCTTGTATCCATGCTTCTGTGCAATATGCTGTACCGCAGCACATGCCGGCATCCAGCAGCAGTTCACATGCACGATGTCGGGCCTCACCTCCTCCATCATCTCTGCCACTCTCTTCCGCCAAGCCCCCTTGAACGGATTATACTCCGGCACATAATGCACCTTGCAATTCTCCATCACCAACGGATTCTCCGAAGTATGCGTAATAATATACACTTCAGCCAACTCGCCAAGTCCTTTGGCAAGCACCTGCATATAAGTAGAAGTACCGCCCGCCGTGCGGTCGATACTCGGGATATAGTGAATGATTTTCATAGGTTTTATTTCCATGGACAATTTGTTGATTTATTTCCAAGGCAATCTATCAAGTATTTAGATATTGCTATACCCGAAATACTATTCTTCGACCATTTTGAACGATATTGTCTATCTAAACGAATTACATCTATGTTTTTTGTAATATCCTCAAGGACATTTGATAAATCATTTGATTTATTGTTTTTAAATGTAATGCCTAATTTTTTATCATGCAGCAAATCCTTTGCTCCACACTTATCACTGCATACTACATAAAGTCCCTGAGTCAACGCCTCGTTTACCACAGCTCCCCAACCATCATATAGCGAAGGCAACACCAGAACATCATTCTTCTGCATCTCATTTGGTATATCCTTCATTTGCATAGTGCCAAGGAAATTAGCACTAACTGCATACTCTTTTGACAGAGCTTCCAACTCATGACGTTTCTCTCCATCTCCTACAATATTCAACTGAACATTATGCAGACCTTTCATTGCCTCGATAAGCACCTTCACATTTTTTCTTTCAGAAAGGCTACCGACATACAATACCTTCATGTCGTCATGCAACGATACAGGTTCCACGTCAAAGCTCTCTGTGACATATATAAAAGGGACTACCTTCCACCGCTTGGAGATTGAACGGTAATACCTCTCGCAGGACTCCCCTATGGCAAACACACCATCAATATACTTCACATACTTATAGTCTTGCAAGAAGAAGCGCAGATAATGCATCCATAAAGGCTTGTCGAAGGTATAAGGTGGTTCGGTTATGATATATCTCTTCACATTAAAAGCGATACTGATGTTCAGCCATCTAAATACATCAGCATCCGCCCTAATACCAGAGAACAAGCACCTAACATCTTTGTTACCAACATCGAGTAGCTCTCGAACCATGTCATCCGTTGGTTTAAGAACAAACTCGATTGTTGGTTCATCCATAAGCTTGTCATTGCTCCACCCCATATCCGACCGTTCTTCATAGTCTATACGGGGCATAACAAAAAAGACCTTTTCTACTCGTCTATATTTTGCACACTCACGAATGTAAGGTATTTGGTGAGGTGAAAGACAATTTTGAAAGAAAATTAAATTCATTTGTTTTTCATTTTATCAGCATACACCAACATCGACTCGTCCTTGACATCATTAAGGTCATAATCATTAAACTGCTTCATGTCGTATTCGCCGACTCTATCACCGAACCCACGGCTGATTTTCTGTATGTATTGCTCCTTCGATTTGCAATAATAATGATTAATGCGTAAGTTCTTCCATTTCACATCATGACAAAACCATCCCCAAAGCCGTTTCCCGTCAGAATCATTAATATTATATCCTCCGAGCTTGTAAATTGGATAATGTGGAGAAATATAATTTTTCACCAAACGAGGATTACAAATCGTCTTGATATGGAAATTACCCCAATCCTTTTCAGTTCCTCTATAAATGAAATTCTCTGAAATCAAACCATCTGGCTTTTTCTCTAAATATGAAGAGCCGTATATACACCAATTGACACCTATACCTGCAGCTCCTTTCCCTGCCAAATCTACAAGTTCTGTTACTATTCTATATATAGGTTTAAAAGGTTCTATAGGCATAAGATATTCATCCATATCAAGGAAAGCTATCCATCTACATTCGTTTTTGTGCTTAGCAATTGCGTCATTGTAAGCATCCAACTGCCTACCTTTACCTTTTATCAGAGTATATTCCACCAGTCCTAAATCAATATAAGGCTTCAATATATCTACTGTATTATCCTCACTCTCGTTATCATAGAAATAGAACTTTGTAAAGCCAACAAGCTTATGAAATTCTATCCACTCTTTTATGTAAGGTGCTTCGTTTTTTGAGATTGAGACCATCGCAATTTCATGTTTAAAAGATTTCTCTTTGTCTTTCCTCATAACATGGGCGACAACGCTCTTTCCAATCAAGATTTCAAACAAAGAAAATATTCCCCACCGCAAAAGAATATAAGGTGCAGATAATGCAATTAGGGCATTTCCAACTTTTCTATATTTTCGCTTAACGAACAACAGGTAAGCGTTATTGTAGCAATAACATCTTATCCATGCCGCAAATTTTAATCCATGCATCATTTCAAACTATCTAATAAAAACGTTAATGATTTCTTGCGTTCTTCTTCAAGTAACTTATTTACTTGATTATAATTGATTTTGGGCAAACGGAAGCGCAAGCGCTACAACCGCAACATCCTTTTTTCTTTGATAATCTAATCATTTTTCAAATTAGAATGAAGCCACTTATCAAATTCTTTTGTTCTAAAAGTCCACTCGTGTTCCAGTGAATTAATAGCAATTTCTGTTTTTCCACTTCCAAGCAGTTTCTCCATTTCTGCTGCCAAACTATCGGAAGAAGATGGCCTGTAATAGAATCCTTCATCACCAAGGACATTATAAGGTTCACCTATTTTACAAGTAATTATTGGCTTGCGATAAGGAAGATACATGTATAACTTACTTGGACAGCGTGCCCAATCTTGTACAGTGTCGTTCATTGGAGAAACAAAAAAGTCTGTCAACGAGAAATACATGGAAATATCCTCTTCACTTATAAAGCCTGGGAGAATAATGTTGTTATCTAATTTATGCTCTTTCACATAATCACAAGCCTCTTGATAGCTACCACCACGACCGAGCATAAGCAGCAAAGCCTCAGGATGTTTATCCTTAACCTTTTCCATAGCTTCAATCATTGTGAATGCTCCATAGCCTCGAACAACACTTCCAAGGAATACAAAAATCTTACGTCCTTTATACTTGGAATATTCAGGCTTGTTTCTATCAATCTCCATTACCTTCATTACGCCATCAGAATAAGCATAAGGAAAATACAGCATTGGCATACTTCCTTTAAATACTTTTTTTGCTCTCTTTTTGAAAACCTCCTGCAAATACTTACTTGCATTAAGTAAAGCATCGGAATAGAGAATAGAGAAATATTCGTTTATATAAGCATGAACTTTCCTCAGACCTTTCATATCTGGTATACCAGATTGAAGTTCTGAGTGCTCAACAAGCTTCTTGCATCTATGACCAATGCCGACTGTATTTCTCGTAACAAAGGCGCAAATATAGATAAAGTCTGGATCTATCTCTTTTATCAACTTGTTTTTTGCCTTTATTTCCTGAAAAGCTGAGCAGTGGGGAAAATAATATACTTTCACCTTATCGCAGCATTCCATATTCACACGATGACGGTTCTCTTCCGTATCTTCCATCAAAATGGAAACATCCCATCCCAAGTCTATCAAAGGGTTTGCCATACCCAATGCACGCTTAGCTGTGGCGATATTCTTAATATCGCCAGTGGTAATAAAACATATTTTCATCATATATTAAGTATCATATTTTTATTTTATTCTTTTCATATAGCCATGTTGTAAAGATGAAAGCAAAGAATAGCGGGAAGGAATCACGCAAATGCCCTACTGGGGAAAAAAGAGAATGCCATATTAAAAGATATAAAAAGTACATTATAATAAACATATAACGATTGTCTGAATTAAACAATTTAAATCCCCTTTTAATAAAGTAGAAAATAATTACAGCTGTTATAATGGCAACGAAGACACCGTTATAAGCAGCCTTTCCAAATATTACAGAATGTGCAGGCAGAACAACTGAATTTCCCAAAGCGTCAATGTTCAATATTGAGTTTGTCATTTTTGATATCATTATATGATATTTAAATCCAGGATCGTCAGCCCAAGAGCCAAACCCCCATAATGGTTTATCTGCAATTTCCTCTATAGTAATCCAAGCATCAGATCTTGAGTATTTAATGATTTCTAAAGGATTATATGGATTTTGAGAATTCAGTAATTGAACATTATTACCTGCTGATATATTGCCATTCATTACATTATAAACATATAAGACATATAGGCCATAGAATGCAAATAACAGTATTAATGAATAACGTTTCAGCATAGCCGTAACATTTGTCTTTTTAAATCTGACAACAAATACAAACATTCCTGTTAGGAAAGTTATCAAGCCTAAAGATCTTGCTCCTGCAACGACAAAAACAAAACCAACGAACATATATATATATGTAAAAGCTTTTGTCCTAAAAAATACAGATATTACTAAAAAGCAATAAACAATCAATGGACCTAAATAAAATTTAAGGTATGTAGCATCCTCACCTCTTAAAGCTTCTTCTGCACTTGAGTCTGATTCTTTTCCAAATATAAGCATGCGTATTATTGTTCCTATAATAGCCCAAACAATAAGTTTTGGATTTTTTATTAACAAAGATACCAAGAAGAAAAAAGACATATAAGAGACAACGTCAATAGCAACTCCTTTCATTCCATTCTGCAAACTATTACCAGCCATGTATTCTGCAATAATCTGTAATACAAACAGGCATAGATAAAGTTTAGATACTGTTCTGAATTCTTTAATCCTAAAAAGCTTGCTTGAGAATATAAAGCATAAAGTATAACCTATTGCCAAAATCCAACCATAATTCATCGTTCCGACTAAGTTGAACGAGAGGCCTTGGCCTATTTGGAAAAAGAGCATTAGGACAATTGGAAGTATTTTATTCATCTTACAATACCTTATTTTTTATATACTTCACACATATTATTCGCATAAACGTCCCAAGTGTATTGATTTTTCATCATTTCTGCAGCTTTCATTCCAAGATTCATTCGAAGAGATTTGTCAGAAGCCATACGCTTTACAGCATCTACAATAGATTTTACATCTGCAGTATCAATCACTATTCCTGTTTCACCATCTGTAATTGGAAGGCCACTCTCATACGTAGCAATTACAGGTAGACCAGCCGTTAAAGCTTCCATACAACTTTGAGCACATCCTTCACATAGGGACGGGAAGAGATAACAATCAGACATGGCGAGATATCCTTTCAAATCGTCTTGTGGTACTTGTCCTACAAAATTCACATGTTTCGGCTTGTATTTTTTAATTAATACGTCATCTGGAGAATAACCTCCTACAATATTCAGTTCATAATTGAAACCTATCTTGTCAAGTTCCTCCATTGCTTTCAATAGATACTCTCCGCCTTTACGGAAGCCAAAGCTACCAGTATATAGAATTCTAAAGACCTTATCAGTATCATACGATTTCTTTAAAGACTGAAAATCTTCACGGACACCAAGATAAACAACATCTATTTTGTCTTTAGCATATCCTGCTTCCACAAAAGTATCACGAACAAAATATGAATTAACTACCAGTCTATCTGCTTCATCACAATCTCTAAGGACAAGCTGCCAGAAGTGAGAGTCTGTTCCTAAATCAAAGGTAACACTATTATTTTCGTATTCATTGCGAAGAGCTTTATCCATAAAGGCAGGATGGGCAATACTGTGGTCAACTATTATTTTCATCCCTTTAGCTTTGGCTTTTGCTATTGCCCCTCCTTGTCCAGATCCGCTTCTTACATGGAATATATTTTGGTTTTTGATGTAAGATTTTGTCATCCGCCCGAACATCTCGGCAGCCTTAACCTCTATATCATATATTCCAAGACGCTTACCGCCCCAAAGGTAAAATTCAGGAACTGATATAGACAGATTCCTTCCATCTAAAACCTTCGGTATTCTCTTTCCAAAACTCTTGGACAAATCTCGACCAATTATTTTGCTTGCAATTCCTATAAGCCACTTGTTCCACCATTGTGGAATCCAACCCTGTACTACTTCTATGTCCACATATTTGGAAAGATACTCAGCACTCTTTATCAAATGAAGAGGACCAAATGTGGAAAGAAGAACTTTTGTTTTATTTTGCATAAAATATGTTGTTGTGTTAAATATATACGTGTTAACGTTAGCTTATGGATGAGTTTTTTATTTGCCAGCCAAAAGCCTAACAAATTTATTTTCTGATTTCAAAATATATTTGATAGGGAAATAAAGAATTAAAATTATCAAAATTCCAATACACATACCCGATAACAAATCCATGTATGGAGGGGGTAACAATATGTGGAATATCTTCTTGTATACAATTTTAAAAAATTGAATTAGCATGCCATGAAATCCAAGTATCACTAATGTACCATTACTAATGGTCACAATTGGGGCAACTAATCTTGCAGGAATTTTTATTTTCATTAAAGCCAATAATATGCCTATTAATGCGACAGAACCTATAGAGAGAAATGTTCCATAGTTAGTTCCGCAATTTAACGCATTCATATTAATTCTTTCCGAAAAATTAAATATAACAAGATAAATTACTAAACATAGACATATAATAGAAGAACTATATTTTACGTAATTAGATTTATCCACAATTTTTTTTGTTAAGCATCCAAAACAAAAGAATGGGAAGCTAAATATGAATGCCGAGCATTGATAATCATTAAATCTCAATCCTGAATAATACAAGATGAAACCTCCTATTATTGTTATAAGCAGTGCTAATGACCTCTTTAAGCTTATTGTCACATTAATGCTATAAAAGTTGTAAACGAGTCTCATCCAAAATAAAGCCCAAAGAAACCACATCCATCCAATACTACTTTTTCCTAATACAAAAGAATGAATTGGCTCCACAATGTTATTTTGCAAATCAAATTGTTTTTTATAGACAAAAACATCTTGAAAAATTCCGAACAAGACTCCCAATATGAAATACGGTATCATTACGAGTAATAATCTGTGAATATTCTTTTTTATATCTGAATAGATATTGTTGTTCTTTCTGAACAAATATCCACTGCAAAAAAAGAACAACGGCATATGGAAAGAGAATATAAATTTCGTAAAGATAATATTTGTGAGAGGTAAATGACCAAGAATAACAAGGTAAATACCTAAAACCTTAATAACATCAATATAATAAAGTCTATTTTTTTCCACTTTTTAATCAAAGTTTTGGTTATAAAATTATTTTATTTCTTCTATTTCTAATATTTTAGCATTGTGAAATGATGTAAACCCACATTTTGTACAAACTAAAACAACAGATGGAAGAAAAGAATTTCCAATATTTATATTTTTTATATTGTTCTGCAAACATGTAGCTACGTAACCGTCAACAATTGTAAATTTATGAAATCCACAAATAGGACATCTGTACGAACCTATTTTAGACAAAACACTATCTAGTATTTTCTGTCTTTCTGTATCACTCAACATAATGTACATTTTTTAAAGCTACATACAAAAAATCATTAAGCTCACTGTAATTAGAGTATAGCAATAGCCTATCCGAACGCAAATCGAATGGAATGCTTTCATTCCGACTCAAATTCGCCAATAAAAGCACCGGTTTTCCAATACTCTGTGCTAAACCTATTTCATAAAAAACATTCGGATTTTGACCATCCAAAACGGCAATTATTATCTGAGATTTAATTATCTGAGACACAATCTGACGTAGCAAATTACCAGGATTGTATGGAGTATCGCTACGAGTGCATTCAAACCCCGCTTTTTCACACACCTCCCTTATTACATCATAGGTTTTCAAAAAACTTTTATTGAACGGCATAATACAAAAAACAGTATTGTCTTTTTGTTCTATTGTATTGATATCTATACCTAAATTCTTAAAAAAAGAGTAATTGGGAATCTTGCCATTTATTGTTATTTCTTTATCAGGAACTTCCAATAATAGTTTGTTTGTATCAAAGAAACGTTCTGGAGAAGATACCATTAACTTCCGCAAATTGTACAAATCAGATTCAATACGCTCTCGTTGACCAGAGATTACAGCAGTCTCTATGTCGTCCTTTTTCTGTTTGTATTTTTTTGACAACCTATATATATATATAGCATACATTAATATCAACAACGTTCCCAAAGCGATAAAATAAAGCATTGTATTATCCATAACTAACAAATTTTAGTATATACCAACCAAACCCACATCGTAGCTATTATGATATCTAAGAAACCATAAAAATAAGCCTTACTCATTGTATTTTCGTTGTAAGAGTGCTTAATGGCGCTACGCCTTAGAATACAACAAAATACGGAAATTATTAATGACATAATAACTAACAAAGCACCAAATTCTAAATTTTCACCTCTCATAAATCCCGTTATTATTATCGTTATAACTACAAGGCAAACGTCAATAGGAAATTCTAACAATAAAAATCCCCAATCCTTTCTCTCACACTCTTTAGAAAGAAAATATTTTAATAAAGACACTAATAATAAAAGGAATACAGAGAGCCAAAAGGCATATAGAAGAGTAGCAGGATTTTTTAAACTTTCAAAAAAACAATCCATTTTATTATAATGATTTTAATTTCAATATAAATAACTTTAAGTCAGACTTTACGTTCAGTAGCAAATCATAAGGTGTCATTCCTAACAATTTGCATGAGTCGGGAAGAACAAATATAGCCATAACAAGTTCGAACAGACAACATCCGATAGCTGCGCCTAATAACCCCCAAAAAGAAGAGAAGAAATAGGTAGTACCCACTGACACAAAGGCCATCACCGTACTTGCTATGGCGAAATGATATGGTTGATTGGTCATGCGGTATGTTACAACAGAAGTCCACCAAACAGCATTAAAGAAAGCTCCTAACATAAAGACATTCCAAACACAATGTGGAACAGTCAATACGCTATTGGTCCACCAACCATATATATTCAAACCAAAAACCGCCAAAACCGAACAACCCATAAATCCGATAAGCATTGACAGTACTACAGCTATACGGAAATATTTATGTACCGTTTGTATATGTCCTTGACCATACTCGTATTGCAAATCCGGGAATATACTTGCATTGATAATTGAAAACAACTGATTAACGGATCGGCAGACTGTTCTGACAGTATTAAATATAGCTACTGCTTCTGCTCCAAGAGTGATGCGGACAACGAATGTAGTTCCTTGAAAATATACGCTCTGCCATATTGGGGTCATTAAGTATCCTATTCCCTTTCTGACAATATCATATATATCACTCTTCAAAATACGTCCACGATATTTCTGCAAATCTATTAGTCTACATCCATATATAGAATATGCTATTATATACATTACAGCTATAATAAGTTGTGAAAAAGCAAAAGCCACAACACCATAACCTAACAAGAGGACAATCAATCCTACAACAATATTTATAAGATAATTGCCAGAACCAAACAAACTACCCAATGCTGCCTTCCTTGCTCCTCGATAGAATCCTTCAACCAACTGTGTGTAAAAGGTTATCAAACGAGCAACCATCATGTAAGCCACAGCAAGCATAGCATCATGTGCATTGATATGGCTTTTATCGAACAGTTGCATTTTGGTGCATACGAACATCGAGATAACTGTTAAGAGAAGTCCTAAGATTATTGTTAATGTAATGATCCAAAATCCTGATTTTCGTAAATCAGCAGCCTTTTGCTTATCACCTGCAGCATAAGCCAATACGAAACTATTACAAACAGCCGAACCGAAACCTAAATCAGAAAAAGCAAGGACACTCGGAATGATAGTAAGCGTAAGCCATTCTCCATAAACGGCAGCCCCCCAATTGGTCAAGAAGAATGGAACCAAAAGGAGTTGGTCTGCAATCCTAACAATCTTCTGCACCACATTTGCCAAGCCATTAGATATAATACCTTTTATTATACTCATCCTCTTATCGCATTCTTAACTGATCCAACTTAAACAGCAACTTAGGTCCTCTTATACCCAAGCATTTATATAGAACATAAATGATTTTTGAACGAATATCATTCTTGCAAGGATGTCCCATCTGACCTTTGTCTGGCCCCATTGCTTCCGTTAATGATTTCAATGGGACAAAGGTTGAGTTTTCTTCAAACAAATTCTTTAATTTTTGTGCTTTTTCTGTATTGAAGAATATTAAGGACGAACCATTGCTTACATCTATAGGTAGTTTCGCTTTTTCATTATTCCAGAAATCACCAATAGTAAAGTCTCCCTCACGTTCTGCTCCTGGATAACTGCATTTATAGCAAGAATCCCTATATCCTTTTCCCCAAAGGAAATAAGTCATATAATAGTCCTTGTTGTAAAACCCTACATACACATTCTTCTTTGAAGATGTAGTATGTAGGGTTTTACAACAAGTTTCCGGCTTATACCGAAAACGGAAAGTTGTAATACCCGTTTTCGCCTTACGGCTCAATAAGTCTTTCACATAATCTCGAAAATACGGTTGACTCGGGACTCCGTGACAGATCAGGTCTATGGTTATGAGATTGTCATAGTCCTTATGCAGATATGATTTTAGTCCTGCTATATGACACGGACATGCACATATCAGCGCCAAACGTCCGGTTTTTAATACGTCCTTAACTTCACGATATATCATCCCCACTTTAGCCTGAACGTATTTACTACCATGAAGTTTCTTCAGCTCTTCTTCACTTCTGACGGATATAAATTTCACGTTATATTCTTCGTCCATGCTGCATCCGAAGACTACGCCACCTTGTGCCAATACGTATCTGGCAACAGCGCCGAAAGCTCCTCCACTGCTTGCTCTTTGCAGTTTTTGCGCATCTTTTTCAATGTATACGGCAGCTTCACGAAACAGGAATGTGGCATTGGCATCCTTGTTTGCAGGACACACTTTCTGACATAATCCGCAATCAACACACTTGTCCTTGTCAATTGACGGATATAAAAAACCTCGCCAATCTGCTTTCATGCTAACAGCGTTATGAGAACAGGCATTAGCACAGGCTTCACATCCTGAACAATAATCTTTACCTTTTAAACAAATATCCTTCATATTAAACAAACTGATTCAAATAATTCATACTCTGCTGCAATCGTTCTTTAAAAATAGTATTGACATGTTCATAATCTATCGGTTTTTCCAAAGTCTTACACCAGTCTTCCATCCATGCTATACTACGATTTATACCATAAGTAGATAGTTGTTCATTGAATCGCAGGTTTATATCAGCAGACTTGGACGGTGCCTTACGCTGAAATACAAATAAATTTTTGTTGAACAATATTGAGAAAATAGTGCAATGAAAAGAACTAGTGAATACAGCAGCAGCATTGGCTATTAAACCGAGGAACTCACAAGGTCCCGCAGCTGAGTAGATTTCAGCTTCTTTAAATGCATAATCATTACCAAACATTGCCATCATTACTATTTTCAGGTTGTGATTGTTTGCATAATCAATGACTTGCTTACGTTGCTTCTCATTGTTAGGCATAAAGTAACAAAGGAGATAAGTGCCAGGCTGATACTGTTCCGGCAGATGAGCCATCTGCAAATAATCGTCTTTGGATATCAACATGCTGGGATCGAGAACATGCTCCACATTCTGCTTCAATTCTTTATTTAATATCTCAGCAAGCCTTTTTTCTCTTGTTGATATGTAATTGTACGACTGAAGATATTTCTTGAACATCTTTCGCTGATAAGGCAAAACCTGACCAGTACCCATACTCGGAGCATAAGAAGCCTTTATCTTGCCTTCGGAAACATAATCTAATAGATAACGTCTGTTAAGCATACTGGCGTTCCAGATTTGATCACTTCCTACAATGAAAGCGTCAAATTCTTCATTCAGCTTTTTGAAATCCTCTTCCGTGTCTACTCTCTTGGTATATAGCATCTTTCCATACATTTCCTTAAAGCGTTTGTCACGAAGTTCAATATCTTGTTTGTACGAAGCCGTATTATTGTCAAATGTGGCTTGAGTTCCTCTTTGCTGAAATTTCCTTTTGATCAGTCCAAACATTTGACTTGCGTAATAATACCATCCACGAGGCAGATAGTCCTCGGGATGATCACCATGTTCATATTCAACCACCACTACATGATGACCTCTATCACTCAAATACTTGTATAAGCCAAAAACTTGAAAAAATGTACCTGCATTCGGTCCTGAATGCCACGTTGTTATTGCTATTCTCATTATCTATATTTTGTCTTTAATAATCTTGCTTTTTTATATGTGTGATAGTCACCACCGAGCAATGATTCCACTACGAGGTTCTTATGCACACACTTTCTTTTCTTGAATTCCTTTGCTGGATTGCCTCCAACTACCGACATCGTTTCCACGTTTTTAACCACAACGCTTCCACTTGACACTACCCCCCCCCATTTCAATTTTACGACATGAAGGAAGAATCATGACACGTGTTGGTATCCAAACATAATCTTCTATGGTAAGTCCGTAATGCTTATGTTCCCATTCCTCAGAATCAATGTTGTGTGAAGTTGTAATAATCTCCGTTTCAGAACCGATAATCACATGATTGCCGATGGTTACCGGATTACGTAAATCTATCTTGTCAGTCTGTATGCTAACATGGTCACCAATCTTCAAATTGGAGTTAGCTGCCTTTGCCAAAGACAACGGTATCACCACGTTTTCACCAACTGTCGCCCCTCTCTTACGGGCTATCCTTACAGCTCTGTCATACTTGAAGTGCTGCTTCCATCTCGCAATCAGCCCTTTCAAATAATGAAAGTAAGTTCTTGAAGTTATATCCTTTTCGTATTCAGTCATATTGTTTTTAATATTCGTTTGTTTTCTCTGTTGCTTGGTTTGACATTGCGTTCTATCTGTATTAATAAATGATTATATGTGATGGTGAAGTCTCAATTCACGGAATATTATAAAAAACTTTTTTCTTTTTCTACCCTCACACCCTCACAATTCGTCTGAAACGCCCTGTTTATCGTGGTTTCGGTGGTGAGGGCAGGTGTGATGGTAAAATCTCAAATTGCTATCACCCGGGAGAAATGCCCCGATGTCTTTTCCTAACACTAATCGAACGAATAACACAAATCTTTTTAGGCTACTGAACCGGTATATTCGTTAGATTCGAGGAATTCCAGACATACTCAAATAAATTTACGAATAGCGTTCATATTTGCTTAACGTAATCAGTCTCTTCTGAAAATATCCCTGGTATATACCTTGCCCTTTACATCATCCAAACAAGCATCATAGCGATTGGCAATGATGGCATGGCTCTGTGCCTTGAAGGCTTCGAGGTTGTTCTCTACCCTACTGCCGAAGAAGGTGCTGCCCTCTTCCAAGGTCGGTTCATAGATGACTACCTCTGCGCCCTTTGCCTTGATACGCTTCATGATGCCCTGGATGGCAGACTGGCGGAAGTTATCGCTGTTTGACTTCATGGTCAGGCGATAGACACCAATCACACAGTTGTGCTCCTTGCTTGCATCAAAGCTGTTATCTTCGGCATAGCTATAATAACCAGCCTTCTTTAAGACTGCATCAGCGATGTAGTCCTTACGGGTGCGGTTGCTCTCTACGATAGCCTCAATGAGATTCTCAGGAACATCAGCATAGTTAGCCAAAAGCTGCTTGGTATCCTTTGGCAAGCAATAGCCACCATAACCGAAGCTCGGGTTATTATAGTGAGTGCCGATACGCGGATCGAGACCTACACCGTCAATGATAGCCTTTGTGTCAAGTCCCTTCATCTCTGCGTATGTATCCAACTCATTGAAGTAGCTTACTCGGAGTGCCAAATAGGTATTGGCAAAGAGCTTCACAGCTTCTGCTTCCTTCATACCCATAAAGAGTGTGTCGATATTCTCCTTGATAGCACCTTCCTGCAAGAGTGCAGCAAAAGTCTTGGCTGCTTCTTTCAGCATCTCTACATCTGTCACAGCATTGATAGCCTCGTTCTCTTCAGCAAACTCAGGACGGTCGATAAGCTTAGGATAACCTACGATGATGCGACTTGGGTAGAGGTTATCGTAGAGTGCCTTGCTCTCACGAAGAAACTCTGGAGAAAAGAGGAGGTTGAACTTCTTCACTCCCTTCTTGGCATACTTCAAGTAGAGGCTACGGGTATAACCTACAGGAATGGTACTCTTGATAACCATAACAGCATCGGGGTTAACCTCTAATACCAAATCGATGACCTCTTCAACATGTGTTGTGTCAAAATAGTTCTTTACGGGGTCATAGTTTGTTGGTGCTGCAATCACTACGAAGTCTGCATCCTTATAGGCTGACTTGCCATCAAGGGTTGCCACGAGGTTCAATGGCTTTTCTGCCAAATACTTTTCGATGTAATCGTCCTGGATTGGAGAAACACGGTTGTTGAGTTTCTCCACCTTCTCTGGGATTACATCTACAGCTGTTACATGATGGTGCTGAGACAGCAATGTTGCTATACTCAGACCTACGTAGCCTGTACCGGCTACGGCTATTTCTATATCATTGAAGTTGTTCATTGCTATTTTTATTTGATGCTATTCGTTTATTTGTATCTGATGTTTGGGGATAAGATAGTTTATTCTAATCCTAATTTGTGGAAGAAAATTTTATTGCGCATTGTTGCATCGTCAATCACTTTTTTAAATGACATGATTTCCACATAAGCATTATATTTTGGTATATAACCAAAATAACCTTCATCATCAGGACTAACTGATAAGTTTGATAAATCAGCAAAATCCCTAATTTTGTCAACAATATCACATACTATATAAATATATACGGGAGTATTATCCTTATTTACTTTGACTTTCTCTATACCATCAGGCATTTCGTACTTTCCATCCAATATTTTCCTTGAATATCTGAGAGCTTGCTGAATAGGATTTTCGTCATCAGGAAAATTGGTTCTCTTCGGTCTTTTAAATTCAACAATAGTAATTGGAGAAGTTATATTGTTTTCTCCATTTCTAAAGAACATTTGTTTATTATAGAAAGACTGTTCATTATGAAAAATGGCAATGTCCGGTTCTTCATGGTCTTTAGAAGATATTACTTTGTCTGAAGCTATATACTTACTAAAAACTAACCTTTCATCTAAAAGCCACAAATTATGATCTTCATAATCCACTTCCCTATCGTTTTTTATCATTGGGAAGAATATATTGTGAAGTTCACTCTCCAAATGAGCTTTGCCTGATTCGGTTCGTTTTCGTAACTCATTATATAAATCTATCACCTTTTTTCTGTTACAAACGTAATGTGCCAAATCATTTTTTCCCTCTTCCGTTACTTTGGTAAATAGTTCAGCAACTTGTTCTTCAAAAGATTCATTATCCGAGTCTTTTTGAGATTCGAGTAATTCTTTTATTTCTATTCGAGATTTTTGTTCATTCTCAAATTTTATTTGCTGAAATTTTAATTCAAGATCTAAGTCTCTTATTCCCATAGGAAGATTTTCTAAATCTAAATATTTCAACAGACTCTTGTTCCAAGGAGCGCACTTCGTGACATAATCGAGAACCTTTTGTTTCTTCGCCTGAAATTTTTCTTGAATGTAATCCTTGAAGAATTTCTTCGTTATGAGACTAGCCTCTCTTTCGATACGTTCAACTGATATGTCGGCAAAAACGTCTTCTTCATTATGTGCTAATGAGAAATCACCTCTTTCTGTATCAACATGGTCATCCAAATATTTTCCAATTACATAGGAACGGATAGCATAATTTCTCTGTTTCCCATTTTCTATATCAATCAAAGTATCTTTAAATTCAGGAACATAATTGTGTAGGGGGCTATTTGTAACCTCTCGGCGGTGTGCTGTTAAAATCACTTTATTTGCCAAAGAGGAGAAATAGACTTTATACGATTTTACTGTGAATTGATGCTTTGCGTGCTCTTTATCTTGTAATTTGAAAGATTCCTCTTGAACAAATTGGATTGTATCATTCTTGCTTACAAAATCATTTAAGACAATAGGATTTGTTCCATCACTCTCTTTCAATGTTATAATAGGCATACTTTCTGTTTTATCCACAAAAAACACCAAAAGGCGTTCCACAAGTTTTCTTGCTATAACATTTAATCCATTGTCGGCATTATAACCTTTCACTGCGGATTTCAAATGAAGTATTGTCTTGCAAGCAACAATCTCTTCTTGACACAATTCATTAGTCTCATTCTCGATAATTTCTTCATTGTGACCAAAGTCAAAAGTTCTATGCCAATACTTATTTTCAAAACAATAATAACTGTCAATAGACACTTTTTTAAAATACTTGAGATACATAAATCTTCCAAAACCTTTTCCACCAGATTCGTATTTATGTCCTGATAGATAGGTATCGAAAGAGTCTCGATTTGCGTTAGTAAAGCCAACTCCATTGTCTATGACATCAAAGCCAATGATAGAACCACAAACAGAATCCTCTTTATCATTAAAGCTTTTCTGACCATCTCTGATAGCTATAATATCAATAGAGCCGTTAGGACGGTTTCCTATAGAGTCTATAGAATTACATACAGCCTCAATTATTGGAGTCAAATATGTAGTTTGGGCTTTAATGCCTTTCACTATTCCAGAAATATTTAGCTTGCTCATAGTAATTGTTTTATTATAGTTGTTTTCCACCCACAACGTAAATAGAGGTGTTCCTGAATAAACACCTGGACTTATTTGTCAACCCCTAAACCCAAGAAATATGCGTAGCCTACCTGGTAGGTGTCTACAATGTGAACAAATATATTCCCATTTACCGAAGCGGAAACGGAAATAGTTGCGCACACTGGCAGGTTTTTCCGCAGTGCAGCAATTATATCAAACCATAATTTACAAATAAATATATCTCCAATCATGATTCAAATAATAATTGTGCTGACAATATTATAGATAAATGATGTACTTACATCATTCCAATACTTTTCTTCAAAGTTTCTACTTCTGCTTCTAATTTTGCTAAAAGCAACATGGAACCTTCAACTTCTTTTTGAATGAATCCTGGCATAGTACATGTCTTACCATGAGATAATTGATGTATCATGACTTTTTGATAAGTCTTCATCTCTTTAATCATTGGAATGATCTTTTGCATATTGGGATTTGTTTGATACATATCTATTTCTTTTTTAGCCTTTTGAATTTTATCTGGATTATTATCAGTTGAATTGAGTATATTGGATATAGAAGATACCAAGTCTTCACCAACTAAAAGTTTCTTAGACTTTGCACGAATGTAAATCGGCTTCCCATTTACCAAGCGAGTTGTTAGATCTTTTGCCTCTTGTGATGCTTCTATCTGTAATATCTTAGACAGTTCCAAAACTACAGCCTCAAACCGCTTTCTAATTTCATTTCCAACGGTATTAGGTTGTAATAATCCTCCCTCGAATTCTCTTTTTATATCCATTGAAGTTTTGAGCTCATTGTAATCATAAAGATTAGCTCCACAATTGGTTTGATATAGATTTTCAAAGTTCCACTCGTTTTCCTTGTTTTGACTTTTTATTTGATTGACAAAAAGATTATTAAACCCAATATTATGAGTTAATACAACTTTTTGGAAATCGCTGAATTTTGCCAAAAGATATTTGGTAATATACAGTCGATTACTTGCGTCTAAACTGGTAACAACATCATCTAATACTAAAACCTTATATTTAGTAGTATCTGTTACTTTTAACAACAGAATACTTTCCAATATTAAGAGCAATCTTACAAGATTCAATTTTGCCTCATTGAATATTGTGTGAAGTCCTTCGCTGGCTCTTAGTTTCGCATTAACATCTTCTACAAAAATGTCAAAATCAGTGTTCTCCTGTCCTATGTTTATGTTTTCTATAAAATCTTGCGACAAGGATATGTTTACTTCGCTAATGATTTTTCCAACGTTGCCAGAAACAAAAGAATCAATATCATCACAATCAATATATGCCTTCTTTAGTATGTTTACCAGATTGAGATTGTCCTTTGTGTTAGAAGGGAAAAGACTTTCCACATCTATATTTGAAATCATAAAACTCTGATAGGCAGTGCGATTTATGTCTTTATACGAAATGCCATTCAACTTTAATTCAATATCAACAGTATCTCCTTTATGCTGATACTCTTTGTAAAACGCCTCTTCTTCATTTTGCCTTTGCTCTGGAGTTCCACCTATGGTTATTTTACCTTTCAACAACCTGTCTCGAAAAAACAACAGTTTCAATGCTTCATAGACAGATGTTTTACCTGCTCCGTTTTCTCCATAAAGCAATAGATTCTTGCGTTGTGCAGAAAGGATAAAAGCAATTCTGTTACCAAAAGCTTTGAAATGATTTATCTCTAATTTCTCCATGCTTTATTATTTTTTAGATGGTTTACTAAAAAACTTAACCAAAAGTTTCTTTTTGTATATACTGCGCTTTTGAAGTTCTTTATATGAAATATCATTAGGATGTTTAACAAAGAATTCCTTTAATTCTTTATTATCTGTATTCGCATATATATTTAACTTTTCTGTATATTTTTTAGAAATACGGCAGTGGTCCAATATCGCTAAATTACCCAAGTCATCTAAGTGTTCATTTAAGTCATGCCCCCTCCAATCCGTTGGCAAATACTTAATGTCTTTAGAAGTCAATAACCGATCTGTATCATAATACACGAAAGCTTCAGGTTGTTCCAAATAATGAGCGAGTAATGCATATCCATACTTTAAACGACCAAGGTAGCTGAAAGAATCTATAGTTACATTTTCCTGATAATACTCATCTACAGGCAATTGATGAGATACTTGTTTTATAATTGTGTATATACCATACTTGACCATTGTCGTAGACCCCATATAGTAACAATACCTAACTATTTTCTTTAGTATCTCTATAAGTTGCTCCTCATTTTCAAAACCATTATGAAATAGATAGGCAATAACAGCAAATCTTGGATAATTATTGGTATAAGTATCTATTAGTTGCAACCATGATGCCAAAATAGTTTTCCCATTTTTCTTTTCATTATATGCTGTCAATAAGTCAAGTATATGATTTAGATCGGACACAACATCTAGTTGGCTTTTTCTCGTCAACACAGAATTTGCAGATAGGAAGAATTCACGAAGACTTATTTCACTCTTGATATTGTTTTCTTTACCACGTATAATATGTGAGTAATATCGAAACAAGTCATCAATACTAATCTTTAGGTTACAGCAAGAATCTTTGATACCAATCCATTGCTTAACAAACTCATCCTTTTCTTCTTTGTTTAAAGCCTTGTTATACAACTTTGCCTTAAAGATATCGGCATCTTCAAGGTTCATGCCTCTATCATTTATGGTTTCAAAGATATTAAGGGCTTTGTCTTCTGCATCAGTGATGTCAGCTGCACTTAGTTCTATAGGAAGAATAAAGACCCGCTCAAGCATAAACCGCAAGAACATCATTAGTTCTTTATCTCCAAAGGTTTTATGAAAGTCATAAAACAGATTGTAAAAATAAATCCCGTTTGCAAAAATATTATTCCAATCCTTATGCGCTTTTGGGCTCTTGATGTTCTCTCTCTCTATTTCAAAGTTAGATGAAGTCCAAGCGTATATTGCAGTTAAATGTGTTTGGTCTGTGACCTCAAAAACCTTGGAATCTATCTTTATTGTACTATCACTACCATCCCAATTATAACAGCATAATACATCTTTTAAGATCCTTGTGTTTGGCGATATTACAGACAACGCCTTGAACATCAACCAAATAGAAATTAATCGCTGTTGCCCATCTACGACATTAGGATCTCGTTTTGTATCATCGGATACAGCAAGAATAATATTACCAATAAAATAATCACGCTTTTCATTATAAGCAGCAACAATATCATCGTATAATTTTTGACATTGGTCAAACTCCCAACTATAAGGGCGTTGATATGAAGGTATAATGAATTGCTCTCTACCTGTAAATAGATTGGAGAGATTTTTTTGTTCTGCATTAAGTGATAGTGCCATATTAAAATATTTTTTTCTATTTTACAACTCAATTGTCATTATTGACTATATTGAAACTATCCTCTATCTTTTTCACTTGCAATGAATTGATAAGAGAGTCCAACTCATTAATCTTGTCAGAATGACTGTTTCTGAAGTTGAAAATACTATTATATATTTCTACATTATCTTGATGTCCTTCAGCATTCGTGCATCCTGTCAAAATTGCAGGAATAAATAACATCAACAAAGCACCAATTTTGACATTGGATTTAAAATCTATACGCCCTGGACTATTTAAATTGATAGAGGCATCTATACTGTTTATGTCAAAATTCAAAGATTCAGATTTGATATAATCCTCAAATAGCTCCAACATCAAGTCGCCAAACTTAAATAGATGACGAGCTTTTATTTTCTCAGAGGTTAACGCTATAACATAATGAGACTCGTCGTTAATTACAAACTGACTGCGAATACATCTTTCGATATATTCTTGATAGGGGCTAACGTCACATATTGCATGATGAGAAGTAAATAGTTTGTAAAAGAACGGATCAAAGAATCTTTTCTTCAACAGCTTTATCCACCTTACCTTTCTTGTATATACAAAATTTTTATTCGTCTGCTGGGAATCTGCGAGATTATCTTCAGTAAATACGCCTATACATATTTCATCAGATTTTTCTGAGGGTATAATAACTATATCATTCTTTTGAACCTCATACACAAATTTATATACTTGTGATATGGCTAAAGATAAAGAACGTTCATCATATCCACTCTTATCAATAGTCGAGGATTTCTTGATGGCTTCTTTTACCTTCTTGATAATGACATTCGTTTTGTCGTGATATTGCTGCTTAGCTTCATACAACAAATTATATGGAATATCATTTCTGCTAAGTGCTACATAGTCGTTCTTAACAAACAAATCAAAGTAAGCTCCAGCATTGGTTCTCACCATCCAATATCTACATTGCTGACTCCCCTTCTTCACAGAATCAGACAACTTTTCTATATTTTCTTGTAAACTCATATTCGTTATACCTTTATATAATAATATGTGTATGTCTTACGGCCCTCATTATATGTTAAAATTCCAATTCTATAAGATAGCTTTGTATTTTGAGAGGAATATGGCAACACAAAATGATTTTGTTTATTCTTATATTGATAAGTTTTGCCAACTGATGGGGTGGCTTTACTTATTATATATATTGCTTTTGCTCTTCCTCGTAAGTTTTCATCGTATATTTTTAATAAGAACGAAAAATTTCTTTCATTTGATAGTGGCATTTTTTGTATGTTCATTTCTTCATCTGTCACTTCATATTGGTTATCGATAACCATATTCATTATATTTATAGTATCATTTAGAGTCTCGACTAAATATTTTGAATCTTTTACTATTTTTCGGATTTGCGCAATTCGCTTATCTATATTTATGTCTGTGTACGCTTCTTCTTCCTTGATGCGTAAAGCAATGCTATCTATTTTTTTCAATACAATATCAGATTGTTTGATATATTCTGATTTTTTATTGTTTACACTGATGGACTCTATACTGTCAATTTCAGAGTGCAACAATCTGACCAATACAGATATTTCGTCTTCATTCTTCGCTATTTCTTGCTTCGAAATTACTCCAACAAAGAAAATTCCTCCAACAAAGAACACAAAAGCAATTATAGTCCAAGCCTTCAAGTGTTTAAATGCATGTATTCTAAAAACAACCAATGCAAAAAAAACAGTTAAAGGCAATAAAACTATAGTAAAAATAATATTACTACTCATTTTCCTTTTGATTTTCTTCCTTAGAAGTTGTGTGCAAAATAGCTTGTATAGAACCTGTCCAAGTCAACCCTGCAAAAATACAGGCGGCTGGAGTTTCTGGTTGGGATAGTAGATAACCAAAGAATGTACCTATGATAACTATTAAGAAGAAGTTAATGCGAAAATAGCATTTCTTACTCATACCTGGGAAACATTGCTTTAGAAATGGAATAGTACCTTTGAACCCTTTTGGACTATAGGAAAGCATGGCTGCAAAAGCAGCTGTGAAAGCAACAAATAATAACCTAATTATAATTGTAAACATATGCAATCATTAGTGTCCCGTTAAAATCGGGGCCAGTTAAATACTAATCAAAAACCCTCGGAAAGAGGGAATAATCGAATTCTTTGGCATTATTGAAATCTGTCCTTTCAAAGAAATCTATAAATGGCATCTTATTCATAAGCGAAATGCTTAGAATCTGACTATCAATTGGGCGAAAACGTATTTATTTTTTTGTTGTGCAGTGTTATTGATAACTGAAAAAGTACAAATTCAAATCGTCGCATTCTTGAAATCTGTCTGTTAAGTGGTGTTTTGGAATGAAATGGACTTGATTCCGTAACTTTGTTGTCAAACTTAAATGACTGTTATGCTCTAAGGCAAATGCGTTTTAGCCCAGCTCACCGCTTTTTTGAACAGAACTTAGTTCGTTGGTGTTCAGATTTTAGCGGGACACTAATGAGTTTATATACAAAGTAATGATGCTTCTATCAGAAATATTCATTTATGTTTTTCTGATGTTCTTCATGAAATCATGATATTTTTGAAGCTCTTTGTAACTTTGCATCAAATTCAACATAATATCATCTGTTGTTATTTTGCTCTTACCCCCAGACATCTCCTTTCTTACGATTACCATAAAATCCAAGAAAGGGGTAAAATAATCTTGCTGTTGGTCGTTAGTGCTCCAACAAAGAAACCTTGTAAAAGCTCTGAAAGCCTCATCTGAACCATATACGAAAAGGTCTTGTTTGACCTTCAGCATTACTTCAAATTTATCTGAAGATATGGGAGAAGTTTGTACTTTCCCTTGTTTATTCTCATTCATTATAGTGTAAAACAAGTTGACAGCATTATAATAAGCCTTGTATTTCTTGTCTGACACATAATTTTCCAATATCTTTCGCAACTCAGTCTGCATTTGCCATCTACAAGTAAATACAGCCGCTATGATTGCAGCTAAAGATGTTAATATCGGTGCTAACCATTCTGATGTTATTTCCATTGCTATTTTATTTTAGTAAATGCGCTATTTTGTATCTATTCATACAATTTATGACTGTCACGCAATCGTTGCTTGACTCCATGCAAAGTTATATCAGCCCAATGCTCATAATTATTTTTCATCTTCTCTTTCTCTTCATTAGAAAAAGCTGAGTGTTCGATGTAATCTTTCATACATTCAACAGCAGCTTTCTTGAGAATATCAAGATTAAAACACTGAATCTTATCTGTAATGAGATGTTCAGTTATCTTGGCATGAAAATAACCTTCAAGGTAAGCTGAGCATATATCTTTGATTTCTAACATAATCATCTATAAATTTTATCATTACAATCCCGTTAAATTGGACTAATCGCTTTTTGAATTAATTGAAGCACTTTCTTTTGTAAGATTTTTTAAGGGTGCGACAATTTAATTGTATAACTTGGCTATATCATTTAAATGACTATAATGTTCATTGTTTACATCATTCTGTTACCAGAAATAGAATCTCTTGATACTTTTTCTCCGCTCGACAATCTGAAAGCAAGCTTTCATTGTTCTCACTTATCGAAAAAGTTCCAAATCTTCGCTGCTGTACATAATTCAAATGTTTTTAATTCTGCAGCAAAGATACTTCTTTCTAATTTAAGCCCTAATTTGAGTGCTTACATATCACCTCACTCACACTCACCTCATCCATAATCTTTCGCCACAAATCCTTGGTCATGGCAATGGTGGGTGATATAATGAAACTATAATATTGCTTTTTAGAACAGATATTCGTATTGCGACAATATCTCCTGATAGTCATTTTCGTATCTGGTCTTGTCGTTAGGACTGATATGAGGACTTTTGATAATCCGTTCCATTTCTTGGAGTACCTTGCCTCCTTCACGCATGATGGGGTCAAGGTGCTCCTTGAATTGCTCGATAAATGGGGCATAGTAGTAGCCTATCTCCTTGATGATAAAGGTATAGGTATTCCATGCCTTGTTGATGTCCATGCGTTTTTGTGCCAACTCTGCCAACACGTATTCTCGCAGGTAGTCGATGTTTTCGGCTTGGACAGCGACCTCATTAGCTGTTTTCACAGGGTGGAAGTAGCGGTCGATGATGGCTTCTCGCTCTTGCAGATTACGTTGGTAGAATGGATTAGTATCTGTTATTGATGTGCCGTTTGGCTCCACTTCCTCAAAGTGCTCGGCATGGACACCTGCAATGGTAACGCTGATACCACCCACATCCATCACAAGACGACGATCTCGGTTGATGCGGATGACATAGCCTTCCAATCCTGCCAATTCTCCACTGGTGATACGGAGCAGGATGCGGTTGCGGGCATAGTAATGGAATGGTTTAAGCAGGAAACGGATGCGTTCAGGCTCTGTCTCGTTGACACGCATGAATGGTCGCATCTGTGAATCTTTAATTTCTGCCACTTTGCCTGTGCTACAATTCTTGCACAGATGAGTGCGAGGGAATTTCTTGTCAAGATAGGTTTGTATCTCTTCGGGAAAACCTTGGAAGAAGACAAGTCCGCTGACAGTCGGTATTTCTTTGTGCTGCACTTTCTGCTTGCCCATTCTCTTGAAATACCTTATAGTTTTATGCACAAAATATGTTATACCGTCTTTGGTCAACTGCGCTTCCATTCCCTTCACTTTGCTATGATGCACAAAGAGATACGACCATGTGGTTCCGTCCGATTGAAGACATTTCTTTACCTCTGAACCAGTCTTTACGTCTGGCTCAGTAAAGTGGTTGCCCTCTGGAGAAACACGTTTCTCGTCGGCTGTAGAAAAAGAATTCGTACCATCCGGTTTCATAAATTCTGCTCTACTTTATGTAATTAGCTACAACCATACATGATAGTTGTGAAAGCCTAGTCAATTTGTTATTGTCGTGCATAATCTTAATCGTATTTATGAGTGTCAGACATTACAACTTTTGCATATGTATTTTACATTCGTTACACTTTCTTCTTATAAAAGAGCAAAAACAGCCGAAACAAGTGCAAATCTGCCACTTGGAGAAATCATCCAAGGCAGATTTGCTAAACATTTGCGTGATTTTTTTAGAATGACTAACAGAAAATGATAAAATCTGACATATAATCCAACTAATTTTCGTATTTTTGTAGCGAGTTCACTCTTTTATAAGAAGAAAGCGTGAAATTTGCTAAACATTTCCCCCATCATTTCGGGATGGTGTAAATGCTACCATTTATTTACAAATCTTTTAAAATCCTTTGATAAAATCCTCACGCTCAGCAATCTGAAAACTATTTTTCATTGCACTCGCTTAATCGGATTTTTCTTATAATCCGTGCGTTGGCTTCGTTGATGGTTGCCATGTCTAACGACTGTAAGTAAATCTGTGTGGTCTTGAAAGAGTTGTGCCCCATACCCTCGCTGATGGTGGCTATCGGTATGTTCATGTGCAAGGCTACGCTTGCCCAGGTATGGCGTGCCACGTAGGTGGTGAGCGGTATCTTCAAGCCTACCATCTCACCAATTTTCTTCAGGTTATAGTTGGTGTTGTGCTCCACCTTGCGATATGCGGTGTATGGAGAGGATTCCTTGCCTGTCAGGATGGGTAGCAGATAAGGAGAGTCCTTGGTTTGCTCGGCATATTTGTCGATGATGGTTTGCATCGGTTTCATCCACTCAATATTGAGGTTTTGGTGGGTCTTGCGACGGTTGTAGTTTACCATACTACATTTCAAGTCTGTCTTCTTCAGAAATGCCATATCTACGAATGCCATTCCACGCAGATAGAAACTGATAAGAAACAGGTCTCGTGCCTTGTCAAGGGAGAAACCTCTTGGCAAGTCCAATTTCTCTATCTTGCGAATTTCCTTGACAGTAATGGCACGTTTGGCAGTTCTCACGTTAGCGGTCTGCACGTGAGAAAAGATATCATTAGGTGGAGCTTGCCCTGCTTCCACCGCCTTGTTGTAGAGGGTGCGGAGGGTTCGCAGATAGAACGCTACGGTGTTTTGTCCGACACCTCTGTTCCATAGCCATGCCTGATACATTTCCATCATCTCGCTTGTCATTTGTGAGAAGGTAAGGTCTTCATTACCACGAAACTCCATGAAACGGTTAGCAGCACTGACATAGTTACTCTTGGTGCCGATGCACTGCATTTGCTCTTTCTTGACTATCTGCTGGCGAAAGAAAGCAAAAACGCTCAGGCTCGATGGCAGTTGCTGTATCTCCTTGGCTATGTCGTCAATAGTATAAGAGATGCCCTCTGCATCCTTATCACGGATGATACGCTGCATCTGCTTCATCTCCCAATCTGTCTGCGACTGGATTAGCTGTAGATGTGTCTGTCGGTTGTTGTGGTTAGAAACAATGATAGCCGACTTCTTGTCGTTCCACTCCTCTGGAAAGACATGATAGTCGGTACTAATCCAGCGCAGACTGCGCTGATGGATGAGGTGATAATACAATGTGCCTTCCTTTCCTGGCACCGAGGATGCACGGAACTTTACTTTTACTGTTGCCATAATGCTAACTTTTTTATTTGTGAATAATGTTGCTTTTTAGTTATTTACGCCTTATTTATATATGTAAGCAACGGTATGGCAAGTATGTTTCTTTCGCCTTGCTCTATTTTCTGCAAGAGTCGGCTCTTGGGGAATTTTCCATTCCCTAATATCTTTTTAGAACTTTTAAAAACACCAACAGATAGTATCTGATTATAAATACGTAATTTTGCGCCACAAATAATGATAAGCAAAAAAAGATATGAAAAGAAATCTTATGTACGCTGCACTCTTGGCTGCAGCATTGATGGTGTCTTGCAATGGCAAGAACACCGCACAAAACGAAACGAACACCGATTCGACAAGCGTGGCTGACACAACAACTGCCAAAAGCGTAGACCTCGCTGCCGTTGCCGGCACATATGAGGGCACACTGCCCGCTGCCGACTGCCCGGGCATCAAGACCGTGCTCACTATCAACGCCGACAGCACATATCAGCTGCAGCAGGACTATATCGACCGCAAGGATGGTCACGACGAGGCAAGCGGTGTGCTGGAGGTTCTCGACAACAGCGTACTGATGCTTGTTCGCCCATCAAGCGGCGAGCACACCTTCTACAAGGTTAAGGACAACAGCAGCGTGATCATGACCGACTCGCTCGGCAATGAGCCTGAGGGCGAAACAGCCAAGCTGTATGTGCTGACAAAGAAGTAAGCCGAACGTATGAATATTCTCGAACTATCACAGACCCGCTTCTCGGCTCGCAAATATACCGACGAGCCGGTAAGCGACGACGATTTGGCATATATCCTCGAGTGCGCCCGACTGGCTCCGTCGGCTGTCAACCGTCAGCCGTGGAAGTTTGTCGTGGTGCGCAGCAAGGAGGCTAAGGAACAGCTCTGGCAGGCATACGACCGCGATTGGTTCCGCACTGCTCCGCTCTACATCGTGTGCATGAAGAACAACAGCGAGTGCTGGACACGCCGCTACGATGACAAGCAGCACGGCGACATCGACGTGGCTATCGCTACCGAGCATCTGTGCCTCGCTGCTACCGAACGCAACCTCGGCACTTGTTGGGTGTGCAACTTCGATACCGACATCATGAGTCGCCTATTCCCTTCTGCCGACTTCGAGGCTGTGGCAATCATCCCCGTCGGACACATCGCCGAGGATTGTCCGCGTGCCGAAAAGAAGCGCAAGGATATCGCAGAGATTGTAGAAGAAGTATAATCAAAACAAGTAAAAGAAGACAAAATGGAACCTTAACGACATATTAAAGTTCCGACCACATCGGATTTGACACTCTACCTCAGAAAGCAATGCTTTCAAGGTGAAGTGTCATTTTTAATCAGCAACGTCTGTTAAGCGCATCTTTCCATCTGCTGCAGGCATTTTCAACTGGTGACAATTTGTCACCGGTTCAAAGCCCTCTTCCTTCAAACGCTGTTTTAGCTTGTTCCAGTACTTTCTTGCGGTCTGAAAATCCTTGCTTTCCGTCAATACCGCCACGACATCAACAACAGAGAAATACCACTTTTCCTGTTCATCGTTCCAGATGGCACGAATCTTATCGCCGCCAAAAAGTTTTATAGAGTTCTTATTCACCATTTTATTACTTGTTTATTACATTAGGTTCTCATCTGTCGAACAAAATCATTAAATGTAGGAACCATCTACAAATATACAACAAAGTTATTGTTTATTAGGCTAATTAACATAGATTAAACAAGAAAGTAATGGCATATTAAACGAAGGAGAAACAAAAAAAAGAGTCCCTACTCCACTGCGGAACAGGAACTCTTTCTGTGTTTTATTCAATATGTGAATTCGGTCTGATTACATCATGCCACCCATGCCCGGGTTGCCCATCGGCATAGCCGGAGCCTTCTCCTCTGGCTTGTCGCAGATGATGCACTCGGTTGTGAGGAACATGCCTGCGATAGAAGCAGCGTTCTCAAGAGCTACGCGCTCCACCTTAGCCGGGTCGATGACACCTGCTGCGCGGAGGTCTTCGTAAGCGTCCTTGCGAGCGTTGTAGCCGAAATCGCCTTCGCCCTCGCGAACCTTCTGAACGACAACAGCACCCTCACCACCGGCGTTCTTCACAATCTGGCGAAGCGGCTCCTCGATAGCACGACGCACGATGTTGATACCTGTCTGCTCGTCAGCGTTCTCGCCCTTGAGCTCTGCAAGTTCCTTCTGAGCGCGGATGTATGTTGTGCCACCACCAACGACAACGCCTTCCTCCATTGCTGCACGTGTAGCGCAGAGAGCGTCGTCAACGCGGTCCTTCTTCTCCTTCATCTCTACCTCGCTGTTAGCACCTACGTAGAGAACGGCTACGCCACCGGCGAGCTTTGCAAGACGCTCCTGCAACTTCTCCTTGTCATAAGCACTCTTTGTGTTTGCAATCTCGCTCTTGATCTGAGCAACACGGTCAGCGATGAGGTCCTTCTGTCCGCAGCCACCCACGATAGTGGTGTTGTCCTTAGAAACGGTAGCCTTCTCGCATGAACCGCAGAGGTCGAGTGTAGCCTTGTCGAGGCTCAAGCCCTTCTCCTCGCTGATTACAACGCCACCAGTCAGAGTAGCGATATCCTCGAGCATTGCCTTACGACGGTCGCCGAAGCCAGGAGCCTTCACAGCGCAGATCTTCAAGCCTGCACGCAGACGGTTCACAACGAGTGTGGTGAGTGCCTCAGAGTCTACGTCCTCAGCGATGATGAGCATCGGGCGTCCGCTCTCTGCAGCCGGCTGCAGGATAGGCAGCAAGTCCTTAACGCTGCTGATCTTCTTATCGTAGATAAGGATGTACGGGTTGTCCATAACGCACTCCATCTTCTCAGAGTCGGTTACGAAGTAAGCGCTCAGATAGCCACGGTCGAACTGCATACCTTCTGTTACGCCGATGTTTGTGTCGCGGCTCTTGCTCTCCTCGATGGTAATAACGCCGTCCTTAGACACCTTGCGCATTGCGTCAGCCAGGAGCTTACCAATCTCTGGGTCGTTGTTAGCAGAAACGGTTGCTACCTGCTCAATCTTATCATAGTTGTCGCCAACAATCTCTGCGTTTGCCTTGATGTGTGCAACGACAGCTGCTACAGCCTTGTCGATACCACGCTTCAGGTCCATCGGGTTGGCACCTGCTGTTACGTTCTTCAAACCCTCGGTTACGATAGCCTGAGTAAGGATTGTAGCGGTTGTTGTACCGTCGCCTGCGTCGTCGCCGGTCTTGCTTGCTACGCTCTTAACGAGCTGTGCGCCTGTGTTCTCGAACTTGTCCTCGAGCTCCACTTCCTTAGCTACGGTCACACCGTCCTTTGTAATCTGCGGAGCACCGAACTTCTTCTCGATAACCACGTTGCGGCCTTTCGGACCGAGTGTCACCTTTACTGCGTTAGCCAACTTGTCGACACCGTTCTTCAACAGGTCGCGTGCATCCATATTGTATTTAATATCTTTAGCCATTTCTTTAATTATTAATTATTAGTTATTAATTTTTATTTCTGAACAACAGCGAGCACATCACTCTGACGCATGATGAGATACTTTGTGCCTTCAACCTCAAGCTCTGTACCAGAATACTTGCCGTAGAGCACTTCGTCACCTTCTTTCAGAACCATCTCCTCGTCCTTTGTGCCGTTACCTGCTGCAACGATTGTACCGTGCTGCGGTTTCTCTTTTGCTGTATCAGGAATGATGATTCCACCGACTTTTTCTTCTGCCTGTGCAGGGAGTACAAGTACTCTGTCTGCTAATGGTTTAATGTTCATAATTCTTATGCTTTAAGTTTTTATAATTACTATTGGTTGTTGCGACGGCTCATCTGCCGTCCACTTTCGTTAAGGATATAGCCAAAAGCGTGCCAAAGCACCATCGAGTTACAGCACATGACAAATATGACAGACCAAGAGTGACAGAATTGACACATACAAACGTTCTTTTACTTTTTTACTCTTTTACTTTTTTATTCTTTTACTTTTTTATTACCTTTGCACGTTAGATTAAGCGACACCTCTAAATATATACTGTCACAAAGCAACAAGACAAACAAAAATAAATGAAAAAGTACATACTCGACCTTACGGTCAACAGCGTTGAAGCTCTGAGCGACAAGCACGTGCTCATCAAGCTCACCGATGACAAACCGCTGCCCGAGATGCTTCCGGGTCAGTTCGTAGAGGTGCGCGTAGACAATACGCCGTCTACATTCCTGCGCCGCCCTATCTCTATCAACAACGTGGATTACGACCACAACGAGCTTTGGCTCCTCGTAGCTGCCGTAGGCGACGGCACACGCCAGCTACAGAAGTTGCAGAAAGGCGACCGCCTCAACTGCGTGCTGCCACTCGGCAATTCGTTCACAATGCCGACCGACAGTACACAGAAGGTGCTGCTCGTAGGTGGCGGCGTGGGCGTGGCTCCGCTGCTCTACTTCGGCAAGCGCATCAAGGCGATGGGCGGCGAACCGACGTTCCTGCTCGGCGCACGCTCGGCTAAGGACGTGCTGGAGCGCGAACTCTTCGAGCAGGTAGGACGCGTACTCATCACCACCGAGGACGGATCCGAAGGCGAAAAAGGCTTCGTAACCAACCATTCCGTACTGGCTCAGGAGCACTTCGACCGCATCTCTACCTGCGGACCGAAGCCGATGATGATGGCTGTAGCTCGCTACGCCTTCAAGAACGACATCGAGTGCGAGGTATCGCTCGAGAACAAGATGGCGTGCGGTGTCGGAGCATGTCTCTGCTGCGTAGAGAAGACAGTGGAAGGCAACAAGTGTGTATGTAAGGAAGGTCCGGTAATGAATATAAAGAAACTGACATGGCAGATTTAAGTGTAAAGATTGGCGGTCTGAAACTGAAGAACCCCGTGATGACCGCATCGGGAACATTCGGATACGGTCTGGAGTTCGCCGACTTCGTGCCGCTCGAAGAGATTGGTGGCATCATCGTTAAGGGCACCACACTCAACCCACGCGAGGGCAACGACTATCCGCGCATGGCTGAGACGTCGCAGGGTATGCTCAACTGCGTGGGCCTCCAGAACAAGGGTGTCGACTATTTCTGCCGCAATATCTATCCGCAGATCAAGGACATCGACACAAACATGATAGTCAACGTGAGCGGTTCGTCGCCAGACGACTACGCCGAGTGCGCTGCACGCATCAACGAACTGGAGAACATCCCGGCAATCGAGCTGAACATCTCCTGCCCTAACGTGAAGCAGGGCGGCATGGCTTTCGGCGTAACCACAACGGGCGCAGCCAGCGTAGTGCGTGCCGTACGCGAACGCTACAACAAACCCATCATCGTGAAACTCTCGCCGAACGTTACCGATGTCACCGAGATTGCAAAAGCAGTAGAAGCAGAGGGTGCTGACAGCGTGTCGCTCATCAACACTCTCATGGGCATGGCCATCGACATCGAGCGCCGCCGCCCGATGCTCAGCATCAACACCGGCGGACTGAGCGGTCCGGCTGTCAAGCCGGTTGCCGTGCGCATGGTATGGCAGGTGGCTAAGGCTGTGAAGATTCCGGTAGTAGGTCTTGGCGGCATCTGCACCGCAGAGGACGCCATCGAGTTCCTCATGGCTGGCGCAACAGCCATCGAGATTGGCACCGCCAATTTCCTCGACCCTGCCGTAACCATCAAGGTGCGCGACGGCATCAACAATTGGCTCGACAATCACGGTTGCTCTTCAGTAAGCGAGATTATCGGTGCATTGGAAGACTAATTTCTATAGCCCTGCTTCAGGACTTCAGAAAGTTGAGATGGTGAGCCGTCAAGATGTCGACATCGCTATATCTGCAATGGCAAACTATTGACATTTACTATAAATAAAAACGTAGCGGAGACCCTCCGCTACGTTTTTTGTATCTATACAAGTTCATGCTTAATCCGTAGTTTTTAGACGCAAAAACGATAAAAAGCGATTATAAATGTTAAATATCAGTATAAGAACGCAATTCGCGCCGTAGTTTTTTTACGGACAACACATTTTTATGTATCTTTGTTGACAAGATAATTAACTAATAAATATTGTCATGTTAACGAAATTCGCAGTTAAGAACTATAGAGGGTTTAAGAATCGTATCGAGTGGGACTTGTCTCATCCAAGCAATTATACGTTCAATAATGATGCTGTACGTAATGGCATTATAAAGAATGGCATTATCTACGGACCGAATGGAGCCGGTAAGTCGAATTTCGGATTGGCAATATTCGATATCGCAAACCATCTTTCTCACAAGTGGAAGAAGCCTGATTACTATCTTAACTATGCTTGTGCATCATGCCACAACGAGCCCGTTGAATTCGATTACACCTTTGCTTTCGACGGACATGTGGTTGTATACAATTACAGTAAAGTGGCATCGGAACTTAAAGGCGATATTATTAGCGAAAAGCTGACTATTGACAACAAAGAAGTTCTTGTTAAAGACACAAAAGAACTTGCAATTTCCGAAGATTTTGGCTTGACAGCCGTTGCCATCCAGAATCTTAAAGACAGTGCCAACAATATTTCTATAGTAAACTATCTGTTAGGTTCTGTACCACTTTCCAAAGACCATGCCTTGCTGCAACTCCGTGATTTCGTAGAGAATATGCTGTTCTTCAGAAGTCTCGATTATCGCGAATTCATTGGATTGAAAGAAGGTGGCAGCAACGTGGAAGAGTATATCGTAAAAAACAACCTTGCTGACGACTTTGCTGCTTATTTGAAAGAAGTAAGCGGTCAAGAGTATGAGTTTGCACCTAACACACAGGGCGATAACATTCTCTTCTGCATGATGAACGGTGTGAGAATTCCGTTCCAATGGGTTGCATCCACCGGCACAAGGAATCTGGAGTTGCAGTATTATTGGCTGAAAGAGATGGACAACGCTTCGTTCGTCTTCATCGACGAGTTTGATGCTTTCTACCATCACGAACTTTCCTATAAAATTTGCAAGCGATTGTTTGAAGGCAACAACCAGGTGTTCGTAACCACCCACGACACCTTCCTTCTTTCTAATGACTTGCTTCGTCCAGACTGCTTCTTTATTCTTAGAAACAACGAAATAAAGGCTATTTGTGACTTGACGGACAAGGAACTTCGTTTTGCTCATAATTTGGAGAAACTGTATCGAGGCGGAACTTTTGGCTTATGATTCTATTTATATTTGAAGGCGATGAGCGTGAGCCGCGCCTGTATAGAACATTGGAAAGACTCTATTTCCCGAAGGTGAATGACAATATCATTTGTTCTTTCGGGAACAACATATACGATCTTTACAATGAGCTGAAGGAATATGAAGATGGTGGAGATGTTGTTTCCGTCATGCGAGAACGTTTGGCAGCAAGAGGCGACTCCACCTTGAACGGCATCAGAAGTTCAGACATTTCGGAAATATTCCTATTTTTCGACTATGACTTCCAAAACTCACACCTTTCGCTTGAAGAGATCAATCGAAGAGTAGAAGAGATGCTGACGTTGTTTGCAGACGAAACAGAGAACGGAAAACTCTACATCAACTACCCGATGATTGAGTCCATCCGCTATACCAAAGAACTTCCCGACACTGATTATGCAAACTATGTAGTAAGCAGAGAAGAGTGCAAGGACTTCAAACGCCTGGCTCGTGATTTTTCGGCATACAACAATCTCGACCACCTATTGTTCAAGGATGGCGAAACGCCGACCAAAGAAAAATATATGAAGGTGAAAGACAATTGGCAATATCTTAAACAGATGAATATCAGCAAAGCAAACTTACTCATAACTGGAGTAAATACGATGCCTTTAGAGAAGTCGGTAATCAATCAGTTATCAATATTCGAAAAGCAAATATTGCTCTATGTCAAACCTAATAGAAGTGTTGCCATATTAAACTCTTTTCCAATCTTCATATACGAATATATGAAATAGAAGGTTGTTTATACAGAAAAGTGAAGGCTACCATAAAAAATGTTTAACATTTATTTTTTAGTCTGAGAGAAATTGTATAATTTTACTTTCGGAAGAACCAATGAGCCTGATATATTCGCTTTGTTCGTGGATTTTTTCTATATTGATTCACAAGAAGAAATTCCTCCTATCCTTTAAAGTTACTATGAGTAACTCAGGCAAAACAAAAGTAACCATCAAGGTGCGCGACGGCATCAACAACTGGCTCGATAATCACGGCTGCTCTTCTGTAAGCGAGATTATCGGTGCATTAGAAGACTAATTTCTATAGCCCTGCTTCAGGACTTCAGAAAGTTGAGATGGTGAGCCGTCAAGATGTCGACATCGCTACATCTGCAGTGGCAAGCTTTTGGACATTAACTATAAATATAAACGTAGCGGAGACTCTCCGCTACGTTTTTTTTCTATCTATACAATTATATACATATTTCATTGTATCAACATTCATCTCCGAACTTTTTCTCTCCGAACTTTTTGAGGTTGTCTCCGAACTAATCTCTTTTCTCTCCGAACTTTCATGATGAGTTTTCGAACCAAGTAAATCTATTTCCGAACTTTCGCCACACCCTTCATGAACAGGAATAGTAACCAAAAACGTCAAACGTTCGTCTGTTGTTTCTTTTATTTTATACAAATATCCAAAAGGCTATCTATAGTTTTGTCCAAGGTCTCCTTATACAAAAGACCGTCTACATATTCTTTGGGAATAGCGTGAAATCCATATTTCGCACCAAGAATGGCACACGCAACTGCTGCATTTGTGTCTGCATCTCCTCCTGCATTCACAACGGCAAGCAATCCTTCTTCGAATAAAGAGGCATGCCAATATGACCATAGAGCAACAGATAGAGTAGACAGGGTGTAGCCCCAATTGTCATAGTCTACAAGCGGTTTGACATGAGGTTCCGCCCATGCGTTGTCTATATAATCACATATTTCCACATCATATTGCTTGGCAATATCCTTCATTTGGGAGCGTGTAGGAGGTTCGATGCCATAGACCAATGCATGTATCAGCTCCGAAACAATGACACATGAGCCTACGCATCTTGGATCGTAATGAGTGAGCTGACATATTTTCTCTGCACAGGCTGTTGTTTCTTTTGGGAATAGTCCGACTACGGATGTACGCATCAGTCCACCATTGGCAGCAGACTGATACTTACTCATTTCCCATACCTTGTGGGATACCTCAAACGGATGCTCCACATAATCGCCAATCGTCAGCACCTTAAAGGTATTTTCTCCAATACCCATAGGAAAGCCATTGACCCAGTCTTTGAAGTGTCGGGCGATGTTGTAAAAATTAACACCCTTGTCTTCAATGACCGCATCAGCAATGCATAGCATCATGTCGGTATCATCCGTCCAGTCGCCTATCTTCCAGCGTTTCCGATGTCTGTCTTGGTATATCTGCTTATAGTGTTGTAGTCCATGAGGATATTTCCAAGCAATATCCTCATCTGTCATGAATTCCGTTCCTAATCCGAGTGCATCGCCAATGGCTTGACCATATAGGCAACCTCTAAATCTGTCTATAGTTTTATGCTCCATAGCCGTATAAATCTAAAATTCGACATCGGTTATTGTTTTGTATCTGATCAATCTCATAGTCAGGCATAGGGAAATGTCTGCGCCATTGCTCATTGAACATCTTCTTGATACCAAGGCTTACTGTATCGATCATGTTGAAGTCTACCAAGGCTCTACACAGACATTCATTGCGGAAGTCAGTTCCGACAATTTCAAGAGTCTTATCCTTAACTCCAAGAACAAGATGCCCTCGCTCCATATTGGCGATTGCCGACACGTAGGATACGACATCATTTTTCTCGTCCCCACAGAACGAGTTCTTCAGATTTTATATTCCTTCCATTCGCAGCGAGCATTCTTCTTGTGGGTACTCGCAGCGGAGGTATTGTTTTAGTTCGAGTTCTGGCATAATGTCCTTGTATGATATTCATGAAAAAAGTCTATTAGAGCCATCAAAACAGCTCTCGTTGCGCCTTACCTTTCAAATTATAATAAATTCTATTCTTTATCTTCTTTTTTTCCACTTGCGACATCTTCTCAAGATAGCGCTTCATTTTGTCATCTCTCCAATCTATGTGTAATTTGCTAATGATTTCTTTTGCGGAAATCATTTCGACACTATTTAATACTGCAATTATATTTGAATCCAGTGTGTCTTTTTCTAACTGTTTAGGAGCTTTTTGTTCATTAGGGCTAATGGTTAAAGTCTTTCCACATATATCTACGGCGAATGCTCCTTTCTGAATAAGTAGACGATTTGCATTTTTTTCATTATTGCCAGGATATCTGACATAGATAGGACGATTCTTTCTTAGACCATCAAGCACACCAGCCCAAGTTCCCCCTTTATCATCACTTTGAGCTACAAATATTTCTGATGCCATACCATATATAATAGGATTACGTGCCATTGCGAATTCTACCGACCATGGTGCTTTGGGAGCAAAAGTACTCATAACCAACACATTTCCTTGAATGATATATTTTAGATATTGTTTAAAGCCAGAGCCAAAAGTCATTATGCCCTGTGGAAGCACAATAATACTTTTCCCATTTGCATTAACTGCTGAGTCTAAAGCTTGGCGATCCACTCCTTTTGCAAAACCACTGACAACGACCTTGTTATCTGTCACAGCTTTCCTTGCTATATTTTCTGTAAAAGCTAAAGACTTCTCATCGGCACTTCGTGACCCTACAATAGCAATAGACTCTTCTTTCAACAGCGATTTGTTTCCTTTTATATATATGACAACAGGAGCATTAAACTTTAAATTTTTTTTCAGAAGCTTAGGGTACTCTTCATGAGTTACAGGTAATATGTCATACCCTTGAGACATTAAGTCTTCCACGAGAAATGAGTTATTTGCCAATTGAAGTCTCGCTTCCTCAAACTGAATTTTCTCAGTTTCATTCAGCCCAACGATATCCCAATTTGAAGAATCTTCAAACAAATCTATTATAGATATTTGTGGAACGTGTTGAAAACAGTTTACATATATCTCATTTTTACGCTTTGTCCACATCTTTGGAATCAATGCAAGTGTTATCCAATATGTTAATTCTTGTTTGTTCATAATGTACCTCCTACAGTTTTTGCTATAACAATAGGAACAATATATTTTGCTCCTTTTTGTGTTAATATATTTCCTACTTCTTTTAATGTAGCACCACTATCATATATATCATCTATCAAGAGTATTGTTTTACCTTTGATTATGCCATCCTCTATATCAAATGCACCCAATACATTTTCACGTTTGCTGTATGAATTCTGAAACATCTTCTGTTCTTGTGTTACACGCACCTTTTTCAAAGCATGACTTATAGGAACTCTTATTACACTTGCAAACTTCATGGCAAAGTTCTTTACAAGATCTCCAGATTTTGTTGGAGGCAAGTATAGAACTAAATCAAATTTAACATCTCTGAATTTCTTTCCAAACATAGACAAGGTCTTTTTTAACAGGAAATCTGGGAAATCCCCTCCATTCTCATATTTACTTCGATGTATAGCTGCTCCTACATTGGAAGTTCCATAATAAGAGGCTGCATAGCCATTCACCAAATGTGATGCTTTTCTTAGATGCTCTTTTATTATTTCTACTTCTTCATAGGTATAATCAGATGTTCTAAAATCATTTTTATATTCATTCACATATCGTTCTATGGAATCACTATTTTTTTGTATTGTTTTCTCTATCAAAATCTTGTAGGGAGAAGGTAAACAAACTCTAAATCCACCCTTTCTAGTTGTCCATGAAGAAAGCTCCAAAATTGGAAAATATGTATCCCTAAAGTCCTCAAGCTTCTTCGTTAGCTCTGGTGGCTTAACTACGTGAATTTTCTCTAAATTTGTATTGTCGCAATTTCTATAATCCATTTGCTCGTCACTATCCAAAAACTTGCATAGGTATTTCATTCTTGGCATATCAGTATATATGTATTGTTCCATAGAACGAAGTTCCTTCAACTTTGCTTCTCTCTGTTCCTCAAAGTATTTAGTATTTAGGACCGGGGCATTATATTGGTATTCATATTTCTTTGTTTTACCATAGATAACCTCCTTGATGATTCCTTGATCTATCAAATCTGCTTTAATCACCCTTGCTTGAGTTTGCTTAAGATTAGCCTTTTTTAGGATTTCTCTCTCAGACAGAGGTTCTTCTTTTAATAATTCTATGACCTTTTGATATTTTTTTATTGACGGACGAGCACCATCTATGAATGAAAGAGGAAGTACTGAGTCTGTAGGCACTTCTCTTCCATTGTCTTTACTTTCATTGTAAAACAATATTATACGTGTAGGTTTTCCGTCACGTCCCGCACGTCCAATCTCCTGATAGTAGTGAATAGGTGATGCTGGAATTTGAGTATGTATGATAAAACGAATGTCAGGCTTATCTATTCCCATACCTAAGGCATTGGTTGACACTACACACTTCCATTTGTTTTGCATTAGACCACTCTCAATAGACTTTCTTGTCTCAGCATCAAGACCTGCATTATAATCTATAGCTTTGACTCCGATGAACTGGAGCCATTTCGCATAAGTTTCAGTATCTACACGTGTACCTGTATATATTAAACCTGTGCCATCTAATTTTCTAATGTTTTGAGCCAGCCATATCATTTTTTCATCTTCAGACACAACCCTTATTACTTGCAGAGCAAAGTTCGGTCGCACAAGGCTCCCTCTGATTGTAGTCAACTGCCCTCCTATCTGCTGTTCAATATCATGTTGAACCCTTTCTGTTGCGGTAGCAGTAGTAGCAAGGACTGGCAAATTTTTCGGAAGAACCTGCACCAAATTAATAATCCTACGGAATGATGGTCTAAAGTCATGTCCCCAAACAGAAATAGTGTGTGCTTCATCAATTACAATCATTGAAAGCTTTATGTGGCGAGTTGCTTCTATCCATTCGTCATTCTCTTGCCTTTCAGGTGCTATATATAATATCTTTATTTCATTGTTTTTCGCACGTCGAATAGTTTCTTGATTTTCTTCATGCGACTGCTCTGAATTAATAAAAGCTGCAGGAATGCCTTTTCTCACCAACCCTTTGACTTGGTCACGCATTAGAGCTATCAGAGGAGAAAAAATAACCGTAACCCCATCAAATATTGTGGCAGGGAATTGGTAACACAAGGATTTTCCGAATCCAGTACGTTCTATCATAAGAATTCGTTCCCCTCTAAGTATTCTTTCTACGGCCTTCCATTGTTCATCATAGAAATGCTCTATGTTAAATATTTTCTTCAGTTTTGCTTCTGCATCTTTTCTTGTAATAATCATCTGCATAGCTATTTATTTTAGATATATTTTACATCACAAAATCATCTTACATCTGACATCATCTGAGATGGAGGGCGTACATGAGGTAAGTCCTGCACTTGGACACGATAAACCAGTGTCTGCAGGTTGCCCATTATACAATGAAGCATCGGTCATTATTGGTTGTGTGGTGTTATCTTCCAATGTTATTGTTCAGAGGTTAGATGAATACCGATAGACTTTCTTTTGCAAGAATTGTCATATTTTTATTACAAAGATAAAGAAATAAATCAAGACAAAAAAAGAATACCCTGTAAACCTATGATATGCGACCTCTTTTTAACATTTATTTAAGTCGATATTCGGGAAATAGCAAGTAATATCTACAAGGTATCAAGTGCGTGAAAAAATCTGCCATATCTTCCAGGATTGCCGTACGGCGCTCATTATCAGCATTATAAAGACTGGAAGATATGGCTGAGAATGGATTATCTGCCAGCCTATCTTCCAGTCTGAACGAGCTATCTGCCAGCCTGAACGAGCTATCTGCCAGCCTGAACGGGCTATCTGCCAGCCTACTGCCCTACCCTCTTCACAAGATAGCGCGTGCAGGTTTCGCACTTGCGGCGGTGCATGCCTGGCATGTTGGCGAGCTTGCGACCGAAGGCGATGAGGGTGTTGGCTTTTAGGGAGGAACCGACCTTCTGCTTAATGACGTCGAAGATTTCGGCGGTGGAGAGCCACTCGGCGTCGGGGTCGAATGGGTCAGCAGCGACGGAGAAACAGAGGCTGAAGTATTGGTCGGCGGGTTCCTGTATCTCGTAGCGTCGGTTCCAGAGCATTATCTGCTCGGTCTCTGCCTTGTCGAACCAGCTGCGACGACCGTTGCGCAGGAGCTGCAGTGCCTGGGCGAAGAGCTGACGGTGGTCGGGCACGCGACTGGTGTCGATGGGCGCGGTTAGCTCGATGCCGATGAAACGGCGATTGCCAGAGGGGTCGGCGAGGATGTCGGTCATGTTGCTGGTGGCGATGAACGATGCTTTGCGAGGTAGTTCCTCGATGTGGGTGCCGAACGGGCGTTTCACTTTTACCGACGGCAGCTGAATGATGTTCTTCAGAAAGCCTTGCTGCACACGTGGCGAGATCTGGTTGAACTCGTCGAGGTTGATGAGCAGTTGCTGCGACATGGCGAGCATCACCTGGCGACGATCGGAAAGGGCAAGGCTGTCGGTGTAGCCCCACTTCAGAGCATCGGGCAGCAGGCGACGGCAGAACGTGCTTTTGTTGTAGCCTTGTGGCGAGATGAGCAGTGGTGCAACGCTGTTGCCATAGAGTCGGGAGGATTGGTTTTGCCACTGGCTCACCATGGCGAGCAGCCACGTGGTGAACCACTCGCGCCATAGCGGTGTGTCGGTTGGCACGGTGCGGGCGAGGTCGCCGATGTGGTCGTGTCCGTCCCATGCGCCTTCGCACTCGGCGAGGTAGTCGCCGACGGGGTCGTACTGGCGAACGTAGTCGGAGTCGATATAGTTGCGTATGTCGTTCTGACTCACCTCGATACCTTCGCGCTGCACCTCAAGAATGATGCGTCGGCGCGTGCGCAAATCGAGTGGTTCGAAGCTGCTGACTGGACTGTCTACGGGGCGATACTCGGTGCAGTTCATAACGGTGTTGTAGCGAAAGGCGTAGTGCGTGATAAGGTAGTCGATCATGCGGTCGATTGGGCTTGGTGCGGTTGTTTCGTTTTTCATGGTTATTGGTGTTTTGTGTTGTTGTTATAATTCTCACGCTGCGATAACTTCATTGCCACGCTGCGACAACTTTATTGCCACGCTACGGCAACATGGTTGTTGTGCTACGGCAACATGATTATCGCAGAGCGAGAATAATGGGAATAGGGTAAAAAAAACTACAGAAAGTCGACCTCTTCTGTCGAGTTATCAAAGACTACGTTCGTGTAATCGTACTGTGCGAAGAGCTGCTTTATCCACTCTTGCTGCTCGGGCACGAGTTTAGACTTTCCATAATGATAGCGATAGTACATACTTGTTCCGCCGAAGTATTTCCTCATCAGTAGGCGCAAGTTTGAGGCATCGCGTAGTTTCACGTCTTCAAACAGCTGCTTAAATCCTGATGCCAAGCGCACCATGCGCACTGGTTTGAAGTGATCGCACGAACCGTCTGCCCGCAGGGCTGTGGGGAAAATCGCATTACCCTGCGTGCGTGAGGAGTCGAGTGCGACGGACGAGCGAAAATGTATGCACTCGTTGCAGCGTTTGCAGTTGGAATTGAAGCAATAGGACCAGTTGTTTGGGATGTTGCTGCGCTTGATAGCAGCGTCGTTGATGTTTGTGTTTTCCATTGTACTTTGTTTTTTAGTTTATAGTGTTTCTAAAATTGCTTGCAAAGGTATAATATTGCGCAAGCGTTGTCAAGTTTTTTCAGAAAAAAGTTTTTTCGAGGCTGGAAGATAGGAGGTCTCGGATGGAAGAAAGGCTGGAAGACAACTCGTTTTTAAAGTTATCTTCCAGCCTTTAATGTACTGAGAACAAATGACTTACAACTTAACTGGTAGATATGGAGGATTTTTTCGCGTATTGAGGTATAATGTAGGAGGCTACGGCATTCTTGCCGTAGTCAAAACCTATCTTCTGGCTGCGTGGGTATGGCAGGATGCCATACCCTCCTACATAAGTTTCAAAACTCACAACTCAACACCTCACCACCTCAACACCTCAACACCTCAACATCACTTAATCTTGTCGAAGCCCTCGCCGAAGACACCCTGGCAGAATGTCTGCGAAACGACGGCGTCGGGGTCGATTGCCTTGATTACGGCGAACACTTCCTGCGACTCGTACTTACGCGTGAGGACGATGAGTAGGTCGACATCTTTCTTGCTGTACCAGCCCTTACCCTCGATGAGCGTCACACCGCGACGCACGTCGGTGTTGATAGCGTCGGCAATCTCCTGATACTTCTTCGAGATGATGAGGAACTGCACCGTCTGGCGTGAGCCATTGATGACATAGTCGCAGACGATGGTGGCTACGAGCGTGAAAGCTACACCGTAGACGATGGTCTCGGTGCTGCGGAAGAGCAGGTAGGATGAGCAGATGATGGTGCAGTCGACAAACTGCATGGCGCGTCCGAAGCTCATGTTGAAGTACTTGTTGAGCAGCACGGTGATGATGTCGGTGCCACCGGTAGAACCATTATGCGAGAAGACCAGACCCAAGCCTGCACCGCCCATCGCACCGCCAATGAGCACGTGCATGAACTTGTCCTCGCCTGCTGTTATGATTGGGTGAGCCTCGAAGAACGGCTGAAGCACACCGACGAAGAATAGCAGGATGCCCACGCCGGTTAAGGTGCGTATGATGAACTGTAGGTTCAGTGCCTTGAGGGCAATGAGCAGCAACGTACAGTTGATTACGGCAAGCGAAATCCATGTAGGTATCTCGGTTGCATAGAAAACAAGTGCTGCAATACCAGACGCACCACCCATAACGACTTTCTCGGGCAAGATGAACGCTGTGTAACCAACAGAATACGAAAGGATGCCGAGCATGATAAAAACAAGGTCCTTCATGTTACTCTTGGTGCGCGACTTCATCACCGTTGTTTTAGCTTCTCCCATAATTAGCAATTTTAAAAGAACAAAGCCATAGCCCCCAAGGGCGTATTGCCTACTTTTGGGCTATGGCTTTGAGCATTAGAGTATTTGATTTTAAAGTTTTATTTACACCTTATTACTTAGCGTAAGCTACCGAACGTGTCTCGCGGATGACTGTGATCTTCACCTGTCCCGGGTAAGTCATCTCGGTCTGGATCTTGTTGGCAATCTCGCCTGAGAGTTTCTCTGTCTCCTTGTCGTCCATCTTGTCGGCACCCACGATTACGCGGAGCTCACGACCAGCCTGGATGGCGTATGTCTTTGTTACGCCTGGGTAAGACATAGCGATTGCCTCAAGGTCGTTGAGGCGCTTGATGTAAGCCTCTACAATCTCGCGACGTGCACCAGGACGTGCACCCGAGATAGCGTCGCACACCTGTACGATCGGAGCGAGCAGTGTGTTCATCTCCATCTCGTCGTGGTGAGCACCGATAGCGTTGCAGATATCGGGCTTCTCCTTAAACTTCTCTGCTATCTTAGCGCCATAGAGTGCATGCGGCAGTTCGCTCTCCTCGTCTGGCACCTTACCGATATCGTGGAGCAAGCCAGCGCGTTTTGCCTTCTTCGGGTTCAAGCCGAGCTCGGCTGCCATTACGGCGCAGAGGTTGGCTGTCTCGCGAGCGTGCTGCAAGAGGTTCTGACCGTAAGACGAACGGTACTTCATCTTACCTACGATGCGGATAAGCTCCGGATGCAAGCCGTGGATGCCGAGGTCGATGGCTGTGCGCTTACCAGTCTCGATTATCTCGTTGTCGAGCTGCTTCTTCACCTTTGCCACTACCTCCTCGATGCGTGCCGGGTGGATACGTCCGTCGGCTACGAGCTGATGGAGGGCAAGGCGACAAACCTCGCGACGAACGGGGTCGAACGCTGAGATGACGATTGCCTCCGGCGTGTCGTCTACCACGATTTCCACGCCTGTAGCAGCCTCAAGAGCGCGGATGTTGCGACCCTCGCGACCGATGATGCGACCCTTCACCTCGTCGTTGTCGATGTGGAACACCGACACGGAGTTCTCGATAGCGGTCTCGGTTGCTACACGCTGTATGGTCTGGATTACGATCTTCTTTGCCTGTGTGTTGGCGTTGAGCTTAGCCTCGTCCATAATCTCGTTGATGTACGATGCGGCATCGGTGCGAGCCTCGTCCTTAAGGCTCTCTACGAGGCGGTTCTTAGCCTCCTCTGCGCTAAGACCAGAGAGTTCTTCGAGCTTCTCGCGCTCCTTGGTCTGCATTTTGTCGAGTTCGTCCTGCTTGATGGCGAGGAGTTTTTTCTCGTTGTCGATGCGCTGCTGAGACTGCTCTACCTCCTGCTTGCGACGTCCGAGTTCTTCCTGTCGCTGGTTGAGCGATATCTCGCGCTGCTTCAAGCGGTTCTCGCTCTGCTGTATCTTCTGGTTGCGCTGCTGCACTTCCTTCTCCAGCTCCGACTTCTTGTTGAGGAACTTCTCCTTCACCTCGAGGAGTTTCTTCTCCTTCACTACTTCTGCCTCCTTATTGGCGGCTTCTACCATTTCATTATATTTTCCTTTTATCACGTAACGGAAAATAGAATAGCCTACAACGCCACCTGCTATAAGTGCCACTAAGGCTGTAATGAATATCTCCATTTTTTAAGTTATTATTTGTTAGTTATTATTTGTTAATGTTTATTTGCAGTTTGCGATGGTAAAGATACAATCTCAAGACGCGACGCTACACACCTTATTATATATGGTGGGCACCTCAACATCTCAACGCCTCAACATCTCAACATCCCAGCACCTCTTCTATCTCCGAGGTGAGTTTTTTGATGATGTCGTCATACGGCTCGGTGTTGTTACGCGACTTCTCCATCTCGTAACGCAACGCTATCTCGATGAGTGCCATATAAAGGATTTCCTTGTCGTTCTTAGGACCTTTATATCGCTCGGCATAGGTGTTCATAGTCTTCGTTATCAGACTGGCGGCATCGCGGTAGAGCGGTTCGTCTTGCGGACGGATATTCACCGGCATGTCTGTGTCGTAGACGTGGAGCCTTATGCGTAGTTTCTCTGTTGATTGTTCAGCCATCGTGAAGTTGTTTTTAAGGCGCAAGAATGGTTATTCTTGTTTCTCGTTGACGAGCGTTATGCACTTGTCAACATCGCGTATGAGTTTTGCAAGACGCTTCTGCGCCGACTGCATGTCACCATCGGTGATCTCAACCATTCGTGCCAATTTTAGACTTTCGTAGTCGTTGCGCTGTTGCTGCAGCTGAGCCTCGAGCTTCGCAATACGTTCTTGCTGCTCTGCCACCTGACGACACAAGTCTTCGTTCTGCTTCGTTACACTCTGGTACTGCAGAATCATTTGCCTGACACGCGTCGCAAACTGGTTGATAGTTTTCGATTCAGCTTCCATATACAGCGTTTTGACTATTGGCGTATATTTACTACGCCACAAAATTATATTATTTTTACGAATATGGCAAAACTATTACGAGTTTTTTAATCTGACGAAACGTGTTTTACGCCAGAACATGCCACATTACTTCTTCTGCCCGTCGTCTGCGCCAGCCTTCGGCTCCTTCTTGGCAAGCATCACCACCTGGAACACAAAGTCGGTAATCCACTTCTGCGAGAAGCCCAAACGCTGATCGTACTGACGTATAGCCACAACTGCCTTCATCACGGCAGCATCGCTATAGTCGTTCTTTGTAAAGATGTCAGCCACGGTTTTCTCGGTCATTTTGTAGATGGCGTTCTTAAAGAACGATGGCAAGCGGAGCTTGAACTTCATAAGGTTGCCCATGAGCATCATAATGTCCTGCGTGAAGTTCTGGAACTGGATGAGATACACCTGCACATCCTGCAGCTTGCGGCAGTTCTTGCGGATACTTGCATCCACTTCCTTAAAGAAGTTGTCGTCAACGCCGTATATGTCGCGCAGCATCTTGCGACATGCACTCTTCTCACCAACACCGAGTTTGTTATTCACTGTCGGAACGTGGAGCGTCGACTTGAACACACGCAGGTCGGGGAGCATTGCAAGGTTGGCAATACCTACGTTTGCAGCTATTGAGGCCTGGAAGTAAACACGCACAAGCTGCATGTAGTTTTCCATACCATTCGCTTTATCGTTATCAGCTTTCTTTCCGAATAGTTTTGAAAAAAATCCCATAAATATTTAATTTGTTTATTACATCAAATCAGCACACGCGTTAGTTTCACATCCACGATGCCAACTTAAACTATATTATGCAAAATTACAAATAAATTACATAACCGCCAAGTAATGCCGACTTTTTTCTTATTTTACGAATTAAGGTTTCAAAAATCAGCAGATAAAAGCATATTTTCTGACTTATTATTATTAACATAAAGCTCTAAAGCAGCCAAAGGAGAATAAGAGAGGTTGGAACGTAAAC